>OJMK01003100.1_pt1 | contig 10396 bp, 7 predicted proteins | sample 1597201 | NCBI WGS metagenome assembly OJMK01 (sample SAMEA2452125, study PRJEB22498) | human gut metagenome | reverse complement strand
GAAGCCTCGAAAATATATGCCCCATTCTTGTCCCGCGTGTAAACAATTTCCTGTTCGTCGTATTCGTCATTAATGTCGCCCACGATCTCTTCGATAATATCTTCCATCGTGACGATTCCGGAGGTTCCCCCGTATTCATCAACAACAATCGCCAAGTGTACCTTTTTCGTTTGGAACTCTTCCAGCAGGTCGTTGATCTTTTTGGTTTCCGGGACAAAATAGGCCGGACGAATTAAGGTCTGCCAGTGAAAGTCCTCTTTCTCATCCAGATGTTGTAATAAATCCTTCACGTAGAGGATTCCCGTGATGTTATCCAGATTTTCCTCGTACACGGGCATACGTGAGTAACCGTGTTCCGTGATGATCTCTTTCACTTGTTGGTAGCTTGAACTCCCGTCAATGGCGATCACGTTGATGCGGGGACGGATGATGTCAACCGCGTCAATATTACCAAAACGGACAATGCCTTCCAAAATGTCTTTTTCCTCGTTGATTGCCGTGTCCTTGGTTAATTCCAAGGCTTTGGATAATTGGTCGATGGATAAATTATCCTTTTTATCCATGCGCTTGCTGATAATAGAGGTGGAACCGATCAACAGGGCGGATAGCGGACGGAACAGGTGAGACAGGAAGGTCAGTGGACCTGCCATGAAAATCACCATGTTCAACTGGGAGCGGTTGGCGTATAATTTAGGAATGATTTCTCCGGCCAGTAAGATCACGAACGTTACCACGATCACTTGGATAATGAAACCTAACGTGGGATAAGCCGAGAAATCAAATAATGAATTTACCAGATAGGTGGACAACACGACAATGGCCACGTTCACGAAATTGTTGGATATTAAAATCGTGGCGAGTAGTCGGTTGGGTTTCTGTTGCAGGTTGCGGGCCTTCTCGTACCCGTTGTCTTCCAAGTATTTTAATTGCGAAGGAGAAAGTGAGAAATAGGCAACCTCCGAACCGGAAATTAATGCCGAGCATAATAATAAAAGCAATAAGATAATGACGAAAATTAAATCGATGAGGGTGAATGCACCTGTAAAAATCTGCCCGGCAAGGGGAATATAATCTGTGTCCAAAATTTATATAATTGGTTAAACTTAAATATCGCCGAAAGATACATAGAAAAACTAAAAGATAAAAGATAAAAACTAAAAACTAATCGTTTAAAGCCTGATTTCCTTGTTCGAAATCGTTTACTTCAAACTTTTAGTTTTTAATTTTTAGCTTTTATCTTTCAGAACGGGAGATCGTCACTGTCGTCACCACCGCTTAAATCGGGTGCTTGTGGCATGTGCGTGTCTTGAGGTTTATCCCCGTTATCCTGTTTGCGGGATAGCATCTGGAAATTATCCCCGTAAATCTCGGTCGTGTATCTTTTCACCCCGTTTTGGTCGTCCCATGAACGGGTTCTGATACGTCCCTCGATGTAAAGCATCATCCCCTTGCGAACGTATTTTTCGGCTATTTGAGCCAGATTCCGCCAGAGAACGATATTGTGCCATTCGGTTTGAGTTACACGTTCTCCGTTTTTATTATTGTACACCTCCGACGTAGCAAGGCTGAATCTTGCCACGGCAACACCTCCTTCGAGATATTTTACGTCCGGGTCAGCCCCGACATTACCGATAAGAATAACTTTGTTTACCATGTATAATATGTATGGATTAAAATTTGTCACAAATTACGGAATAATTTCGGAGAAAAAAAATAATCCCAATGCCATCTTGTTATGATTCGTGATTTATTCCCGATCATTGAAAGTAATAACTTTGTTGTTACCAGTTTAAATGAGGTACAGGCAAGGTAAAGGCTTGTTGGAAAAAGTGGTGCAGGGATGTGTCCGATGTTGACAATTAAAGATATAGAACACAAAAAATATTGACAAAAATGCGGTAGTTTGTTTCATTGTTTGTGGAAAAGATATATATTTGCAGTCTGAAATTTAGAAGAAATGAAATATAATATTGAATACTAAATACTTAAAGAAAATGACAAAGGCGGACATCGTGAATGAAATTTCAAGAACCACTGGTATCGAGAAAGCTGCGGTACAAACTACAGTTGAAGCTTTTATGGAAGCAATAAAAGGTTCTGTGATTGATGGAAAAAATGTATATTTAAGAGGTTTTGGAAGTTTTGTAGTGAAAAAGAGAGCTGAGAAAACCGCTCGTAATATTTCTAAAAATGTAACGATCAAGATTCCTGAACACTTTATTCCTTCGTTCAAGCCTTCGAAGAGTTTCGTCAATCAGGTGAAAGATCAAGTAAAATAAGAAAGGAGTGAAATTATGCCAAGCGGAAAGAAAAGAAAGAGACATAAGATGGCCACTCACAAACGGAAAAAGAGACTGAGAAAGAACAGACACAAAAAGAAGTAGTCATCGTTTGTGAGTTAGAGATTATAAACCTAAGGGCTATGCCTTTAGGTTTATTTTGATTAATACATTAATTGATCAGGTTAGTCATAGATGTAAAAGCGGAAGAAGTAGTAATCGCCTTGTTAAAGGACAAGCGGTTGGTAGAGTTGACAACGGAGAAGACTAGCGTTAAATTTGCGGTAGGTGACATCTATTACGGGAAAGTGAAGAAAATCATGCCCGGTTTGAATGCCGCTTTCGTTAATGTCGGCTATGAAAAGGATGCCTTCCTGCATTACCTTGATCTCAGTCCCCAGTTTTATTCTTTGGATAGCTATATAAAGCAATGTATAGCCCGGAAGGGGATGCCTGTAGCCAAGTTAAAACTGGAGCCGGAAGTCAGTAAAAACGGGAAGATCGGGGACGTGCTTTCTGTCGGCCAATATGTTGCCGTGCAGGTTGCGAAAGAACCTATTTCCACCAAGGGCCCGCGCTTGACCTCCGAGTTGAGTATTGCCGGGCGCCACCTAGTTCTGATGCCTTTCTCGGAAAAGGTATCCGTGTCACAAAAGATAAAATCGGTCGAAGAACGGAAGCGTTTGAAAAGACTGATTGAAAGTATACGCCCCAAGAATTTCGGGGTGATCGTGAGAACTGTCGCTGAAGGCAAGAATGCCGAGCTATTTGACAGTGAATTAACAGAACTTGTTGAACGTTTCGAGACCGCGTTCAAACATCTTCGGGATATAGAGCCTCCCAAGCTGATTTTGGGAGAGATTGACCGAACCAGCGTTATTCTCCGGGATATATTGAATCCCTCGTTCGAGAACATTTATGTGAATGATTTAGCATTGAGTAAAGAAATTAAGCGTTATATCAGCACGATAGCTCCGGAGAAAGAAGGTATCGTTAAATTTGTGTCAACCGAGGTACCGATCTTCGATCATTTTGGGGTGGACAAGCAAATCAAGTCTTCGCTGGGACGTACCGTTTCGTTTAAAAACGGGGCATACCTTATTATAGAACATACGGAAGCTTTTCACGTGATAGACGTGAATAGCGGAAATCGTGTGAAATTGGGCGACGATCAGGAATCAAATGCCCTGGAAGTAAACTTGGCTGCTGCCGACGAGGTGGCTCGTCAGTTACAATTGCGAGACATGGGAGGTATTATCGTGATCGACTTTATTGACATGCAACAAGCGGAAAACCGCCAGAAGTTGTTCGATAAGATGCGTTCGGCAATGGAACTCGATCGTGCCAAGCATACCATACTCCCTCTGAGTAAATTCGGATTAATGCAAATCACGCGCCAGCGGGTACGTCCGGAAATGACCGTGACGACCACGGAGACTTGTCCCGTGTGTCATGGAACCGGTAAAGCAGATGCAGCTGTTTTAGTGATTGATAAGATTGAAGACCAGCTTGAGTTCTTGGTCGAGGAGAAGAAAATCAAGAATCTGGTATTGAAAGTACACCCCTTTGTGGAGGCGTATTTGAAAAAAGGTTTCTGGTCTTTGCGTAGGAAGTGGGCTTTCAAGCACCATATCCATTTAAAGGTGGTCGGAGTACCCTCTTTTTATATTTACGAATATAAGTTTTTTAATCGTTTTAATAGAGAAATAGAACCTGAGTAGGTGTTTTTACTTACAGTTTCGTCATTCCATCTTAAAACGATGTTAAAATAGTACCATGAATTTGTGTGAGAACAAATTATATGGTACTTTTGCGTCCACTGTGTGATAATGCATACGATTTCGAGAAGCATGCAAATTGATGTTTTATTAAATAATTTTTTATGAAAAAGAGACTATTGACGTTGATCTTTACGTTGTTCGTGGGAACCTTTTCGGTTTTCGCTCAAATGTCTGACCCGACAAGTTGGACGTTTTCACAGAAGAAAACCGGGGATAACGAATACGCTTTAACCTTTAAAGCAACCATTCAACCCGGGTGGACGGTTTACTCCATGTCAACCCCGGCAGGTGGTCCCATGCCTACATCAATTACCATTGAGAAAGTGGGAGAGGGAATCGAATTAGTGGGTACGGCCGAGGAGAGTGAACCAAGTAAAAAGCATGATGATGTTTTCGGAGTCGATGTGTGGTATTATTCAAATAATTACACCATAACCCAAAAGATCAAAGTTACCGATCCTTCCATTACTACCGTGAAAGGAAGCGTTGAATTCCAGGCTTGTCAGGAAGGTGCTTGTGTGCCGGGGGAGAAGGATTTCGCGATCGAGTTGGGTAACAAAGGTGCCGATAAAGCTACTGTTGCTGCTGCCGATGAAACGAAGGATGCAACCGAGGATGATTCCTTGTGGCTGTTCTTCTGGGTGGCTTTTGGTAGTGGATTACTGGCAGTTGTGATGCCTTGCGTGTTCCCGATGATCCCGATGACGGTGTCATTCTTCATGCATGGGGATAGTAATAAAGCAAAAGCAAAGGCAAAAGCTATTTTCTTCGCCTTGTCTATCGTTGGTATCTATACCGCTTTAGGATTGATCATTTCGTTCTTGTTAGGACCGGGATTCATTAACTGGTTGAGTACGAACTGGCTGCCTAATATTTGTTTCTTCATTATATTCATGATCTTCGCTGCATCTTTCTTTGGAGCGTTCGAGATCGTGTTGCCGTCTTGGTTGGTAAATAAATCGGACAAACAAGCTGATAAAGGTGGTTACATCGGAGCTTTCTTCATGGCATTCACGTTGGTATTGGTGTCATTCTCTTGTACCGCCCCGATCGTGGGAACCGTGTTGGTAGAGGCTGCACGCGGATCTGTATTACGCCCGATCATCGGTATGTTAGGATTCTCTATCGCCGTGGCATTGCCTTTCGGATTCTTCTCTTTCTTCCCTTCAAAATTAAGCAATCTACCGAAATCAGGAGGTTGGTTAAATGCGGTGAAAGTTGTATTAGGATTCGTGGAGGTTGCCCTTGGATTCAAGTTCTTGATGGTAGCAGACCAGACTTACCACTGGGGATTGTTAGACCGTGAGGTTTACATCGCTATCTGGGTAGCCGTGTTCACGTTACAAGCATTGTACTTGATGGGTAAAATCAAATTCGCTCACGATAGCGATTTACCATATATCGGAGTACCTCGTTTGGTGATGATTATTATTACCATGTCATTCGTGATCTATTTGATCCCGGGTATGTTCGGGGCACCGTTGAAAGCTTTGGCCGGATATTTCCCGCCACAAGAAACGATTGACTTCGATATTAACCGTATCGTGCGTGACAATGCGAAAGAGATCATGAAGAGTGGCGTGCAGGTAGGTGGAACACAAGGTGCCGCTAGTGCCGCATCCAACGAACCTGTAAAATACTCTGATTTCTTGCACTTGCCCCACGGGTTGGATGGTTATTTCGATTATGATCAGGCATTGAAAGCCGCACAAGCTCAAGATAAACCCTTGTTCATTGATTTCACCGGTCACGGTTGTGTGAACTGTCGTGAGATGGAACAAAGCGTTTGGTCTGATCCTCGTGTGCTTGAAATGTTGAAGAATGATTATATTATCGTGGCTCTTTACGTGGACGATAAGACTAAATTACCAGCAGAAGAGGTTTACGTGTCAGAGTATGACGGAAAGAAGAAAAACACGCTTGGAAAGAAGAATACAGACTTCCAGATCAAGCAATTCGAGTCGAACGCTCAACCGAACTATATCTTGTTAGATAGCCGTAAAGGTAACGAGAAAGTATTGAAACCGCATGTATTACAACCCGCTAGAGGTTATAATAAAGATCGGGATGCTTTCGTGAAATTCTTGCAAGACGGTTTGAAAGAGTATAAAGCTCGTGCCGGAAAGTAATCTATCGAATTGATCAGATATTTGAAAGCCACCTTTTTCGAGGTGGCTTTTAATTTATATACTTTAGATATTGTGGGTTTTCCCGTTAACGGTCAATTTACCCACTTGCAACAAGGACGGGAGGCAGAATGATATAACCCCGATAGCTAATATCACGAGCCCACCAATGACGAACGTGTTTGTAATCCCCACGTGATCGGCAATAAACCCGGTACTCATTAATCCGAGCATGGAGGGGAGCATACTAAGGCTCATGTATATGGAAAATACTCGTCCGAGTATTGCCGGGTTGATTTTCGTCTGGATAACGGCTGTGAACGAGGCAAAGTATAATGACCCGATCACGCCTTCAAATGCGGTAAACATGACGAACCAGACAAAAGCATTGGGAGATAGTAGGCCAGATGCCGTGAATCCGGCTCCCAAGAGGATGTATGTCAGGTTGATCAGCGTGATTTTGTTGATCTTGTATTGTTTGATACTCAAGGCTACTCCCCCAAATAGGGCTCCGACTCCCCAGATGGCTTCAATCAGACTCATTTGGAAAGCATCGCCTGAAAAGTGATTGAGGGTCATTAAAGGGAAAAGCACGCTGACTGGCATGATAAAAAATGTGGCTATGATCGAGAGGATTAACAATAATGGCATCCCCCGGTGGCTGACAACCTCCCGTTGAGCCTCTTTTAAGTCTTGAAGGACATTGTTTTCTCCCGCATGTTCACCGGGTGGTGGGTTCGGTATTTTGACGAAAGCCAGCGAGGTACAGGCGAGTATGGCTCCGATCACGTCGAGCATAAGCACGACAGGCATGGCGAGCGTGGTAATTGCCAAGGCTCCTAAAGCTGGTCCGGCTATATTACAGGCAGAATTGATCATCTGGTTGATCCCGGCGATCCGTAATAATTGAGATTCTGGAGCGAGTAATGGGATAGATGCTTGCATTGAAGGAGCATGGAAAGCTGAACCTATCGATCGTAGTGCTAACAATAGATAGATTTGCCAAACTTCCGCTTGTTCGAAATAAAATAAAAAGGCTAGAATAAGCGTGCAGAAAGCAATGAAACTGTCAGACAGGATCATGATTTTCTTCCTGCTCCACCGGTCAATAAATACTCCGGAAAACATACCTAAGATGCCTTGCGGTAACATGGCGGCAATCGTGGCGAAAGCCAAAGTTTCTGCCGATTTAGTTTCAAAGGTTAGCCATAAAATGATGGCAAAATTAACGAGAGAACTGGTCAGTATGGAGAAAAACTGTCCTGTCCATATAATTGCGAATACCTTTTTCCAGTTATTCATGGTAATTTATTAAAAGTGAGAAAACAATACCTTGATACTTCCCGGTTAGGAGGAAAGTTTTAAAAAAGTCCGGAGGAATTTTTCCGGGATTAAATTAGGCACGAACCCGATACGGAATGCCCATAATGAAGTTTTGAAATCTCATAAATGGTATTGTATATAATTTCTACAAATATATGAATCTGTAAAGAATAATCCTAAAAAATAATCGAAAATATCAAGAGGTGTACGTGATTGTGTATAATTGCCGTGATACGAATAGATTATTTTCATACCTTTGTACGAGTTGCGTGTCTGTGAAGGCCGAATAGAATGATAATTCGTGTAAAATCTTGATTCATGGAAAGTAATCCTCAACTGGAATTGGCGTATGACTTTTTGGAATATACGGGAGTGAACGTGTTTCTTACAGGAAAAGCGGGAACAGGAAAAACTACGTTTCTGCGGGAATTGAAACGGAGATCACCCAAAAGGATGATTGTGGTTGCTCCCACGGGAGTGGCGGCAATTAATGCGGGTGGGGTGACGATCCACTCTTTCTTCCAGTTGCCGTTCGGGCCATACGTGCCGGGAAGTTCGGATACGGTGGAGCGAGGTGAAAAATTGCAATACACGCACAAGTTTAACCGGGAAAAGATCAATATTATCAAGACGATTGATTTGCTGGTGATTGACGAGATCAGTATGGTACGGGCAGATTTGCTGGATGCGGTGGATGATATGTTGCGTCGTTACCGCTCCAAGAACGAGCCTTTCGGTGGGGTGCAGTTGTTGTTGATCGGTGATTTGCAGCAGTTGGCTCCCGTGGTGAAAGAGGACGAGTGGGCGTTGTTGAAACAACATTACGCATCGGCGTTCTTTTTCCATAGTAAGGCTTTGGCAGCCACCCGTTACGTGGCAATCGAGTTGAAACACGTTTACAGGCAACAGGATCGGGAATTCGTGGACCTGTTGAACCGGGTACGGGAGAACCGGGTGGATGCCGCGGTGTTGGGGATGTTGAACCGGAGGTATGTACCGGGCTTTAAGCCTTCGGATGACGAGGGGTATATCACGTTGACAACACATAACCACCAAGCACAAAGGATTAACGACGTGAAAATGGCAGAATTATCGACTAGGGCTTATTCGTTCAAGGCAGAAGTGAAGGATAATTTCCCCACTTATTCTTATCCCACGGAGGAGACGTTGGTGCTGAAACAGGGGGCGCAGGTGATGTTCGTGAAAAATGATTCATCACCGGAAAAGCGTTACTACAACGGGAAAATCGGTAAGATCACGGCTATTAATGACCGTTCCATCGAGGTGGTAGGAAAAGAGGATGGTCTGAAGATACAGGTGACCCCGGAGGAATGGACGAACACGAGATACACGTTAGACGAGGAGACTCGGGAGATCACGGAGACGGTGGAGGGAACGTTTAAGCAGTACCCGTTGAAAACGGCGTGGGCGATTACGATTCATAAAAGCCAAGGGTTGACGTTTGAACGGGCGATCGTGGATGCCAATGCAGCATTTGCTCACGGGCAGGTGTACGTGGCGTTGAGCCGTTGCAAGACGTTCGAGGGACTTGTGTTGAGTTCCCCAGTAACCGTGCGTTCACTGGTGAGTGACGGGGCAATAGATGAATTCGTGCGGGAGGCGGAACTGAAGGAGCCGAATAAGGAGGAATTGCAACAGGCCCGGCAGTCTTATTTCAGGGAGTTGTTGCTGGAACAATTCGATTACGAGACGATCCGGTGGAGGTTACATTATTTGTACCGGGTGCTGGATGAGCAGTTGCGTCGGTTGTATCCCGATTGGGTGGAACGTTACCGGGTGGCGGGAGCCAAGTGTGCGGAGGAATTGTTGGCGGTGGCCGAACGGTTTCAGAACCAGTTGGAACGGTTGATGCCGGAAGATGGGAATTACGAGGCGGACCCGGTGATCGCAGATCGGGTGAAGAAGGGGGCGGAATATTTCCGGGAACATACGATGTCTATTTTTGGAAAATTCTTGGAAGAGGCTATTCCGGAGATTGATAACAAGGAGGTGAGGAAGTTGGTGGAACAAAATATGGAACGTTTTCGGGGAGAGGTGAACTTGAAACTTGAAACGTTGAAAGTGATCGGGAACGGTTTTTCTGTAAAAGATTATTTACGAGCGAAGGCGAAGGCGTTAATTGATGCCCCGAAGGTGAAGATTAAGGCGAAACGTGCCGGAGCGGAAAAAGTGGAGATTTCTCCTGATATATTACACTCGAAGTTATATGAAACTCTTCGAGCTTGGAGGAACAAAGAGGCTGAACGATTGAAATTGCCCGTGTACACGGTATTGCAGCAGAAAGCTTTGTTGGGAATCAGTAACACGTTGCCCACGAATTCAAAGGAATTGCTGGCAGTTCCCGGAGTTGGGAAAAAGATCGTGGAACGTTACGGGGCTGTGTTACTGGATATGGTGGATGAGTTCCGCTTTCAACAGAAGTAGGGATTCTGGTTATCTCGTAAGTGAGTAGGCTGATGTATGAAATGGTTAGAATAAGCAAGGCTGAAAAATGCAATAAAGGAAATAATTAACAAATTTGTAAGTTAAGTTTAAACCTTTTTATTGAATTCTTTGTATACTTGTATCGCAAATGTGAGCTAAGAGATTCTATGAAGAGTAAGCAAATAATATGCGAAGAAAATTTTTTCCATGATTTATTTATGGATTATTATCCTTCTTTGCTTTCTTTTGCGTGTTATTACGTGGAGGAGGAGGTCGTGGCGGAAGACTTGGTGCAGGATGTGTTCGTAAAGATGTGGGAGCAACGGGGGAGATGGAAGGCCGTGGAAAATTTTTCGGCTTATGTTTACCAGATGGTGCGTTTTCGGTGTTTCAATTATTTACGTGGGGAGAAGTTGAGGGAAGAGATGATGCGTTCGTACAG
>OJMK01003097.1_pt1 | contig 10416 bp, 8 predicted proteins | sample 1597201 | NCBI WGS metagenome assembly OJMK01 (sample SAMEA2452125, study PRJEB22498) | human gut metagenome | reverse complement strand
GATTGCTATTGTAGCAGATATGGGAGCAACGCTTTTAGTAACATTAAACGGATTACGATTGATGAAAGTTAAATAACACAACAAATAAAAGAAGGCATGTTTATAAGCGTGCCTTCTTTTTATGATACATTTTTAGTTTTTTTGAACGCTAGTTATGAAGCAAACTATGCGCCATTTAAATATTAAAATGACAAGCAAGGGTTTCATCTGTTATTTTTTTGAAAACAACTTTTTAATTGCTCTCAATTTACGATAAGAAAACAAACAGGGATAAAAATGAACATGATTGCTAGTAAAAGCATGCCTACCATCCCTAATAATCCCTCCATTTTTGGTTCTATTATATCAAAAAAACATAAAAACAACCCCCATTACCTGTCCAATAGATAACGGGGGCTATTTTGATAGCGTTATATAGGGGTTATTATCTAATTATAGTCCCTTAATAAACTTAGTAGCATAACGATAATAAATCCATTATCTTAGTTTACAATCGCTAATTGCTCGATGAAATCATCGGTCAGATCAATTGGATTTAGAATTTTATAAGAAAGTGTTACCATACTTTTATAAGTATCTTCTGAATCCAAGTCAATTTGAATTATTTTACCTATCGCTAAATAGTTTTTATCATTTATCCAGACAATACCATCCCCTACTTTCAATGATACACTCCAATTAATAGCAATTAATTTATCTAAGTTAATATCTGCTGGCTTAGTTATTTTTTCAAAATTTTCAAAGTTATGAATTCTCATCATCCTACTGACTTTGTTATAAGAGTGAATTGTATCAGTCCCTGCAACCGACCAATTAGTTATAAAGTCCATTGGTGCAATTCCTAATTTAAAATCTCCCCCATTAAGTAGGTACTGAAAAGAGATTTGACCTTCTGATTGTGGTTTGAAATTCATTAAATTGGCTGAATCATTCAAAAATTTTATTTTTTCAACACTATTATAGTACCTTTCAATTCTGTCTTGAGCATCAGGTTTTGTTTCCACCTTGATATTTAGAAATAGTTCGTCACGTATAGTTGATATTAATTCAAATAGTCCTTTTTTATTCTCCTGCGAAAACGGTGTATCGAATTTTAATTGACTGATATACTTTCCTTTAAAAAAATCGGGCAGATCAGTAAATGATTCGATATCAATTATGGGAATTATAAATGGACTGTTAGCTTGTTTTTTTATTAATTCTATTTCGTTATATACGCCGGTTGCTGAATCGTTTGTTTTTTTAAATAAGTTTGCGTACAAATACAAATAACAAAGTGAGAACTATCAATACCGTTCTTCATGAATTCATCAAGTTTAGTTCCAGGGTGGTTTTCCAAAACATCAAGATGGACTCGAAACCCCCAGGATTGCAAATAAATTGCTAACCATTGTGAAAAATTTTTAACTTTCTTATCTAGTGGCTCATCTTGTTCCCAAGCATATGAAATGAAAATAGACTTATTCAATATTCCTACACCCCCTTCTGTAATTAATAATCACTTTACAAACATTGTTTGCAGGAATCCTTTTTTCTGCTCTTTCAACAAATCTAACTTACGTTGATGAAGAGCGATAGTTTTGTCGAGTTGTTTGAAGAATGAGCCTATTTTCGTCTGTTCTGCTAGTGTCGGAACATTGATTGGAACTTGACCAATCTCATTCTTGTTAATTTTCTTTGGAAAGGCGATATGCAAAGTCCTCTTCCAAATCTGGTCTTGTACAAATGGTGCATAAATACTTGCCTGCAAGAAATAAGGATTTAACTCCTCAGATTTGAATAGTGCAAGACTAACGTAATAGGCGAGGTCTTCGTCTGTTTCAACGACATTCGCAGTTCCTATATCCCCGATTCGAGTCATCAAGACATCACCTCGTTGTGGTCTTATTTTGAATTCATCTTCAAAAGCCTCACGAGAAATGAACTTATTTGAAGTCAAAGTCTTGATATTCTCAACACTAAGAAACATCACACCATTATCTTGATACTTAGGAGTTTGGTGGGTTCCGTCATAAATATCGGAAACCTCGTTCAACTTACGCACTTCCCAATCGTCAGCAAACCCCGCAAATCGCAATTCAGGAACTTTGGCACCATTTTTAGGGAACATTTTTTGCAAGTAGCCTTTTTTCTGTTCCTTGAGTAGATCTAACTTACGTTGATGGAGAGCGATAGTGTTATCTATTTGTTTGAAGAAGGTGCTGATTAACTTAATCTCGTCATGATTTTTCGGTAAATACATCTGGAAATTTTTAACTTTATCTGCGTTTAGATTAGACTGTGTGCCAGTTGAAATAAGTTTATTCCACTCTGATAATTCATTCGCTTTATTTAAACGTTGATAAACAAGATCTCTAAGGTCATAATCATCAAATATCATGTTGTAGAATGCTTGAGATGTGGCTGCGTCAATGTTCAATATGGCTAATTTACCAACGCTAGCATACATAGCTAAACTTATTGCTCCTTTTGACACAATCCACGCAGCTGAACTATTTAATCCGTCTGATGATATATGTTTTTCCGTGTTATTTATAAATCCATTTGATTTAGTAATATCCGATATACCTAGAAAAGGTATGTCGCCATCATAAAAAGCTTTATTTGTTGATTTAGGTGTTCCGCCTGAGCCACCTTTTATAAACAAGTCACTTAACTTACGCTCTTCCCAATCATCCGTAAAACCTTCAAACCTTAATTGTGGACTCTTTTTACTCATCATGACCGCCTCTCAAAAGAAGACGCATCGATTCAATCAAGGCTTGATTCTCTTCACTTTCTGAAAAATCGTTAATCAAAGATAAGAGCGTTTGATCTTGTTGGACTAATTCTTCATTGATCTTAAGGAGATTGGTATTCACTGCAACCAAATCAACCGGTTCTTCTTCCTCAAAGGTATCGACATAACGAGGGATATTTAAGTTAAAGTCATTTTCTTGGATCTCATCAAAACTTGCAACATGAGCATATCTTTCAATATCTTCTCGCTTTTTGTAGGTAGAAACAATTTTATCAATATGTTCATCCAACAGGACATTTTGATTTTTTTGTTTTTCAAAATCTTGAGAAGCATCGATAAACAAGACATCACGCCGAGAACGGTTTTTCTTCAAAATAATAACCGTTGTCGGAATACTGGTCCCAAAAAAGATATTGGCCGGCAAGCCAATGACCGCATCAATGGCTCCCATTTCTAAAAGGGCCTGACGAATGGTTCCTTCTGCGGCTCCTCTAAAGAGCACGCCATGAGGCAGGACAATCCCCATTGTTCCTGATTCTTTCAAATGGTAAAAACCGTGAAGGAGAAAGGCAAAGTCCGCTTTAGATTTAGGCGCTAATTTTCCAAAACGCTCAAAACGAGGATCAGAGATAAACTTATCTGCCGCTGACCATTTCGCAGAATAAGGAGGATTCATGACCACAGAATCAAACTGATAAGGCTCTTCTGAGGGCCAATCGGCATCTAAAGTATCTCCGTTATTCAGGTTCATGCGTTCTTTATCTACTCCATGAAGAATTAAGTTCATACGTGCTAAGTTAAAGGTCGTCGTATTTAACTCTTGTCCATGATAGTGCACTTGATTTGGATTGATGAGATAGCGACGGATATTAAGCATCAAAGAACCCGACCCCATCGCAGGATCGTAAATATGAAAAGGTGCTCGAGATGCTTGCCCGATCGACGTAATTTCTGACATGATACGTGAAACAGCTTGAGGGGTATAAAACTCTCCTGCTTTTTTACCTGCACCTGCCGCAAACATCCCGATTAAATACTCATAAGCGTCCCCAATCACATCGCCATTGTGTTCAAATGAATCAATCTCATCTAAGGCACGCAAGACCTCAGTAATCGTCACATTACGTTGTTGTGCATTTGAGCCTAATTTTGTGGAGTTTAAATCAATATCCGCAAACAATCCACTGAATTCTTCTCCTTGACGTTCCAACTCATTAAAACCTGCTTGTAAGTCGGTCAAGTTAAATTCATAGTTATCAGCTTTGATGCGGTAGTGATAAAACAATCGATCGGGTTGGATAAAGTAACCTTGTCTGGGTTGGATATTTTCGATTAAATCGTCTTTGTCTTCTTCGTACCACTCCATGAACCCTGCATACAGAGTGGAGCGTTCTGGGAAGGTATCTGTTTTTCCATTTTCTTGTTCATAAACTTCTCTAAGCTGCTTATCAGACAAGTACTTATAGAAAATTAATCCCAGTAAGTAGTTTTTGTACTCACTTGCATCCATCTTCCCACGTAAGATATCCGCAGAAGCCCATAGTTGTTGGTTTAAACTTGTCGCCATTATAATTCTTCCTTCCATTTTTGAAGTTGTTCAAAGTTTTGTTGTAGTCGTTCTTCTAAAACTTTTGTTCTTCTTCTATATTTTTCACCCGTTTTGGCTTCGAACTCTTCTTTACTAAGAGTCATCGAATCCAGTAAATGGGTTAAATAAGGGATCGTTTTCTTATCGCTTTGATATTCGTTCATTGCAGACTGTAAAAAGTCGAAGGATAATCCAAATTCTTCAGCTTCTTTTTGAAGTTGTCTTTGAATTTCATTTTGAATCGAAGTCTCTTTTAATTGAGCCACATCGATCTCTTCAGTAGTATTGACGAGTTGATCTTTCAAGGTGTGATACATCTTTTGGATTTGAGGATCCTTTTGTTGGATTTCTTTTTCAAATTTTTCAACGGCCCCTGCTTCGTTTAATTGGATCGCTTTCAAAAGTTGATTAATATAAAAACTATCCACGACGTCTTTATGTGTCGCATTGAGCTGCGAAGAAAAAGCAATCTCTTGTAAAAGCTTCTCGAAGTCTTCCTCAGGATGCTCCTCATCCTCGATCATTTCTTTAATCTTTATTTTAATATTTTCCGTTTTTCCTTGATATTGTGGCAACTGCTCCACTACTTCTGAAAATTCTTCAAAGTCCTCTTCGTATTGATCATAGCTTCGGAGCGCTTTATAACTCTTTTCTAGCTTTTGATAAGCACTCACTTGCGCAATCATCGTTTTAAGATCATTGGGATTATCCGATAGGTCAGCTTCGCTTTGTTTATAAAGTGTTGAACATTCGATAAATTCTCTTTTAACTTCTTCATATTCTCTTGGAATCAGTTGATCAAAGTTTTGATTTTCATTTGAGAATAGACGAAACGTGTTTCGCACATTTTCTCTCATGGTAAAGGGCTTTCTAAAAGAGACAATCAACCCAGAATCTTTTCCTGTATAAATACGGTTGGTTCTTGAGAACGCTTGAAGGAGCTTTTGATAGTTCATTTCTCGATCAATATATAAGGTTTGAATCGTTGGAGAATCAAAGCCTGTCAATAAACGATCGACAACAATAACAAAATCTAGCCACTGACCATCCGATTGATATTGCTTTTCCTTACGGGCCAACCGTTTATTTATATTTTGATTGTAGAGTTTCTCATCTTGATAAGGAGAAGCATCAAACTGTTTCGCATACTCTTTCATGATCTCTACTAATTCATCGTCTTGTTCATTTTTTTCTAATTGATCCGGATTGGTTGAGAAGGTAATGGCTACTCTTGGGAAATCTTTATCAATCAGTTGATGACGTTCATCAAATTGTCGCCCATTCAAGAGTGTCCCATTATCTTTCATTTCCTTTAAAATCCGGTAAATATGTTTGGCTTGGGCAATCGAGTGAGTGGTAAGAATAGCTGACATCGTAGGAAAACCATTCTTTACCTTGAACTTTTTGACCACACTTCTCCGATTAAAGATTTTTTGTAACATGGTACGAATATGTTCATCTGTTTCATACAGTTCCGTAGGCAATAATTTTTCTTGTTGGAGGACATCGTCTGGCAACTTTCCTTTATTGAGTTGGGTGACAATCACCTCCTGATCCTCTTCTGAAATCAGTGAATGATACTCGACTTGAAAGCCTAACACAGCCCCATCATCCATGGCATTTTTGATTGTATAGGAGTGAAGGAGTGGCCCGTATTGCTGGCTCGTCGTTCTGGCAAAGGTTCCATTTTCTTGCTTTTTATTTTCTTCAAAAATAGGTGTCCCCGTTAATCCAAACCAGGTTGAATTGGGTAATATTTTCTTAATTCGCTTCATTTCCTCATCACTAACCGCACGATGAGCCTCATCAACAATAAAAACAATATGTTCTTTCCGTAGCTTCTCAAATTGATTGGAACCTTTTTCTTCACTCTCTTGTTGAGCGCTTCGCATAGCTGCAGAGAGTTTTTGAATCGTGGTCACTAAAATCGTATTATTATTTTTTGATGAAAGGAGGTTTTGAGCCAACTGTTTTTGATTTTTGATCCCAACAATCAAAGTATTGGCTACCGAATTTCCGGTCGTTTGTCCGGTATGGTATTCCGAGGCAAACTTCGTAAACTCATCCTGCGTTTGAGCATCTAAGTCTGTTCTATCAACAACCATAACCGTACGATCGACACCGATCGCATTTTGAGCTAATAATTTCGTTGCGACAAAACTGGTAATAGTCTTTCCTGAACCTGTCGCATGCCAAATGAATCCTCCTTCATGTTGTGCCGCTTTTTGACGAATCTTACGAATAGCATGAATTTGGTAAGGTCTTAAAGCCATGAGGAATTTTTGATTTTTTTGATCATCGACGAGAATGGTATATTGGCTAATCAATTCATGGGCATCGGGTATCCGCAAAACTGTACGAGTAAAATCAAACAAATCGGAAACCGTTTGATTGTCTTCAGTCCGCCAATTAAATAAAAACTTCTTCATCCGAGCATAGGCTTCAGCGGTATCTTCACTAGGTCTTGCAAAGTATCGGGTATCAACTTTATTGGAGATTACCATGATTTGAGTAGTTGCGTAAATCCCTTTAAAAAATCCATCTTCTGCATAACGCTGAATTTGATAATAAGCTTGCATGAAACCGTCTTTAGCGGACTCTTTTTTGAGCTCAATATGAATGATTGGGAGTCCATTAATCAGCAAGCTCACATCTCCACGATCTACTCTAGAGGAATCTGGGACCACTTGGTGCACTACCTCATAAGAAGAAGTTCCTCCTGAAATATCCTTATTTCTAAAGGCTTCTAAAGTCACTTTTTTCCCATCTTCTCGCTCTAATAAAACTTGAGCCACCCCGTTTTCTCCTCTAAGCCATTGAGAAGCTAAAAAAGGCGTTCCGGTCAAACGTGAAAACTCGACTTTAACTTGCTTAAATTCTTTGTCCGTTAATGGTTGCTCTCCCAATACTGCTAAATTTATTCGGTTCAAATGGCTTCTAAAGTTTTGCCAAAGTGCTTCTTCCGACTTCAAGTCCGGACGATAAGTCCACTGATTTTCTTTCTCACTTAAGATTTGTATGAACTGGTTTTCAATCATTTGTTCCGAATGACTCATTTGATTCCCCTCATTTCCATAGTCCCCACCATTTCCTTGGTTTTTCTTGTTCTTCTATCCTTTTTTGATCTTTGATTTGTTCCTGCAAATTTTCCAACTTCTCTTTAAGAGCGTTCTCTTCATCTTTATATTGATTGTCTAAGTGTTTGAATTCTGTTTCCTGTGAGGGCATTTTGAGAACTTTTAACCTGTCGTTTTCTGCTTTGTATTCCTCTAACAACTTTTTATCTTGTAAGGCTAATCGTTGTTGCTGGTCTAACAATTCATGTAATTTTTCAATTTCTACTCCTCTTTTTACCAATTCGTTTTGTAAAAAAAACACATCTACTGTTGGTGGTTCTTTATCTGCTGTTGGTGCTTGTGTTGGTGGTTTATCTAAATAGTTTTTTATTATTTCCTGTTGTTTAATATTTAAAAATAATCTATTCTTTTTTTAAGTAGTTCTGAATGAATATTGACTACTCGTATGATTTATATATATATGTCTTACTAACGCCTAACTCGTCCGCTAACTCCTTTATTATATCCGATACTTTTTCTAAACTCAATGTTTCGTGTGCTCAACTCGTTCACCGTCTAAAACGTTGTCATGGATCTTACCATTCTTTCGGACAATCTGGACAGTATCACCTTTAATAAAACCGTTGTCCATAGCCTCTTTAAATTCATCATAGGTTAGTATTATATTATTCTCCTTTCCTATGCTATTCATAATTGATACAGAAAAATACGTGCTTTTTTAAGTAATTCTATTATAGCGAAAATCTTAGGATAAATTGGTATAGACACCCTATTAAAAACCCTCAAAATTGCGCGTGATGTAAGAGAACACCTTGTCGTGGCTCTCCTTAGCTCGATATGGGGGCGGGGGTGCATTTAAAAATAGCCCGAGTATTATCCGGACTATTCTTTGTTTAGGGCGCTCTATGGACGTTATCGGGGTGTTTTATAGCAACATTTCTCAACATTCTTACACCACGCGCCACTATATACTTTTATATTCTAGTATTTTCTAACATTTATGGTTTCCATTCCCATATTTTCCAATAATATAGTGGTGTTTTATACCAACATTTCCCAACAATTAGGGCGTTTTATATCAAGTTTTTTCAAGTTTTTAAAAGCGCTCAGATAACCCAAGCGCTTCATTAGCTATGCTTCACTGCAACCCTTAGAATAGCTCTCAAAGCTATCACAAACACGGTTAAACACTTTGTAAGGTCTTTATCTTCCAAATCTGCCAAGAGATCGGCTTCTACTCCAAAAGCCCAAGCATCGATTTCATCTCCGATCGAGGGGTTAATTTGCTTATAGGTATTCCACATTTCTTGAGGTTTCATTTGTTATCCTTCTTTTGTCTTCCAATTTATATAGCTTGTCAGTTCTAATTCTGGAAATCCAACTAACTCTGCCTTCACCTTCAACACTAAGGGTGAGGCATTTTTTTCGGTAATCTGCTCGAAAGGAATCCAAATTGCATTTGCTGAATCATTGCTTCCATCAAGAACCTCTTGAGGAAGGGATTTTTGAGAGCGCTCAAAATCGAGTACGATATCATAAAAGGCCATGATGTGATGTACTGCGAAGTCTTGCCCACCTTCTTGAACCATTACATCATAAATCCTAGGATTTGAATAACGGCTAAGCGTATAGCCCGTCTCTTCCAGAACCTCTCTTTCGAGGGTTTCTGTCAGTCCCTCACCTAGTTCTTGACCACCACCCGGTAAATCAAAACGATTCTGATAAGGTCCTCTCGTTTTCTCAATGCATAGCAATTTCCCTTCTTGAAGGCAGACTCCGTATACACCAAAGTGATTTTTGATTTCCATATTCTTAACTTCCTAGCTTAATTTATTTTTTACCATAACTATCATCACACATTAATCTTGGGTTAGGGGCACTCTTTATTAAAGACATTTTGTCTATTTAACTATAACAGACTTTCAAAACAAAAAACGCAAGAGTTTTCCCCGTTGCGTTAAAACGTCATGTTGATATTCCACGACGTTCCATTATCATCATTTCTATAGGAATTTTACCAAATTTGTAAAGACTTTTCAACCAACAAGATACTGTCAATTATTTTTGTATTTACACAACTTATTTTACACTACCTGTTATAGATAAAGGGAGCTCAATCCATATTATATCTCTTTACTATATAATCCTTTATATGTTCTTCCATCAGACATGTTCTATTAATTATCATGTTTTCTAATCTCTCAATCATCTCTAACAGTTCACTTAATTTGAGATTCTTGATCTGACATGTTTTATTTTTATATTTTTTTACTTCTTCTTCACAAATAGCCTTACCTGTCAAGATGTTAATTGGCATTCCATTTTCAATAAAATTATTAAACATAAAATAATCAACAAATTTCTCAAATGTCTCAAAATGGTCCAACCATGTTCGTATACCATCTGTGTTTTTAATATAAAGAGCATATAGGATATCATCTTTATGTTGAGATTTATGATATTCCCCATCTAGTGCATGTTTAATCTCTAAAAGAGTTAAATCTACTCGATCTTCTATATAAGAACCTACACCACGACTCATATTATATTTGCTATTTCGAAAACCTTCACTTTTCTTAGGCGTAGGCCAGATAAAAGATCCACCAAGCGTTCTTGTATTTTTCACATAATTAATTAGTTTATTTAAAATCCTCTTTCTCTCATCAATAGATTCATTTTTAGATAAATAATTAATTCTAGCTAAAGGATACTTGAGATGACCATAGGATTGCTGATATACATATTCATCTCCCGAAAAACCAAATTGATCTGAAGTAAGTCTGAACAGCAATTCGTCATTTTGCTTCACAACAATTTTATATTTATCATTATCTTTTATCTTTTTCTCACTGTCACTAGTTAGTTTAGCAAGTTTAGGGGGAATAAAAGAATATTTATTTTTATAATTACTTTCACTCTCTCTTTTTCTTAGAAATTCCGTTAAAAAATTATAGTAGGGTGTATCAATGTCCTCTCTACAATCAGGATCAACATATTTACCACCATTTAAT
>OJMK01003085.1_pt1 | contig 10439 bp, 10 predicted proteins | sample 1597201 | NCBI WGS metagenome assembly OJMK01 (sample SAMEA2452125, study PRJEB22498) | human gut metagenome | reverse complement strand
CGTGAGGATAGATCTTTAGACGACTTTAAAGAGATTACGGAAGACCTTCAGAAGGTAGGTTTTAAGGCCAATTTCATTTCAGGCCTCATGATGCCTGTACTTAATGGTTTATCTGACTTGACCTATCTCATTGTCGCTGTTCTAGGTGGTTTGCAAGTCTTGGCTGGTCGCTTGACGATTGGTAATATGCAGGCCTTTGTTCAGTACGTTTGGCAGATTAATCAACCTATTCAGAACTTGACTCAGTTAGCTGGACAATTGCAGAGTGCTAAGTCTTCTTTGGACCGTATTTTCCAACTGATGGATGAACCAGACGAGGCTAATGATGCTACTGAAGTGCTTGAAGGAGATTTGACGGGTCAAGTTAGCTTTAAGCATGTGGACTTCCAGTATGTGGCCGATAAACCTTTGATTCGTGACTTTAATCTTGAGGTTAATCCTGGTGAAATGGTGGCTATTGTCGGTCCTACCGGTGCTGGAAAATCAACTATTATCAATCTTCTCATGCGTTTCTATGATGTTACTGCAGGTTCTATCTCGGTTGATGGTCATGATATACGCAACTTGTCGCGTAAAGATTATCGTAAACAGTTTGGTATGGTGCTTCAGGATGCTTGGCTCTTTGAAGGAACTATCAAGGAAAATCTTCGTTTTGGTAATCTTGAGGCAACTGATGAAGAAATTGTTGAAGCAGCGAAGGCTGCCAATGTGGATCACTTTATCCGTACGCTGCCTGGTGGCTACAACATGGAAATAAACCAGGAATCAAGTAACATTTCACTGGGACAAAAGCAACTTTTGACCATAGCCCGTGCACTTTTGGCTGACCCTAAAATCTTGATTTTGGACGAGGCAACCTCATCAGTTGATACCCGTCTGGAACTCTTGATTCAAAAAGCCATGAAGACACTTATGCAAGGTCGAACAAGTTTTGTCATCGCTCACCGTTTATCAACAATCCAAGAAGCAGACAAGATTTTGGTCCTTAAAGATGGACAAATCATCGAACAAGGGAACCATGAATCCCTCCTTGCAGATAAAGGTTTCTATTACGATTTGTATAATAGTCAATTTGCAGAGAAATAAACAAAAAAATCCACCAGTTCATAACTGGTGGATTTTTTCTGAATGTGATGTGCAGTAAGAGAGACTTCCTCTGTAAGAGAAGTCTCAACATCACTATTTATTTTTCCGAAGGTCGTGTTACGAACATGGCATCTCCGAAACTGAAGAAGCGGTAGCGTTCTTGGACGGCGTGTTTATAGGCATCAAGGACGAATTCACGGCCAGCAAAGGCTGAAACCAACATCACCAAGGTTGATTTTGGAAGGTGGAAGTTGGTTGAAAAGGCATCTACGACTGTGAATTGGTAGCCTGGTTTGATAAAGATATTGGTCCAGCCTGAGTCGGCTTGGAGTTGACCATCGTATTTGTTGCCGATAGTTTCCAGTGTTCGGATAGAGGTTGTTCCAACTGCAATGACTCGCCCTCCAGCAGCTTTGACGCTATTGAGGGTATCGGCAGCGTCTTGGCTGAGGGTGTAAAATTCTGAGTGCATTTCATGCTCGTCGACATTATCGACAGAAACAGGTCGGAAGGTTCCCAGTCCAACGTGGAGGGTGAGGTAGACCAATTTTACGCCTTTAGCTTCAATCTTTTGAAGTAATTCAGGAGTGAAATGGAGGCCAGCTGTTGGAGCAGCGGCAGAGCCATTTTCCTTGGCATAGACCGTTTGATAACGATCGCGGTCTTCCAATTTTTCATGGATATAAGGTGGCAGTGGCATCTCGCCTAAGCTTTCCAAAACCTCAAGGAAGATACCGTCGTAGCTAAATTCTACGATACGTCCGCCGTGATCCAGTTCCTTAGTGACAGTGGCAGTCAAGCGACCATCACCAAAACTGACTTTAGCACCTACTTTAAGGCGTTTGGCTGGTTTGGCCAAAACTTCCCATTGGTCACCTTGGGTATTTTTCAAAAGGAGAAATTCTACATGGCCGTGTGTATCAGTTTTTTCACCGTAGAGGCGGGCAGGAAGCACGCGCGTATTGTTCATGACCAAGGCATCTCCAGGGTTAAGCTGATCAATGATGTGGTCGAAGTGGGTATCAGTCATTTCCCTAGTTACAGGATCAATGACTAAGAGTTTAGAGGCGTCACGTTGTTCCAATGGGGTTTGGGCAATTAGTTCTTCTGGTAGTTCAAAATCAAAATCGTTTGTATTCATTTGTTTCCTCGTTTAAAAATTCTCAGCCTTTTTATTATAGCACGATATAGGGCGACAGTCATTAAACTTATCAAGTGAAAACGCTTGACAGGAAGGTTAAAAAAGAGATAATAAAGAAAATGGTATATACCAATATTGAGGTGAATAGAATGAAAAAGATTTTAGTTAAGAATCAAGTTGAGGGAGGCAAAGTTGCCTTTGAACTTCTAAAAGAGAGCCTTACAGCGGGTGCTCAAACATTGGGATTGGCGACAGGTAGTTCCCCTATCGCCCTTTACCAAGAGATGGTTGAGAGTGACGTGGATTTTTCGGAACTTTACAGCGTCAATTTGGATGAATACGTCGGACTATCACCAGAGCATGAGCAGAGCTATCATGCCTTTATGAAGTCTCAACTCTTTGATGCCAAGCCATTTAAGGAGAGCTTCTTGCCTGACGGCATGGCTGAGGACTTGGATCAGGCGGCTAAGGATTACGATGACGTTTTGGCACAACATGCCATTGATCTGCAAATCCTAGGAATCGGAAGTAATGGACATATTGGATTTAATGAGCCAGGTACGCCTTTTGATAGTCAAACTCATGTGGTCGACTTGACTGACAGCACCATTGAAGCCAATAGCCGTTTCTTTGCCAGTCGTGACCAAGTCCCTACAAAGGCTATTTCGATGGGAATTGCTTCCATTATGGCTGCTAAGAAGATTATCTTGTTTGCCTATGGCGACAAGAAGGCAGATGCCATTTTCAAGATGGTCAAGGGTCCTGTGACAGAGGAAGTACCAGCTAGTGTCCTACAAAATCATCCAGATGTGACTCTTATCCTAGATGAGGCAGCCGCTGCGAAATTGTAAGATAATACATAAGTCAAAAAGATGCGAGTATAGAAAAAAACAGGTTGAGCTAATGCTACTCAACCTGTTTATTAATGAATAAATATAATATAGATTTTGACCTCAAATATTTACGTTACCTAATTATGACTCATTTTTCATCAATTACCTAAAGTTCTTTAGTCGGAATAGTCCCTATTTTTATTGGTAATAAAATCTCTATTTGATATTGTCCATCTTTTATAAAGCGTTTGATATTACCTTGATATTCTTTAACAAGAGCATCGATATTTCGCAACCCCAAGCCATCTTTTTGACGAGACTTACGAGTAGATTTTTCTTTCTCATCAAAATTATTTCTAATATTGATAAAAAGATTTTGTTGAAAGTAACGGATATTAATTGATAAGCTTCTTTCTTTATTTGGTAGTCTGAGACAAGCTGCAATACTATTGTCTAGGCAGTTTCCTAATATAACAGCTAAAATATCTGGCTGAATAGATAATTCTTGTGGTACAAAGCAATCAATTTCCATTTCTATCTCATCTTTTAAATGATGTAGTTTTTGATTAAGTAAAAAATTAATAGTTTGATTTTTAGAGTAGAAAGTTTGTTTACCTACTATACTATCTGTTAATGAATAAAGATAATCTTTTGCCTCTTCAGGATTTTTCTCTAAAAGCGATAAAAGAGTCAAATGTTTATTTTTTAAGTCATGCCGAAGGCTTTGGAGACGTTGATATTCTTCTTGAGATTGTTGTATTTCTCGAACTTGGAACTGTAATTGTTCTTTTTCCAATTGGTTTTGGTAATATTGCTGCTGTTGACGAGCAAGGTACAGATTAAAATAAAGAGAGGAAAGAGTCAATACAATGAGAGATGAGAGAGAAATGATTGAAAGGTAATCTGCTCCAAATACCCCTCCTTGAATGGCAGATATTGTAAAAGCAAAGAAAATAGATAAAAGAGGCACGATAAACTGATAAAGCCAGTTTCCCTTAGAAGTAGCAATACGAAGCCTTTGATGGGACAGAAGAAGCTTTCGTAAAATAAGAGTTATTCCTGTAGACAAAAAGAAACTTATTCCGAGATACAAACTAATAGCTTCTAAATTTTTTGATAGTTCCCCTAAAGGTAAAATTAGTTGGATTCCTTGGTTTAGGACAGCTCCTGCTAACAAACTTAGACTAGTTTGTAAAAGAATCCAAAAGGAAGACTGGCGAATAGGATAATCAAAATTGAGGCCGATTAGATAGTATTCTAAAATGTTTAGAAGGAGATTACTGACCAAAAAAATACGACTTTCAGAGAATAGGAACACGAGTTCCCCATGAAAAATCAATATGAAAAAAAGGGCTATTAAAGGCTTCTTTTTCATATTGACTTTAGAGAATGGTCTATAAAATAAAATACTTGCTAGAAATAAATCGTACAAGATACTGATTATTCGTAATCCTACTAACATTAAAAATGCCTTTCACTTAGATAGCTGTAATACTTTTCTTTAAAAGAAAACTGAAACTTTCTACTAATTGGGAGTAGGTGTTCTTCAGCCCCATTTAGTAAAATAGTAACTGTTTTTGAATCAAAGTCTTTGATGTATTTGGGGTTTAAAATATAGGAAGCATGAATTTGAATAAAATAATTAGGGAGTTTTTCCAAAATCTCTTTTGTTTTTAGTAGAGACTTGTAGGTACCTGTTTTTGTGTATATAAATACTGAACGTTTATCTTTTTCAAAAAATACAATATCGCTCGAAGGGACAGAATAATTGTGTTTACCAAATGAGAAGGTAAAAAGTGCTTGGCCTATATCCAAAAAACGCAAAATACGATCCAATACTTTCGTTAACTTTTGAGATTCTATCGGTTTTACGATATAGTCAAAAGTCTGAACTTCGAAGACTTGCTCCATATAATCACGATAACTTGTCACAAAAATAATAGGAATGAAAGGATTAAATTTTCTAATCTTCTGTGCTACGTCAATTCCATTGATTCCTGGCATATTGATATCCAAAAAGACACAGTGGATGTCTGGCGTCCGCTGATTTAAGAGTTTTTGTGGATTTGTATAAAGTTTTGTTTCTAGAGGAAATTTATCATAAGAAAGTAAATAATGTTCTAATTGGCTAGCATCTCTATCAGAGTCATCACAAATAGCAACTTTTAACATTGAAAACCTCCTCACTCATTTCTGTATGTTAGTTATAACGTTAAAATGGTCAATTATGACATAATTGTAAGAAAAATGTAAGTTTAGTATACAATATTCTTATTAAAGATGAAAGGAGAATTCCAAATGAAAAACATTCAAGTACGTAAGGCCGTAGCTCAAACCGAAATTAGCTGGGGTATTATTTAATTGCTTAAAAATGTTAAATAAACATATAAGCAAATGTTACCTTCGATTCTATCACGGAAAATTTTTGATAGAATTACTACAATAAGGCGAGGGGAAATTATAGAATCACCTCATCTTTCTTTTTGAAAAACAGTGAGGAAAAAATGAAATCCCATTGTCCAAGAATAAAAGAAATATATCCTATTTATAAACTTCACGATAATTTGTTTAGGGTAGGCTCCCAAATTGGTATAACTACTGAAATCAGTGATGAGGACGATAAAATGTGGAGTTTAGTTAATATTTTAGATGGAAGGACTATTAATGACGTTGTAGATATTATGTTAACTAAGTATCCAGATTTGACGGAACAAGATATAATAGGTGCTATTGAACTATTGGATAAGGAGGGGGTTATTGAAGAAGGTGCTACAATAAATTGTATTAAGGAAAGATATCATTCAAATATCTACTATTTTAGTCGCTATTTAAATAGTTTTAAAGATAGTATAGATATTCAAAAGAGACTTAATGAAACGACAGTTCTTTTATTAGGACTTGGCGGAGGAGGGTCCAATATACTAACTTTGCTATCTGGTCTAGGACCTAAAAAAATAAAAATTGTGGACTTTGATATCATTGAAAAAAGTAATCTAGGTAGGCAATTTTTATATAAGGAGGAAGACGTAGGGGCTCTTAAAACACAGATTGCCCATCAAGAAGTGTCAAAAATGAATTCTGATATCGAAGTTGAAACTCATAATTTACGTATAACATGTGTAAACGACTTGTTGCCATTATTAGACAATGTTGACATTGTTATTTGTGTTATTGATGAACCACAATATGATATTCAGCGTATTGTAAATAAAGCTGTAGTTACAAAAAATATTCCGTGTGTTTTTGGTGCAAGTCAAGTTAGTCGCGGACGTGTTTATTCTGTAGTACCCCATCAAACAGGATGTTTTGATTGTTTAAACATTCATTACACGAAAATTGATAGTCTATTCTTGGAACAATTTCGGGGTATTCGTACTGTTACTAAGAAAATTCCTACAATTGCTTATGGTCCGGCTATGTTCAATTGACATCTGCTATTGTTGATGAGGCTGTTCGATTAATAACTAAATATGCAGAACCAATGAGTCTTAATCGCCAATACGAGATTAATTATGAAAACGGAGCGTCGTTCACACACAAACCTTGGGGACATTATCCTGATGAGTGTCCTACACGTGGTAACGGTAAGGAGGAAAATTGGGAAATCTTTTCTCAATACGGAGAAATAAAATTATGACTTTTGAAACGCTCACCATTGAAAATTTAACAAAATCATTTGATAAACAACATTTTGCTAATAACCATATCTTCTTAGAGCTAGAAGCTGCAAAAATCACAGCTTTTTTAGGACATAATGGTGCTGGTAAATCAACCCTTTTAAAGCAAATGATTGGCTTTATTAAGCCTGATAAGGGAGATGTTCACTACGGAGATATTTCTTTTATACATAACCGTAAACAAGCTCGAACAATGATGAGTTATATGTCACAACAGTATGCACCTCTTGAAAAGTTAACTGTTGAGCAAAATTTAGAGATGATTGGAAGAATGAGAGGGTTAAGCACCTCAGAACTCCAAAAAGAAATTGATTACCTTCTAGCAGATCTAGAAATAGTAGAATACCGTGATAAACAAGGGAAGAATCTTTCAGGAGGTCTAAAACGGCTTACATCTTTTGCGATGGCATTAATTGGCTCTGCTGATATCATGCTTCTTGACGAACCAACCAACGATGTTGATCCTGTACGTCGTGAAAAACAGTGGCGATTATTACAAAAACTGGCTTATAAAGGACACACTATTATCATTGTTACCCACAATCTACTAGAAGTTGAAAAATATGCGGATAATTTTGCTCTTTTTAACCATGGTAAATTATTAAAATCTGGTCCAGTGCACCAAATGTCTTATAAAAATCATTATCAAATTACTTTCAATTTTGTTAGTAAAGAATTTGTAAGTCTATTCGAAAATTATACGATAGTCAATGGTTGTGTTTGTCAGATGGAAATTGAGGAAAGTGAATTAACCCGAATACTCATTCAAGTCAAGGAAGGTCTAGAAAAAGGGATTATTTCAAACCTTTCGGTTAAGATGAAAACATTATCTATTTCCGATCTCTATAAAGAGGAGCTTGTTAACTGATATGACTCAATTTTTTTACTTACTTCGTTGGAACTTTCTTCGACAAAAAAATCTATTCATTCTATTCACACTAGCTCAAGTGCTTTTGTCCGTTTCACTTCTTTTTGGGTATCCGTTGGTAATTGGTAAGATGGATACAACAACTGCTTACTATCTTGCCTCTGGATCAGTTTTAATGGGAGTTATTTCTATTGGTTGTACGATTTCATCTCCTGTCATAGCCAATGCCAAGTCAGAAGGTCATGTGGACTATATTCGAGCTTTACCTATTCCTAGGATTCTAATTTCTTTAGCTGACCTGTGTATATGGTTAATTGCTATTTTACCAGGTGTATTCTTCTCTTTTTTATTAGGCTGTCTTCGCTTTTCTGTCCAATTAAATTTGTCAATTTTGTCTGTTTTTGTGATGTTACTTATTTGCCTAACAATGATTAGTCTAGGATTTTCAATTGCTTATATATTTTCCCAAAATATTGTCACGCTAATGTCTCAGCTTATTTTAATGATTGGTCTTATGTTTTCACCAATCATGTATCCGGCAGGTCGTCTTCCAGATTGGTTAGATCAACTTTATTTTCTACTTCCATTTGTCCCTTCTGCGAATCTTCTTAGAGCTAGCTTTTATAGACATGGAACTGTTTCGCTTGTAGATATAGGAGTTCTTATTTTCTGGATTTTTCTGACACAACTGCTTATCTTAGGGACACTACAGAAAGAGTTGTAATACTATCTTATGGAAAACAATCTTACGAAACTCAGGTTTAGACATCTGGCACTTAGCCTTTTTCTGTTGTGAAAATTCTTCTCCAAACAAATCAATTGCCTAGTCCTATTTGATAACGGTATAATAGTTAAGTTGATTTTATTATCAAACAACAAATATAGATATTTCATAAAGAAAGAGGAAGTACAATGGCAAAACCTATTCGAGTATTGCTTTATTATAAATACGTTCCCATCGAAAACGCTGAGCAATTTGCGGCTGACCACTTGGCTTTTTGTAAGTCAATCGGTCTAAAAGGTCGTATCTTGGTCGCTGACGAGGGCATCAATGGAACGGTTTCTGGTGACTATGAAACCACTCAAAAATACATGGATTACGTTCACAGCCTTCCAGGGATGGAGGACCTTTGGTTCAAGATTGATGAGGAAGAAGAGCAAGCCTTCAAGAAGATGTTTGTTCGTTACAAGAAGGAAATCGTTCACCTTGGTTTAGAGGACGATAACTTTGACAGCGACATCAATCCACTTGAAACAACGGGTGCTTACTTGTCACCAAAAGAGTTTAAAGACGCCCTTTTAGATGAGGACACTGTTGTCCTTGACACACGTAACGACTATGAGTATGACCTTGGTCACTTCCGTGGAGCCATTCGTCCAGACATTCGCAACTTCCGTGAATTGCCACAATGGGTTCGCGACCATAAAGAAGAGTTCATGGACAAGCGCGTGGTTGTGTACTGTACTGGTGGAGTCCGCTGTGAGAAATTCTCAGGTTGGATGGTCCGTGAAGGCTACAAAGATGTTGGTCAATTGCACGGTGGTATCGCGACTTACGGAAAAGATCCAGAGGTTCAAGGGGAACTTTGGGATGGTAAGTTGTATGTCTTTGACGAGCGTATTGCCGTTGATGTCAACCATGTAGATCCTATCGTTGTCGGTAAGGACTGGTTCGATGGCACACCTTGTGAACGCTATGTCAACTGTGGCAACCCATTCTGTAATCGCCGTATCCTTACTTCAGAGGAAAATGAAGACAAGTACCTCCGTGGCTGCTCACATGAATGCCGTGTTCACCCACGCAACCGTTATGTCTCTGAAAATGATTTGAGCCAAGAAGAGGTTGTTGAACGCCTTGCGGCAATTGGTGAGAGCTTGGATGTAACACCTGCCTAAGTTTAAATATTGAAAAAGCTGGGAGAAATCTCGGCTTTTTATTTTGCAAATTATTTCTAAAATAATGTCAGATTTATATTGCAAATAGAAACATATAGTGTGTAATATCAATGAAAAGAGATGGTAATCACAATCGATTTCGGAGAGAATATCAGATATGCTGAGAAGGAGGGGTCATCTGGCAAAGAATTTACGTTTAAAAGCAGCTCGAGCAGAGCATGATATGACCCAGGGTGACTTAGCAGAAGCGGTAGGTGCAACAAGACAAACCATAGGGTTGATTGAAGCTGGAAAGTACAATCCCAGCCTAGGTTTATGCATTGCCATTTGCAAAACACTGGACAGGACCTTGGATCAACTGTTTTGGGAGATTTAGGAAGGAAGTAAAGATGATGAAATTTAAGCTTGTTAATAATAAAGTTACAGATGAACGCGAAAAAGCTCTAAATAATAAAGTTGGTGCCGAATGTTTTTACATAATGATTGCAGGGACACTTGCATGCTTGGTCTATAGCTCCTTCTTTAACAAGGGGGTCATCACCTCTAATTACTTGGCCTTTCCAATGTTGATAGCATGGATTTGGTCTATTTATAGATCTGAACGACTTAGTGTTAACACATTTGGGGGTTCTGGAATGACAGTCTTAGGTTGTTTACTGGTGACTGGGCTTATCACCCTTATGATAATGTCAGCTAACTATCGGTTCAACCACAATGTCTATCATAATAATCCCCTGGATCCTAGATATCTCATGGCTTGGCCAGTTACTTATATGTTGTATGCTCCCGTTGTTTTCTTTATGAATTGGGCTCTCACAGAACTGGGAAGATATGAGAGAAGGCGTCTTGAAAAACAGCTGGACGATTTGGAGAATGAAGAATAAATAGTGAGAGAATCAGACCGTTCTTTTTGGTCTGATTTTTTTGTGTTATAATGG
>OJMK01003071.1_pt1 | contig 10477 bp, 8 predicted proteins | sample 1597201 | NCBI WGS metagenome assembly OJMK01 (sample SAMEA2452125, study PRJEB22498) | human gut metagenome | reverse complement strand
CCATGCTGCGCGGCGAGGCGTGCGCGGCGGGCATCCGCGACATTTCCCAGCGCGGCGACACGATCACCTTTACCTTCGGCGGCGAGATGCCGGTCGAGGCGGTGATGCGCGTTTGCGCGATGGGAAAGAACAAGCGCCGGCTGACGCTCTCCGCCGGCATCGAGCCGAAGCTCGCACTGCGGCTCGAGGGGGGCGAGAAGCCGCTTCCTGCGGCGCTCGAGCTGGTCGAGAGCATCGCGCCCGCAGAGGGCGCCTGAACCCGCAGCGCCACGCCCTGCGGCGCGGTGTGATACCAAAATCTGGAAGAAAGAGGAAACAAAGATGAAACGTATTTTGGCTGCGGCGCTTTCGCTGGCGCTGCTTGTCTCGCTGGCCGCCTGCGGCGGCAAAGACCGCTTTGACACGGGAAAGGTCGAGGAGGGCGTCTGCTATCAGCTGACCGGTATCGCTCCCGACGCTGTCGCGATGAGGGTGGACGGTATCGACGTGCCGATGGATATGTATTTCTATAACCTCTGCTATGCCGCCTCCTACATGGAAAGCTACATGAATATGTACGGCATGGACCTTGACTGGAGCATGGAGCTGCAGGAGGGCGAAACGGTGCTTGACGTGACGAAGGACAGCATTTTAGAGAACACGAAGAGCTTTGCCGTCATCGAGAAGCTGGCGCAGGAGAACAACGTCATCCTTGACGAAGCTGCGCTCAGCGAGCTGGAGACCGAACGCGCGGAGACTGTCGAGAGCCTCGGCGGCGAGGAGAGCTACCGCGCCGAGCTCGCCAAGCTGGGTCTGAGCGAGGAGACCTATGACCGGATGTGCCGCTCGGACTACCTCTGCAGTGCGCTCGAGGAGCTGGCGGCGACCGAGGGCAGCAGCCTCTATGCTACCGACGAGCAGCTGATCGCCTATGCCGCCGAGCAGGGCTACATGACCGCCGACCACATCCTGCTGCTCACGCGCGATATGTCCACCTATCAGGAACTGGACGACGAGACCAAGGCGGAGAAGAAGGCGCTGGCAGAGGAGCTCAAGGCCAAGCTGGACGCTTACACGGGCGACGATCTGATCGGCTACTTCACCGAGCTTGCCGACGAGTACAGCGAGGACTCCGGCCGCGCGGGCAACCCCGAGGGCTACACCTTCGGCTCTGGCCAGATGGTCGAGGAGTTTGAGAGCGCCGCCGCCGCGCTCGGCGAGGGTGGGGTCAGCGAGATCGTGGAGAGCTACTACGGCTACCACATCATTCTACGCAAGCCGCTCGACGAGGCGAAGGCTGTGGACGCGGTGCGCGAGACCTATTTCAGTGATCTGCTCGCGAGCCGCATCGAGGACGCCGCGGTGGAGATGAACCCGGCGGTCGAGGCGCTGGACCTCGTCGATATTTATGACGCCTTCTCGCTGCTGATGGATACCGACGCGGACGGCGATACGGCAGACGACACCGCGACGGAAAACGGGCAGGAAGCAGCCGAAAGCTGAGAAAGACGCAGGAAATGCTGCAAAACTGTTAATAATTTAACAAAATGCAGGAAAAGCGTCAATTTTTGCACGGGAAAATGAAATTTTGCAGTTGATTTTTCATGCGCGCCTGTTGTATAATCAAAACGAAAATGATCCCCTCTGCGGAATACCAAAATTTTTATGAAAAAGGAGATATCCCATGAAAGAACTCTATGTCGTGAATTGCTGCCGTACCGCGGTCGGCTCCTTTGGCGGTTCCCTGAAGAATACCCCCGCCGCCGAGCTGGGCGCCATCGTTGTCAAGGAAGCCCTCAAGCGTGCCAACGTCGCTCCCGAGAACGTCGATGAGCTGATGTTCGGCTGCATCCTGACCTCCGGCCTCGGTCAGAACGTCGCCCGTCAGGTCGGCGTGGGCGCGGGCCTGCCCTACTCCGTTCCCGCCTACACCGTCGGCATGGTCTGCGGCTCCGGCATGAAGTCCGTCATCGAGGCCGGCCGCGCCATCCTCGCCGGCGACGCCGACATCATTGTCTGCGGCGGCACCGAGAACATGAGCGCCGCTCCCTATGCCTCTACCGACGCCCGCTGGGGCGCCCGCATGGGCGACAAGAAGCTCGTCGACACCATGATCAAGGACGGCCTGTGGGATGCGTTCAACAACTACCACATGGGCACCACCGCCGAGAACGTCTGCGACGTTTGGGGCATCACCCGCGAGGAGCTTGACGCCTTCGGCGTTGCCTCTCAGCAGAAGACCGAGGCCGCGCAGGCCGCCGGCAAGTTCGACGCCGAGATCGTTCCCGTTCCCGTCAAGGTCAAGAAGGAGATCGTCGAGTTCAAGAAGGATGAGTTCCCCCGCGCCGGATCCACGCCCGAGGGCCTTGCCAAGCTCAAGGGTGCGTTCCCGGTCGGTCCCGAGGGCGTTGAGGACCAGATCGTCCACACCTTCCAGCCCACCGAGATCCATGAGGCGGATACCCGCAAGCACGTTCAGCGCGTGACCGCCGGCAACGCCTCCGGCATCAACGACGGCGCTGCCGCCATCGTTCTCGCCTCCGGCGAGGCCGTCAAGAAGTATAACCTCAAGCCCATGGCGAAGCTCATCGGCTGGGGCCAGGGCGGCGTCGATCCCAAGATCATGGGCGTCGGTCCCGTTCCCGCCTCCCGCCAGGCCATGGCCAAGGCCGGCGTGACCATCGACGACATCGACCTCGTTGAGGCCAACGAAGCCTTCGCCGCGCAGTCCATCGCCGTCGCGCGTGAGCTGCACTTCGACATGAGCAAGGTCAACGTCAACGGCGGCGCCATCTCCATCGGTCACCCCGTCGGCTGCTCCGGCGCGCGCATCATCGTCACCCTGCTCCACGAGATGCTCAAGCGCCCCGAGGCCAAGAAGGGTCTTGCCACCCTCTGCATCGGCGGCGGCCAGGGCGTTGCCACTGTGTTCGAGAAGTGCTGAGAAGCGCCTGCCGACTTCTGAAAAAAAGAGACCTCTTTTGAGGTCTCCTTTTTCTTCTGCGCCCATAAGGACCGCCTTCTTATCTCCCTGCACCGTGCGGCCCGACACACGCGGTCATGTGACCGAATGCGGTGCGCTTGCTTTTTTGCAGTCACTGTGCTACACTGATAAACAGGAAATCGTTCCCCTTTGCGGAATCTATTTTTCTTGGAAAGGACACCATATACGATGGATGTGAAAGAAATTCTGCGCCATGTCGACCACACGCTGCTTGCCCCCACCGCCACATGGGAGGAGATTCGCCAGATCTGCGACGACGGCATCAAGTACGGCTGCGCGAGCGTCTGCATCCCGCAGACCTACGTCGCCCACGCCGCGCACTACATCGCCGAGCAGCAGCACTACGGCTTCGGTCAGCTGCCCGTGTGCACGGTCATCGGCTTCCCCAACGGCTACGTTCCCAGCGGCATCAAGTGCATGGAGGCCGAGTCCGCCGTAGCCGACGGCGCGACCGAGATCGACATGGTCATCAACCTCGGCTGGGTCAAGGAAGGCCAGTACGATAAAATCTTGCAGGAGATCAATTCCGTAAAGATCTCCTGCCACGGCAACATCCTCAAGGTCATCATCGAGACCTGTATGCTCACGGACGAGGAGAAGATCAAGCTCTGCGAGGTCGTGTCCAACTCCGCGGCGGACTATATCAAGACCTCCACCGGCTTCGGCGGGGGCGGCGCGACGCGTGAGGACGTAGCGCTCATGGCGGCGCACATGACGAACGGCAAGAAGATCAAGGCCGCCGGCGGCATCGCCAATTTGCAGGACGCGGAGGACTTCCTCAAGCTCGGCGCGGACCGTCTCGGCACCAGCCGCATCGTCAAGGCCGTCAAGGCGATGGAGAAAGGAGAATAAGCCATGTCAACCCCTCATAACAATGCCCAAAACGGCGATTTCGCCAAGACCGTGCTCATGCCCGGCGACCCCCTCCGCGCGAAGTTCATCGCGGAGACCTTTCTGGAAAATCCGCAGCTTGTCAACAACGTCCGCGGTGTACAGGGCTACACCGGCACCTACAAGGGCGTGCGCGTGAGCGTGATGGCGAGCGGCATGGGTATCCCGTCCATCGCCATCTATTCCAACGAGCTCTACACCCACTACGGCGTGGAGAACATCATCCGCGTCGGCTCTGCGGGCGCGATGCGCGCGGACATGGAGCTCGGCAGCGTGTGTGCCGGCATGGGTGCCTGCACCAACTCCAGCTTTGCCGACCAGTATGAGCTGGGCGCCACCTACGCTCCCATCTGCAATTATGACCTGCTCGCCGCCGCAGTCGAGAGCGCGAACGAGCTGGGCGTGAAGATGCCCGTCGGAAACCTCTATTCCTCCGACACCTTCTATGACGCGGCGGGCCGCAACGCCCGCTTCGGCAAGATGGGCATTCTCGCAGTCGAGATGGAGGCCGCCGGTCTCTACTGCACCGCCGCCTACGCCGGCAAGCGCGCGCTTGCCATCTGCTCCATCTCCGATAACCTCGTCACCGGCAAGGAGCTTTCCGCCGACGAGCGGCAGACCACCTTCACCAACATGATGAAGATCGCGCTCGAGGTCGCGGTCAAGATGGAGAACAAAGAATAAGGAGCGTTTTCCCCATGCGAGTCATCGACATTGAAAACATCACCGAGGCCATGCGCGACGACACGCGCTTTGTCCTGCGCTGCGAGGAGGTCTTTCACGACAAGATCAGCGCCGCCGCGGCGAGCATCCTGATGAACAAGAGCAAAAAGCCGCTCGTCTGCCTGACCGGCCCGAGCGGCAGCGGCAAGACCACCACCGCCATGCGCCTGAAGGCGTATCTGGAAAACCTCGGCGTGAAGGTGTGCCTGCTGAGCATGGATAATTTCTTCCTGCCGCTCGCCGACCGTCCGCCGGAGCTGACGGACTGGGAATCCCCCCTGTGCGTGAACCGCGACCTGCTCATCGACTGCATCCACCGCCTGTCCGACGGCGAGGAGGTCGAGCTGCCCATCTATGATTTCAAGAGCGGCACCACCGGCAGCTGGTTCAGGATGCAGGGCGACCGCGACGCCGTTATCATCGCCGAGGGCATCCACATGCTCAACCCGCTGATCTTCGACCGCGTGCGCGACATGGCGACCGGCGTTTACGTTGCGCCCCGCACGCGCATCATCACCACGCACGACAAGATCGTCCGTCCCGAGCAGCTGCGCGTGGCGCGCCGCATGATCCGCGACTATCAGGGCCGCGGGCACTCCCTGCGCCAGACGGTCGAGCGCGCCGAGAGCGTGGACCGCGGCGAGCGGAACTATATCATGCCCAATAAGCCCAACGCGGGCATCCACATCGACACCTTCCACGACTACGAGCCGTGCATCCTCGCGCGCTATCTCAAGGAGATCCCCGAGTTCTACACCCAGCTTGACGACGCCTTCATCGACGAGCACGGGCTGACCGACCTCTTCGAGGTCGTCAACTCCGTCCCGCCGCTCAAAACCGATTACGTCCCGCGCGACTCCATCGTGCGCGAGTTCGTCGGCGGCAGCATTTTCCAATACTGAGCAAATAGAGACCGCGTCTGCGGTCTCTATTTGTGCGCTTTCACCATGAAGCTTTTGCCAAAAATTCACACTTTTCAGCAAATATGACTTGCCCTTTTGAAAAAACCTTGCTATAATACGCTCGAAGTCATGTCCGTGATATGATTTCAAAAAATTGTAAGGAAGGTTTGCACTATGAAGAAGTTCTTTGCTCTTCTTCTCTCCCTGGCTATGGTCCTCGCGCTCGTAGCCTGCGGTCAGAAGGACCCCACCCCCGACACGCCCGATACGCCCGACGATCCCCAGACTAAGGTCGAGTACAAGGTCGCCATGATCACCGACTACGGTGACATCACCGACCAGTCCTTCAACCAGACCACCTATGAGGCCTGCAAGGCGTTTGCCGAGGACAACAGCATCGAGTTCAGCTACTTCAAGCCCGCCGGCGATAACACCGCCGACCGTGTCGCCATGATCGAAAAGGCCGTTGACGAAGGCTTCAACGTCATCGTCATGCCCGGCTATGCCTTCGGCGGCGCCATCGTTGAGGCCGCTCCCGAGTTCCCCGATGTGAAGTTCATCGCGCTCGACGTCGCCGCCGGCGATCTGCTCGAGACCGCCGTTGCCAAGGCGGGCGAAGCCTACGACTACACCCCCGAGAATTGGGACCTCAACAAGTACGTTGACATGAGCAACGTCTACTGCGCGGTCTATCAGGAAGAGCTGTGCGGCTACATGGCCGGTTACGCGGCTGTGAAGCTCGGCTATAAGAACCTCGGCTTCCTCGGCGGCATGTCCGTTCCCGCGGTCGTCCGTTACGGCTACGGCTTCGTGCAGGGCGTTGACGCCGCTGCAGCCGATCTGGGCCTCACCGATGTCAAGCTCAACTACATCTACGGCGGCCAGTTCTTCGGCGATGCCGACATCACCGCTGTGATGGATACCTGGTATCAGGGCGGCACCGAGGTCGTCTTCGCCTGCGGCGGCGGCATCTACACCTCCGCGGTCGACGCGGCCAAGAAGGCCAACGCCAAGGTCATCGGCGTTGACGTCGATCAGGCGGGTGTCATCGCCAAGTATGCCGGCGTGGACGGCATGACCGTCACCTCCGCCATGAAGGGCCTCTATCCCGCGACCTATGACACCCTCACCGATGTTATCGTCAACGGCAACTGGGACAAGTATGTCGGCAAGATCGCAACGCTCGGCCTCGTTTCCGGCACCGATCCCGAGGCGAACTACGTTCAGATCCCCATGGGCGACGGCACCCAGTGGTCCGACAGCTTCACGCAGGACGACTATAAGGCCATGGTGAAGGATATGTTCGACGGCAAGATCACCGTCAGCAACAACACCAGCAGCGATGTTAGTGCTGCCGACTTCGCCACCGTCATCACGGTCGACGATCAGGGCTCCATCAAGGGCTAAGCGCTTTATCGCAAGTACATACGGAGAGACGGGCACCTGCCCGTCTCTCTTTTTTTCCGAAAAACGAAAAAATCATACGATTTTGCCAAATTGACTTTGCTTTATGGAAGCGGGTATAGTATACTGTAAGATATTCATGGTTTCCGTCCCCGCACATCCCCAACGCGGCGGGCCATCAAAACGGAAGGAGGGCGAAACATCTTGGGATCACCGTATGCCATTGAGATGCTCAACATCACCAAACGATTCCCCGGTATTATCGCCAACGACAACATTACGCTTCAGCTCAAAAAGGGCGAGATCCATGCCCTGCTGGGCGAAAACGGCGCGGGCAAGTCCACGCTCATGAGCGTGCTCTTCGGTCTGTACCAGCCCGAGGAGGGCGTCATCAAAAAGGATGGACAGGTCGTGTCCATCAAGGACCCGAACGATGCCAACGCGCTTGGCATCGGCATGGTCCACCAGCACTTCAAGCTGGTGGAATGCTTCACCGTGCTCGACAACATCATCATGGGCGTGGAGCCCACGAAGCACGGCTTTCTGCAAAAGGCCGAGGCCCGCGAAAGGGTCCTCGCCCTGAGCGAGAAGTACGGCCTGCACGTTGACCCCGACGCGCTCATTGAGGACATCACCGTCGGTATGCAGCAGCGCACCGAGATCCTCAAGATGCTCTACCGCGAAAACGAGATCCTGATCTTCGACGAGCCGACCGCCGTCCTCACCCCGCAGGAGATCGACGAGCTCATGCAGATCATGCGCAACCTCGCCGCCGAGGGCAAGAGCATCCTCTTCATCTCCCACAAGCTCGCCGAGATCATGGCGGTCGCGGACCGCTGCTCGGTGCTGCGCAAGGGCAAGTACATCGGCACGGTCGAGACCGCCAACACCACGGCGGAGGAGCTGTCCGCCATGATGGTCGGCCGCAGCGTCAGCTTCCATGTGGACAAGAAGCCGTCTGAGCCAGGCGAGGACGTGCTTGAGGTGGAGGGCATGACCATGGCCTCCAAGCTCCACAAGAACAATGCCGTCAAGAACGTTTCGCTCAAGGTCCGCCGCGGCGAGATCGTCTGCCTTGCCGGCATCGACGGCAACGGCCAGACGGAGTTCGTCTATGGTCTGACCGGCCTGGAGCCGCTCGTTTCCGGCTCCGTCAAGCTCTGCGGTAAGGACATCACCCATGCGTCCATCCGCCAGCGCAGCGTGATGGGCATGAGCCACATCCCCGAGGACCGGCACAAGCACGGCCTTGTGCTCGACTATTCGCTCGAGGACAACATGGTGCTCCAGCGCTACTTTGAGCCGGAGTTCACCGACAAGGCGGGCTTCCTGCGCCGCAGGAACATCCGCACCTACGCTGAAAAGCTCATCGACCAGTACGACGTCCGTTCCGGTCAGGGCCCGATCACCATTGCCCGCAGCATGTCCGGCGGCAACCAGCAGAAGGCCATCGTCGCCCGCGAGATCGACAAGGATCCCGAGCTGCTCGTCGCCGTGCAGCCGACCCGCGGTCTGGACGTCGGCGCCATCGAATACATCCACCGCCAGCTCGTCGCGCAGCGCGACGAGGGCAAGGCGGTCCTGCTCGTGAGTCTGGAGCTGGACGAGGTCATGGACGTGCCCGACCGCATCCTCGTGATGTATGAGGGCGAGATCGTCGGCGAGCTCGACCCGAAAAAGACCACGCAGGAGGAGCTGGGCCTCTACATGGCAGGCGCGAAGAGAGATGAGGTGAAGGCATGAAAAAGAATATTTTCAAAAGCGGCGGCTTCCAGTCGCTGCTGGCCTCCCTCCTGTGCATCGTGCTGGGACTGTTCCTCGGCTACCTCGTGCTGCTGCTCATCAATCCCGCGGGTGCGGGCGAGGCCATTCTTACGGTCATCAAGAACTTTATGACCTACAACCGCCCCGCCTCGCAGCTGAAATATTTCGGCAACACGCTCGTCAAGACCGCGCCGCTGCTGATGTGCGCGCTGGCGATTCTGTTTGCCTACAAGGTGGGCCTCTTTAACATCGGTGCAGCCGGACAGTACTGCGCCGGCGTGGCGCTGAGCCTGTACGCGGCGCTCGGCCTCGGTTGGAGCTGGCTGCCGTGTATGCTGCTCGCCATTTGCGGCGGCGCGATCCTCGGCGGCATTTCCGGCCTGCTCAAGTCCTACTGCAACGTCAACGAGGTCATTTCCGGCATCATGCTCAACTGGATCGTGCTGTATCTGACCAATATGCTTCTCACCACGGTGAAGGAGGACGCCAGCCCCTACACCAAGGTGCTCGCACACATCAACGAATCCGCCGTGCTGCCCTCGCTGGGGCTCGGCGCGCTGTTCAACAACAACCAGTACGTCGGTCTCGCGATCCCGCTGTCCGTGCTGATGGCGATCCTCGTGTGGGTCGTGCTGGAAAAGACGAAGTTCGGCTATGAGCTCAAGGCCACCGGCTACAACAAGAATGCCGCCAAATACTGCGGCATGGCGGAAAAGCGCAACATCATCCTCAGCCTCATGATCTCCGGCGCGCTCGCCGGCATGGGCGCGGCGATGCTCTACCTCACCGGATATGAGCAGTGGCAGTGCTCCACCTCCTCCGTCCCCGCGATGGGCTTCAACGGCATTGCCGCGGCCTTCCTCGGCGGATTGAACCCCATCGGCACCGTGCTCGCCTCGTTCTTTATCCAGCACATCACGGCGGGCGGCGCGTATGTGGATAAGTCCATGTACTGCGCGCAGATCTCCGATCTGATCTCGGCGCTCATTATCTATCTCTGCGGCTTCGTGCTGTTCATGAAGCACGCGATGAATTCCTACGCGGCCAAGCGTGAGGAGAAGGCGGCATTGAAGGCCAGGGCAGCCGAAGCGCAGGCCCGGGCTGAGGCCGGGAAAGGAGGCGATCAGTAATGGTACTGCTACTGCAATACACCCTGATCTTTGCTTCCGTGCTGATCCTGGTCGCCCTCGGCGGTTGCTTCGCGGAGCACTCCGGCGTCATCAACCTCGGCCTTGAGGGCATTATGATCATGGGCGCCCTCGGCGGCGCGCTGGCGATGCGCTACATTTCGCCCAATGTGCCCGCCATCGTGATGATCCTCGGCGTTCTGGCTATTTCGGCGTTGGTCGGCATGATCTATTCCTGCCTGCTGGCCGTGGCCTGCATCAACTTCAAGGCGGACCAGACGCTTGTCGGCACCGCGCTGAATCTGCTCGGCACCGCGGGCGCGACGGTCATCGTCAAGGCCATCAACACCGCTGCGAATCCCGATGACGTTTCCTCCATCGTGCAGTATGCCGGTGCGAAGAAGGCGTTCACCGTCAATCTCGGCTCGTTCGAGTTCAGCTGGTTCATGCTCGTGACCGCGCTACTGCTCGCCGCGTCCTACGTCCTGCTCTATAAGACCCGCTTCGGTCTGCGCCTGATGGCGTGCGGCGAGCATCCGCAGGCGGCGGACAGCGTGGGCATCAACGTCTACAAGATGCGCTGGGCGGGCGTGCTGATCTCCGGCTTCCTCGGCGGCATCGGCGGCATCGTGTTCATTACTGCCGGTGTTTCCGAGTGGCGCTTTGAGTACGGCGTGGCCGGC
>OJMK01003062.1_pt1 | contig 10513 bp, 10 predicted proteins | sample 1597201 | NCBI WGS metagenome assembly OJMK01 (sample SAMEA2452125, study PRJEB22498) | human gut metagenome | reverse complement strand
CTTATCGGTATGGGTAACAACCCCATGGTTGGTGCTACAGTTGCTTGCGCAGTTGCTGTTGAGGAAGCGCTGAAGTAATTGATTTGGCTTAGTAATGTGCTGTTTAGTGCTGAATAAGTCTGAAAAATACCGAAAAATCATACAGTGTATGACACAAGTATGACACAAATATGACACAAATTTAAGGCGGTCGCTGTTTGGTGACCGCCTTTTTGCATAAATACAGTCCCAAATCGATGCAATAACCGAACGGTAGGGAAATTAGTATACCGCTTTCTCGTTTTATTTAAATTATAGGCAAATAAATTGCGATATTTTTAAATCAGGAAGATAAGTTGCTTGACAAAAGCGTGAAAATATGTTATGCTATATATAAACCTAAGACCAAACAAAACAAGTATTTATTACTGAAAGCGAGGAGGCAATATTATGGCAGAACTTAAGAACTGGCGCATTCATTATAACTACGGAGAGTTCATCGCACACGGATTAGCATATGGAAGGGCATCGTATAAATGGAGTGAAGGCGCAGGCGTACATACCTCACCGATAAGCTCGGTGGAAATCGACGAATCAGGGCTTCATATACAGACAAGAAACACGCTTTATTTTCTGGATAAAGACTTCATAAATGTGGATCAACACGATGATTCATTAAAAGCCTTAGCGCAAGAGTTCTTTAAAGACGATCCCGAATTGTTCCTTTCAAAAATTCGCAAATGGTTACGCAAGGCACAGGAGGATTTTAAGAAAAATCATACTTTGCTTGGCAATGATACGGTCTACCTTGAGCTTATCCCGTCTACCGACAGTTTCTTTTATCGTGCGTTGTATAAGATGAATACGGAAGAACGCATATTGAAAGAGCAGAGTACCACGCAGGAGATTTTCAGGATTCTGTGATCCTGTGTAAATCGGGTGTGCGTTGGTTTCCGGGAAGTAGGGGTATTACATTCTACGACAGACTTTACATAGAGGAGCCGCCGAAGGATAAGGTCGGATGTATCAAAAATGTCGGCACAAAACCGATGAAGATAACATTTGTAACAGATAAGGAAATAATCCTGCAGCCCGGTGAGCTCTACAAGGCAGAATAACTCGGGCATCATCTGCAATCATTTTACCGACAATTCAGAACGTTATTAAAAAATTATGGCAAAAATCAGGAGCACAAATGAACTTTTATATATCCGATCTGCATATCGGTCACGAAAACGTAATCAGGTTTGACAACAGACCTTTTGCAAATGCAGACGAAATGAACGATACAATATTTTCTAACTGGAACAGCCGTGTGACTCGGGACGATACCGTGTATATTCTCGGTGACTTTATATGGCACAAGGAAAGCAAATGGTATGATATCGTATCCGGACTCACAGGCAATAAAGTGCTTGTCAGAGGTAATCACGATCCGAGACAGTACAGCAGTAATGTTAAAAATCTGTTTCAGGATATAACGAATATAAAGGAAATTGTGGACGAGGGCAGGCACGTTCTTATGTGCCATTATCCGATACCGTTTTTCCGTACTGATTTTTCTGAAACGTCATATATGCTGTACGGTCATGTGCATACTACAAAGGAATATGATTATGTAAAGGGACTCAGAAAGACGTTGGCGGCAAACAGGGATGTACGCGGAACTCCGCTTACTAATTTCATCAATGTAGGCGCGATGATGCCTTATATGAATTACACACCGAGAACTCTTGATGAGATAATTGCAGGCGATGAGGGATATCGTAAGTCCGATGAATATTGAAACAGCTTGATATGATATAGAAAGACCGCCTTGCAATCATCAGTTGCAAGGCGGTCTTCCTGCGTTAACGCAAGCATAAGACTTAATTGTTTGCTCGGAGTAACCGTCTGCAAAGCAGCGATTCCTCATATTTGATTTTATCATAGCTATTGCGTGATGTCAAGACGATATCAGAGTATTTTTGCATCTGAAAGGAGGAAATTGTGAAGGAGGTAAATCCTGAAACTTTCACAGTAGATATTTCAGGCATGAACAAAAGAAAAGCGTTTGCCATACTGAAAGATTTTGTTCTCGGCGACGAATGTTATCAGGGAGAAATTCTCGCTGTTTGCGGCTTGAAAAGAACGGGTAAAACAACTCTTTTGAAGCAGTTGCTTTGTGATATTGTCGCATATACTGCGTCCTGTGCTTTTTTAGAAATGCAGGACAGCGATACAATGAAAATGCTTGAAAGAAGAATTGAAGAAGAACAAGCAAAAGGTAAGACGGTTATATTCATCAATGAAATAACCAAAGTGTCCGATTTTATCAATAATTCCTCTGTGCTTGCGGATTGCTTCGCGAAAGCGGGTGCAAGAATAATAATCACAGGAACGGACAGTTTAAGCATTGCTTTTGCAGAAGATTACGAGTTGTATGACAGAGTGCGAAAAGTCAATACGACTTATATTTCTTTTGCGGAATACCACACACTTTTCCCCTCGGAAGATATAAACGATTATATTCGGTACGGAGGTTTGTTTTACAAAAATGAAGCCGAAAAATCCACAATCGGATATGAAAATATACTGAGCTATCTGCACGATGCAGTTACTATGAATATTGCAAATTCATTAAAGAATAACGCCGATATAGACAAGAGGGATTCCGCATTTGAAAATATCAACGAAACCGAGCTCGCCGAGCTTAAAAGTATTACAGAAAAGGCTGCAGGGCTGTATAGCGGTTCGCCCGACGGAGAGATTATTACCGCTTTGACAGATAAAAAAGATAATGCCGAACAGTTTGCTCGGATGATCGGTTCGGGTAAAAATGCCGATTGTTACATTACCCCACAGATGATAAAAGAGCTTGAAAAATGGTTGAAAGAAATCGGTTTTCTTGCGTTTATCGAAAAAAGAACATTCGCAAAAGCATCGGAAGTGTGGAAAAAACTGCCTCCGACTTATGAATATCATATAGTACAGCCTGCTGTCAGATACAGTTTTCTGAAAAAAGCAGCTGAATCTGAGATAGAACGGTATCAGCACCTTGATAAGCAAAGGCAAAAAGAAATGGCGGAAACTCTGAACCGTAATATGTTAGACGAGATAGTCGGTCAGACGGTTATCTTTGACGTTATGAGCTCTTTGCCTGACGAACGCTATATCGCCTGCAAGCCCGAATTTATGCACGAAAACCGCCTTATCAATGGTTATGATATGCTTATTTATGATAGACAGGAAAACAGTTACAGATATTTTTTGATAAGACGAAAGTCGGATGATTATGCCGATAATATTGAAGAAATAACGTCGGTAGCGGAATCGCATTTCGGAGAATGTAAAAGCGTCTGCACGCTGTACGCCGATAAATCTCCGACCGGTTTTGCCGGCAGGGAATGCTATAATATATCCGATTTTTTGATCGCTGTAGATAAATACAGGGATATGGATAAAGTGATGCGATATACTTGAGCTTCTGCTTTTGCTGTAGCAGATATATTTCGCATTATGAGCGTTTATATTTTCAAACAAGCTATGCATTGACAAACGCAATTTGATATGTTAAAATCCAAATTAACAAGATGTATCTGTTCTGATTCATATATTTATAACAGGTGGTGATTTCGTGTCATATACGCAATATAATTTCAAAAGAGATTTTTTCTATGAAGCTGAAAACGCAATAGAAAACAGTAATATCACGTTTATTACAGGTCCGAAGAAATGCGGAAAAACGGTATGCCTGCGTCAGCTGGCTGATGCTTATGAAAATGCGCTATACATCAATATGAAGTATGATTTTGATACAGATGAAAAACGGAATGATGTCGTAAGTCGTGCAGTAAACAGCATAGCTAACGGTCAGAAGATAATTTACCTTATCGACGATGCCGAATATTTGGCACTACCTGATAAAGATATAGCAAAAATAGCCGGTGCGTACAGCAAATACGATAATCAATGCACAAAAGTGGTTTTTGCCGGCAGTCATTCAGAATTACTTGAGTTTTGGGGGCATATCGCTTGTGGCGGTAATGCGTCTTTTATAAGAGTCGGCTTTCTGAGCTTCTCCGAATGGCTGTCGTTCAAAGGAATGACAGATGTTTCAGAGAGGGCATACGCAGACTTTTTGCACGGCTGTAAGGAGTTTTGCCAAGGCTTTGATAATACAGAAAAATATTTGCAGGATTACCTTGATGAAACGGCTGAGCTTGCTGAAAAGCCTATAGAGTATATTACCGGAGCAGAAACCGAAAGCGTTAACGTTAATACTATTCTCGATGTCTTATGTTCCTCCCTTAAAGAGCAGATAAATAATGCTGACATTTCAAAAATTCATACAGGCGAACTTGAAAAATCAGTATCCGTAAGCGATTATGACTGCAAGAAAGCTATACGTTTTTTGTCCGACAACAAGCTTGCAACGCTGACCTATATTACCGATAAGCCTACAGCCGATCCGTATATAACACAGAAATTTCTGAAGCCGTCAAACGAATTGTACAGAAACCCTGAGGTGTTTTCAAGGCTCAGACTTACTGTTGACTATCCGATGTTCTGTATTGATCTGATAAATAGTGCAACAAAAGTTGCAAACCCGGACAAGATTTCCGATGATATTTTAAGAATAATCGTAACAGCTCATATCAGGAGCTTGCTCTCCTGCAGCGGCGTGTTTGAGTATGAAAATAGTCCCGTATCAACGGTTTTTATCGGCAACAGCGGATATTCGGTTGAAGTGTTGCTTTCAGATGACATCGCTTTTTCACATAGTCTTGATTCGGTTCCCGAAGATTATGAGAAAATTATCCTGACAAGAAGCAGGGAAGAGGCACTTAACAATGTGCGGTTGATACCGTATTACAGATTTATTTTTGATAGATCCGTCAACAGAAAGAAGGTTCAATATGAAAATCAATGAAAAAATCCGTACTTTACGCATAAGAAGCAGACTTACGCAAAATCAGACAGCAGATTTTCTTGATGTAACACCATCGTTTATCGCTCAAGTTGAGAACGGAACAGCCGCTCTTACTGCGGATATGTTGAACAGGCTGTCGGCACTTTATTGTATACCTCTTGAAGATCTTATCGGTAATAATGAAGAATGTTTGCAAAACACCGATGACCTCAGCGGATATTCTGCCGATGATCTTAAAGCAATAGCGGATGTCAGCAGGATAGCACTGAATGCAAATTTTATGACAAGAAGGCTGAAAGCAAATAAAGTGCTATAGAACGAAAACCGCCTCTGAGCAATCCAATACTAAGGGGCGGTTTTGGCATGCTATTCTACGAGTATAGCTTGAACTGTATCGAAACCGGGATGCTTGATGTAGAAACGATCAATGCAATCTTCGATTTCTTTTCTGGAGTCTGAATCAATATAATAAACTTCTGTAATGATTCCATCCAGTGCTTTGAGGCTGGCATCGTCATGTAATTTACCGTTTGGTATCCGAATGTTCTGACGACCGGTTACTTGTACTTTTTTCATAGCTTTCACCTCCTTTGTTAGTATTTTAGCATCTTTTTATTATTGGTGTGCGGTTTTCGGTGCATTTGGATAAAATTGTTATTATATTAATGCAATGTGTGAAAGAAAATAGCGGTATATTTATTTGACTTTTGAATAATTGCGCTTATTCGGCAAAATTAAAGTAGAAAATGTTTTGATTAAGAAGCTTATGGATTGGATTTTGAAGAAATATTGCAAAATGCAATTGACATTGCCCGTTGGTAATGGTATAATTAACGAATGAACATAGAAAATGGAGGGATCAGTATGTTGCTTAACTTTACTGTAAGCAATTATAAATCGTTTAAAGAAAGTAACACCCTTTCTATGGTGCCTGCACCTAAGCAAAAAGGACTTGACTATAGTATATGCAAAGAGAAAATCGGAAAAACGAGCTATAAAGCTTTATGCTCAACTGTAATGTATGGTCCGAATGCGTCCGGTAAAACAAATATAATCGGTGCTATGGATACATTCCGTGCAATTGTGCTTCGTGGAAATATACGGAACAGCGAAGAACAAGCATCTCCCAATGCGGCTGCCTACTCGCTCGAACTTATTCCTAATAAGGATATATCCGCTCCCGTGACGATGGCGATCGAATTTATCGATAATGGCGTTAAATACAAGTATGAAATAACACTGGATATCGGGTTATTTCTTGAAAGAGACAAGAAAAGAAAAATATTATCGGAAACATTTTACGTTAATAATGCAATGGTTTTTCAACGTGGTGAAACTATAAAAATAGGAAACTTATCACAGATCTCATCTTATCTGATAGAAGCGGATATAAGCAAGAACAGAAGCTTTGCTGATATTTCCGAAAAATCACTTTTAGCAGATGAATTATTTCTCACCGGTGCTTTTAAACTCTTGTTTGCACCTAAACTTGTACAGCAGTTTACCGATTGGATAAGCGAAAAGTTTATGGTTATATACCATGCGAATGAGGTTCAGTTTATCAATAGATTTGCTGATCCTAAGGAAAAAACAATATACATTGATACAACCACACAGCAAGCCGCTAAACTTTTTGGAATCAATTCCAATGGTATCGGGTATTTTTCGGGAGATGACGGTACTATGAAGCTTTGCTCGGTAATTGATAATTTAAATATTGCTAAAGGAAAAGGCGTCGTTATTCAATCCGATATTTATGAGTCATATGGCACACTGCGATTTGTAAATATTTTTCCTTTGATAATACGTGCCTTAGATACCGGAAGCACACTTGTTATAGATGAATTTGATGCGTCTATTCATCCGATCGCACTCATGAATATAATCAATATTTTCCATAATGATGAGGTGAATACTCGTCACGCACAGCTGATATTCAATACGCACAACCCGATTTTCCTGAATTCAAATATGTTCAGACGTGATGAAATAAAATTTGTAGAACGGGATGATACGACACACGAAAGTTCTATTTACGCATTGTCAGATTTCGGAACGTCAGGGAAAAATGCTGTACGCAAGGGTGATGATTATATGAAAAATTATTTCGTTGATCAATATGGCGCTATCAACAATATTGATTTCACCGATGTGATCAAAGATGTTCTTGGTGTCAATGGAGAGAGTTCGGATGAGAAAACTAACTAAAAAGTATTATTTCTCGGTTGAAGGCGAAACTGAAAAATGGTATCTGGATTGGCTTCAAGACTTGATAAATAATTCAGATGCGTCATGCAAAGTGTCGTTTAATTCAAAGGTAGAGAAAGATCCTGTGAAATATGTAAAGGGGCTTTCAATTCAAGGCAAGACTACAGTATTTCATTTTTATGACTATGAAAGTAATGAAAGCGATTATCAGAAACAATTTGAAAAGGTAATGGATAGAATGCGTGAAGCCGAAAATCTCGGAAAAACAATTAAATATCAGTTTGGATACAGCAATTTTACTTTTGATTTATGGATAGTATTACATAAAGCAGATTGTAACGGTATGCTCACTGACAGAAGTAAATACCTCGAGAAAATTAATAGTGCTTACTCTGAAAAATTTGAAACGATGGGTAAATACAAGACAAGAGATAACTTCGCCGGATGCTTAGCGAAATTAACTCTTGATGATGTTTGTAATGCCGTTAAGCGTTCAGAGAAAATAATGAGGTCAAATAAAGAATTATACAATTTGATGTCATATAAGAAGTTCTCGTATTATCGTGAAAACCCTTCACTTGAAGTCGGCACAATTATCGGTAGCATTCTTAGAGAATGCAGCGTTATGTGATATTGAACACGCTTTCCTGCTGAACGCATATAGTCCGTCCTATACCGCCCCGTATACATTTAACGTATTCAGCATTGTATGACACAAAAATGACGCAAAAAAATAACAAGCGGCTCTGTTGTGCGAAATATCAGCAAAAATAGCTTCTGTTGAGGAAGCGCTGAAGGCTTAATCGATAACATCGGTACAAGATAATATGCTATTATATAAGGCGGTCGCTTTTGGTGACCGCTTTTTTGCATAAAAACCGCTCAAAAATGCCGAAGAAACGTTAAAAACTATATCAACCCCACTACACATTAAAAATAAATCAGAAAAATCCAAAGGCGGATATGATATGCTTGTTGCGTCTTATTTACCGTTATGCTATAATTTAATCAGAATCAATTGGGAGCGTGAGAAAATGCTCAGTGCCATATATCCTGTTCCGGCAAGCGAAGTCAGGCTGCCGTTTTATCTGTTGGGAATAGGGAGAACATCGCCCGAATTTCACGTTAAGCGTGATAAGGGGCTTACCTCGCATCAGTTTCTGTATACTGCAAAAGGCTGCGGTGTTTTAGAAGTCGGTAACAGAAAATATAAGCTTGAAAAGAACTCCTTTATGTATCTTCCGCCCGAATTGCCTCACGAGTATTATCCTGAAAATGATGAGTGGAATACCTGCTGGATGATTTTCAGAGGCGACTTTCTTAAGGGCATTATGAATACAATGGGCTTCAGCGGCGAAATGGTCGCAACGGATGCCGACCTTACAGCCTTTGAAAAGATATTCGGCAGAATATACAGTCTTGCGGCGGATAATCTTCATAACGGCGAAAAATGCTCGTTGCTGATATATAACGCAGTGCTGGCGGCAAAAGAGATATTCGGCGGTAAGCAGGAAGAAAACAATACGGGAAATCTCATAGCGGATAATGCTGTAAGATATATAAACGAGCATTACGGCGATGATATTACGCTAAGCGAGCTTGCCTGCCTTTCCGGCGTTTCACCGCAGTATTTCGACCGTGTTTTCAGAGAACGCCTTAATATGCGGCCTATGGAGTATATCGCTCGTGTCAAAATCTCAAAAGCCAAGTCTATGCTTCTTGATTGTGATATGTCCGTGACACAGCTTTCAAAAAGTCTGGGATACACCAGCCCCACATACTTCGGAATCGTATTCAAAAAGTATGAGGGGATTTCGCCTTCCGAGTTCAGAAAAAACAGCGGTAGTGTAATTTAGTTTCAAAAAGTTAGAGTTATCATTAATTTAAGATTGACGGCGGACGTTTTCCGATATATATTTATATTGTGATTTTATATCGGGAGGGGGTGCTTTTGTAGACATTTAAAACAAATAACCGCACTTGCCATCGGTGCGGCGATTATGTGCACCGCAGTTAATACTGTATTTGCGGAAAATAATAACAGAGGTGATACGGTGAATATTAAAATTGACGGCAGTAAAGCAAACACAAGTGAAAACTTCCTCTACAGAGGACAGGGCATGATCAACTGTAACGGCTCGTCTAGGCTTTTGCTTGACTATAAGGAGAAAAATCCCGAAAGCTATAACAAGATACTTGAACATCTTTACAGCAAAAACGGACTTAAATTTACTCATTTCAAGGTGGAAATGGGCGCCGATGTAAATACATCGTCCCGTACAGAGCCTACGACGATGAGATATGAGGACGAAAAGGCGGACGTTACTAGAGGGGCAGGTTTTCAGCTTGCCGCCGATATTAAAAAGATAAATCCTGACGTAACGCTTGATATGCTGTGGTGGAGCGAGCCTAAATGGGTATCGGATTCAAGCGATGTTTATGCCGCAAGATATAAGTGGTATAAGCAAACGCTTGATGCCGCTTATGAAACCTACGGTCTTGTGTTTGATTATGTAGGTGCGAACCAAAATGAACGTGCCGTTGATACGGATTGGATAATCTATCTTTCAAAAACGCTTAAAAGCGAAAAGGACTGTCCGTATGATTACTCTGAGATCAAGATAGTTGCGGCGGACGAATGCGGCACTTGGGGCATATCAAGGCTGATGATGAAGAATAAGGAGCTGTGTGATGCGGTCGATGTGATCGGTTCTCACTACACAAGCTTCGCTGATGATACTACAAAAAAGCTTGCTGAGGAAAAGGGTAAAGAAATCTGGTTTTCTGAGGGAAGCTCACCTATGAACTATGCACAATCGGCTTACCGCTTTGACGAGGGTAATTCCGGACTTACAGGTCTTAATGGTGTGCTTGACATTGCAAACCGTATGATTACAATGGTGAACGGCGGATATATGACGCTGTATGAATATCAGCCTGCCGTTGCAGGATATTATGACGGCGTTACATATTGCCACAAACAGCTTATAAACGCCTGCACCCCGTGGAACGGCTATTACACCCTTGACAGCGGATATTATATGAATCTGCATTTCTCACAGTTTATGGATAAGGGCTGGAGCTTTATATATGACGCTTGTTACGGAGATGCAAAGGTCGGCGGTGACGGTCACGCACTGGTTGAGGCAAAGTACAGCTATATTACCGCTTGCAGTGCGGAAGGCGATTACAGCACGATTATTACAAATACGACATCGGAGCCTATCACATATAACTTTGAGGTGTCGAATCTTGCCAAGGCGGGAAACGAGGTATATGTCTGGGAAACAAGAGGGCCTGGCAGCAATCAGGAATATGACGCTAACTACTTCAAGAAAATCGCTGCGGTAACTCCCGAAAATAATAAGTATTCAGTCACGATAAAGCCGTATTCGATGATAACAGTTTCTACTG
>OJMK01003056.1_pt1 | contig 10528 bp, 9 predicted proteins | sample 1597201 | NCBI WGS metagenome assembly OJMK01 (sample SAMEA2452125, study PRJEB22498) | human gut metagenome | reverse complement strand
GTTTCTTTTAATCTATTTGTAGTCAATTAAATACCTTCAGACTACATCAAATATAGCAAAAAATGGGGAATAGCAATGCTTTTTTTGCCGAAAAACAGGGATTCCGGATAAAAAAATGCACGGTTTTCTCTGTGTATTCCGAGAAAAAAACTTAACTTTGACCAAATAATGAATGTTGAAGGACGTGCTATGACGGAAAGGAGAGTGGACAAACGATTGCTGGCACCTGTGCTGATGGGGTTCTTTATCATGGGCTTCTGCGATATCGTGGCTCCGGTGACCAACATCATCAGCGGTGAATTTGCCGAGAGCCAGCAGAGTGCCGTGAGTTTTCTGCCGTCGATGGTTTTCCTTTGGTTCCTGCTTCTTTCCACGCCTGTCGCGGCGCTGATGAACCGCATCGGCCGCAAGAGAACGGCAATGATCGGTTATGCCTTTACCATCGCCGGGTTGCTCGTGCCCTATGCTGCGGGCGTCGGCAGTGCCTTGAGTTGGTATTTCATCGGCTTCGGTCTGCTGGGCATCGGCAATACCGCTATCCAGGTGGCGGTCAATCCGCTGCTGGCGACCATCGTGCCCGAGGAGCGGATGACCAGCTACCTGACCGTCGGACAGATCTTCCGCAATACGGCTCTGTTGCTGCTCGCCCCGATCATCACGGGGCTGGTTTCGCTTTTCGGCGACTGGCGTCTGTTGTTGCCGATTTATGCGGGGCTTACGCTCGTCGGGGCCGTCTGGTTACAGGTGACTGCGGTCGCAGAACCGGCGCAATCGTCCCGTGCGGTCGGTATGGCCGAGTGTTTCCGTCTGTTGCGTAACCGCGCCGTGCTGCTCTGTACGCTGGGCGTGGCCTGCTTCATCGCTGCGGATGTCGGTATCGGCTTCGTTTCGGTGCGGTTGATCGACAATCCCGATTCGATTCTTACGACCACCGGATTTTACGCTTTGCGCATCGTGGGTACGCTCGTCGGTGCCTGGGTGTTGATCCGTGTCGTCGATGTCAAATACCTGCGCTGGAATATGCTGCTGGCATTGGCGCTTTGCATCGCCCTTTTCGCGGTGCGCTCCGAAGCGGTCGTTTATGCGTTGGTTGGCATCCTCGGCTTCACGATGGCCTGCGTTTTCGCCACGTTTTATGCCGTGGCGACCAAGAGTGCTCCGGGCCGTTCGAACGAAGTCGCCGGACTGATGATCCTGGCCATTTCCGCCGGCGCCCTTTCGGGCCCGATCTGCGGCGCGCTGATCCGCGGCTTCGGTCATCCCCAGGCGGGCTTGATCTGGGTGACGGCTTGTGTCTGCTACCTGCTCTGGGCCGCTGCCGTATTGAAATCCGATACCAAGAAATAGAGTTATGAAAAACTGTAAATTCCTGATTATAGCGTTGTTGTTGAGTATTTTGACTCTCCCTTCTTCGGGTCAGTCCCGCAGATACGACGATTATGGACGCAGCAGCCGCAGCGGATCGGCGATCAAGGGAGTGGAGTGGGGCGTACTGGCCGGACTCAACTTTCCCCATTTTTCGACTTCCGGTCCGGATTTCGGTATAGATAACCGGCTCGGTTGGCAGGCCGGACTCCAGATCGGCTTGAAATTCCGCTATTTCACCATCGGTCCCGAGGTGCTTTACGTGCGGCAGTCGATCAAGTTGAGCCATGCCGACTACGGAACTCTGAAAATCAAAACCAATTCGATCGATATTCCCCTCATCTTCTCGCTTCGGGCGCTTCCGATGCTGCGGATCAACGTCGGTCCCGTCTTTACGGTGATGAACGATTGCAAGTATGCCGAGGGCAACAACGAGATGTTCTTCGGCAGTATGCGCCCGACGGTTTCCTATATGTTGGGCCTGGGGTTGAATTTCGGACATACACTGATCGACTTCCGTTACAACGGGCAGTTCGATTCGAAAAAGTGTTATTATCCCACCGAAGAGGCGGTCGGGTTCAACATGCGCTCTTACTCCCTGGCATTGAGCGTAGGATTTGTTTTTTAGCTTATGATGGATTCCGAAGATAAGAAGATCGACATCGAGGGGGTGGATCCCCGGGAGCTGTACGGCCCCCAGAATATTTACCTCGAACAGATGCAGGAGCTGCATCCCAACCTCAAAATCATCGCTCGCGGATCTGCGCTCACGGTGCTCGGCCCCCGAAGCGATTCCGAACGGTTTCGGAAACGACTGGACGGGTTGATCGCTTACTACCTCAAATACGGCTATATCTCCAAAGAGTCGGTACAACAGGCTTTTTCGACCGGGGTGATCGAACACGACGCTCCCGTCGATAAGGACGTGATCGTCTATGGCAACAACGGCACGATCGTCCGGGCCCGCACGGTCAATCAGCTCAAGCTGGTGCAGTCCTACGACCGCAACGACCTGCTGCTGGCCATCGGCCCCGCAGGTTCGGGCAAGACCTATACGGCCATCGCCCTGGCGGTGCGGGCTTTGAAAGAAAAACACGTCAAGCGGATCATCCTGACGCGTCCGGCCGTCGAAGCGGGCGAGAAGCTGGGTTTCCTGCCGGGCGACATGAAGGAGAAGCTCGATCCCTATCTGCAACCTCTGTACGATGCGCTCAACGATATGATTCCGCCCGCCAAGCTGCAAAAATACATCGAGGAGGGGACCGTGCAGATCGCGCCGCTGGCTTATATGCGCGGCCGTACGCTCGACAACGCTTTCGTCATTCTGGACGAGGCGCAGAATACGACCCTGCCGCAGATCAAGATGTTCCTTACGCGCATGGGACGCAATGCCAAATTCATCGTCACGGGCGACGTGACGCAGATCGACCTGCCCCGTCGTTCCGACAGCGGATTGACGCGGGCGATGGAGATTTTGCGCGGTGTCGAGGGGATCGGCATCGTGGAGTTCGACCGCCGCGACATCGTGCGGCATCCGCTCGTCAAACAGATCGTTGAGGCTTTCGACCGCAGCGCTGCCGTCGAAGCGGCACCTGCTCCGGAAAATGGAAAATAGAAACGATAACCAATTAAAATAGAACTACTATGGATAAGAATTTGACCGCTTTGAAACCCGCGTTGGTTTGGAAGCATTTTGCAGAAATCGCTAAAATACCCCGTCCTTCCTCCCACGAGGAGAAGATCCGTGCGTACGTGATCGGCGTAGCCAAGAGTCTCGGCCTGGAGTGCAAGGAGGATGCGGCCCACAATGTCTATGTCCGCAAGCCTGCCTCCAAAGGGATGGAGAACCGCAAAGGTATCGTTCTGCAGGCGCATCTGGATATGGTTCCTCAGAAGAACAACGATAAGAAGTTCGACTTTACCAAGGACCCGATCGAGGCGTATATCGACGGCGAATGGGTGACGGCCAACGGTACGACGCTCGGTGCGGACAACGGTATCGGTGCGGCGGCTATTCTTGCCGTCCTGGAGGACGATACGCTCGAACACGGTCCTCTCGAAGCGCTTTTCACAGCGACCGAGGAGACGGGTATGGACGGTGCGTTCGGCCTGAAGAAAGGGGTGCTGCACGGTGACATCCTGCTTAACCTCGATTCCGAGGAGGAGGGCGAGTTGTATGTAGGCTGCGCCGGCGGCGTGGATGCCAACATCACGTTCAAGTATAAGGCGGAGCCGACTCCGGCACGGAATTACCGGGCCGTGAAGCTGGTTGTCAAAGGTCTTAAGGGTGGGCACTCCGGTATCCAGATTGTCGAACAGCGTGCCAATGCCAACAAATTGCTGTTCCGTTTCATCCGTGAGCAGAAGAAGTCGATGGACATCCTGCTTTGCTCGGTGGACGGCGGCGGTCTGCGCAATGCGATTCCGCGCGAGGCGACCGCTACGCTGATGGTCCGCACCAAGGATCTCGAGCAGCTGACCAAAGAGCTGAAAGCGTATGAAAAGGTCGTGAAGGCCGAGTTCGCCGGGATCGAGGACGCTGTTTCCATCAAACTGACCGAAACCGAAACCCCTGAAACGATGATCGCCAAGGAGGTGGCGGAGAATCTGATCCGTGCGGTCGTAGGCTGCCCGAACGGGGTGCAGAAGATGTCGGTGTCGATGCCCGGACTGGTGCAGACGTCGAGCAACCTGGCCCGCGTGGTGTCCGACGGCAAGACGGTGAAGTTGCAGTGTCTGCTCCGCAGTTCGGTGAACTCCGAGAAGGAGGAGCTGGGCGAGGCGATCTCCGCCGTGTTCGAGCTGGCCGGCGCTAAGGTGGAACTCACGGGTGCCTACAACGGTTGGAAACCCAATCTGGATTCGCCGATTCTGGCCGCGATGAAAGCTTCCTACAAAGCCCTTTTCGGCAAGGAACCTGCGGTTACGGCCATTCACGCCGGTCTGGAGTGCGGCATCATCGGTACGAATTACCCCAAGCTCGATATGATTTCTTTCGGCCCGACCATTTGCTATCCCCACTCTCCGGACGAAAAGGTGAACATCGCCTCCGTCGGCAAGTTCTATGAATTCCTGGTCGATACGCTGAAGAACGCTCCCCTAAAATAAGTCGTTTTGGAGGAGATGTCCTTGCCCGGCGGCGGCCGGCGTTGGTTCGTCATTGTCAATCCCGTGGCCGGAGGTGGCCGCGGGCTTGACCATTTTCCCCTGATCTCCAAGCTCCTGCGGGATGCCGGAATCCAGACCGAACCGGTCTTCACCGAACATAAGTTCCATGCGACGGAACTGACCGTGTCGGCCGTGAAGCAGGGATTCCGCCGCATTATCGCCGTAGGGGGCGACGGTACGCTGCACGAAGTCGTGAACGGTCTTTTTATTCAGCAGACGGTCGATCCCCGCGAGGTGCTGCTGGCCGTTGTCGCCGTGGGAGCGGGGAACGACTGGATCCGCACGTTCGGCGTGCCGAATCGCTATCAGGATGCGATCCGCGCTATCAAGGAGGGACATTCGTTTTTACAGGATGTCGGAGTCGTTTCTTACGAAGAGGCTCACTACCGTCAGCACCGTTATATGGCTAATGTGGCCGGTATGGGGTTCGATGCGATGGTAGTCAAGAAATACGCCCATCTCAAGAAGAAAGGACACCGCAACAAGTGGCTCTATACGTGGTGCATGATCCGTTCGTTCTTCAGCTACAAATCGACGGGCGTGAAGGTTTGGATCGACGACCGGCTGGTTTACAACAACCTGTTGATGAGCATCGCCATCGGTGTCTGCAAATACAACGGCGGCGGTATGCAGCAGTTGCCCGAGGCGGTGGCCGACGACGGACTGCTGGACGTGTCGCTGATCCGTCCCGTCCATTTCTGGCATATCCTGTTCCGCTTCCGTTATCTGTTCAACGGCGGGATTTACCGGATTCGGCATATCCTGCAGGAGAGGGGCAGCCGTATCCGCATCGAATCTTCGCCGGAGATCAGCGTCGAGGTCGATGGCGAATTGTTGGGGGAGTCTCCGTTGGAGTTTTCCGTATTGCACCGAGCTGTTCGGATCGTGGTTTCGGAGGAGTTCCTCAAGCGGGAGAGCTATCCGTTGTGTTCGTGCAATATCGTCTGATTTGATCGTATTATGCGACGAAGGCCGGAATCCGTCGGATTCCGGCCTTCGTCGGTCTTGCCGCTTCCATCGTCGTTGTGCGGTTTGCTTTTGGCGGGCGGTTGTTGCGCCTGCTGTAGGTGCTGCTGCGCACTCTTGCTGAAATTATCGGCTCCTGTGGCGCTGCGGAACTCTTTCTCGGAATGCGAAAGGGTGAGTATGGTTTTTTATCGGCGCATCGGTTGCGTACCTGACAAGATTGTAATCGGTTACCCTCTTGCTCCGCGCTTGTCGTCTTGTCGAAACCCGGCTGTTTTTGCCGTTTTATTCTTTAATTTATACCGGAGCTGTTGTTCGGTCTTTAGTCCCGGGGCCTGTGTCGGGCTTGTCTGTTCGGAATCAATGAATAAAGTCTTCGTCAAACGCAAGTTATCGGGGAGATTTTCGTATCTTTGACTTCGTCTAAAATACTTCGTCTGGGCAAAATGCAAATAAATTTGCTTTTGCACGCGGCTTATTCGTATCTTTGCATTTCCGAACGACGGTATATCGACCGTCTTCGCGGGGGCACCTGCATTTTGCCGATGCCTGTCGAACGGATAATATTAAAAACGAAAGATATTCAATGGCTTTACAATGCGGTATCGTGGGGCTGCCCAACGTGGGTAAATCGACCCTTTTCAACTGCCTGTCCAACGCCAAGGCGCAGGCGGCGAATTTTCCTTTCTGTACGATCGAGCCCAACGTGGGCGTCATCACCGTTCCCGACGAGCGGCTCATTCGGCTCGCGGAGATCGACAATCCCAAGCGGGTGGTTCCCACCACCATCGAGATCGTCGATATCGCCGGACTGGTGAAAGGTGCCTCGAAAGGCGAGGGGCTGGGCAACAAGTTTCTGGCCAACATCCGCAACACGAACGCCATTATTCATGTGCTCCGTTGTTTCGAGAACGATAACATTACCCATGTCGATGGTTCGATCGACCCTGTGCGCGACAAGGGTATCATCGATACCGAGTTGCAGCTCAAGGACCTCGAAACCATCGAGAACCGCCTTGCCAAGACCCAGAAGCAGGCTGTCGTGGGCGGGGACAAGCAGGCCAAACGTGCCGTAGAGATCCTGTTGCAGTACAAGGCCGTCCTGGAGCAGGGGTTGAGCGCCCGGACCGTGGAGCTCGAGAAAGAGGACCGCAAGCTGGTCGCCGACCTGAACCTGCTGACCGACAAACCGGTGCTCTACGTCTGCAACGTTGATGAGAAGAGCGCCGTGACGGGCAACGAACATACCCGGGCCGTCGAGGCCGCCATTGCCGACGAGCGGGCCGAGATGCTGATCGTCGCCGCAGCTACCGAGGCCGACATCGCCGAGCTGGACGAGTACGAGGAGCGCCAGATGTTCCTCGAAGAGATCGGCCTGAAGGAGTCGGGCGTGGCGCGTCTGATTAAAGCGGCCTATAAATTGCTGGATTTGCAGACGTTTTTCACGACCGGTGCCGACGAGAGCCGTGCCTGGACTTTCCGCCGGGGCATGAAAGCGCCCCAGACCGCCGGTATCATCCACACCGATTTCGAGCGGGGCTTCATCCGTGCCGAAGTCATCAAGTACGACGACTATGTGGCGCTGGGTTCCGAAAAGGCCTGCCGCGACCAGGGCAAGATCGGGGTCGAGGGCAAGGAGTACGTGGTGCAGGACGGCGACATCATGCACTTCCTGTTCAACGTGTAGTGCCGCGCTGCCGTTTACGGTAGCGGGCGGGGCGCCGCCGGATGCGGTGATCGTGTCCTGTTGAAAACGCCGGACCGGAAGCGGCCGATGAATTGCGGCGGGTTAGCAAATATAATTCTTAAAATATTACGGTTATGAAAGCGTATTGGAAGTACCTCATCATCGGTGCGGCGATCGTCGTCAGCGCCTGGTTGCTCGCAAGGGCGTACACATATAAATACCACGCGCAGGAGACGATCGTGGTGACGGGCCTCGAGTTCTCGTCCGACCTGATCGTCTGGAACGGTTTCATCACCGCCGAGGCGCAGAACGTCGAAGCGGGATACGCGCAGATCGAATCCAGCAAGAAGAAGGTGTACGACTACCTCCTCTCAAAAGGGATCGCTGCCGAAGCCGTGGTCTTCCAGTTCGTGAACGTCACCAAGCAGTACGAGCCGGTCTATTCGGCCAATGGCAGTTGGGCCGGACAGCGGTTTACCGGTTACCGGCTTTCGCAGGGCTTCACCGTCGAGTCGAAGAGTGTCGATGCCGTCGAGAATGTTTCGCGTGAAATCTCTTCGCTGATAGCCCAGGGCGTTTCGATCGAGGCTATGCAGCCCGATTATTACTATACGAAGCTCGACGACGTGAAGTTGTCGCTCATCGAGAAAGCATCGGCCGATGCCCGTGTCCGTGCCGAGAAGATCGCGGTCAATGCCGGAGCGAAGCTCGGCGGAGTGGCTTCGGCCCGTATGGGCGTGTTCCAGATCACGGGTGCCAATACCAACGAGGAGTTCTCGGCCGGAGGATCGTTCAACACCTCGAGCCGGCAGAAAAAGGCCCGTATCACCATGCGGGTCGAATACCGCATTAAGTAAACGGTATGGGAAATCGTGCAAAAATCGCCCGGGTGCTTACCTCCCGATGGACGGAACGGATATTTTTCGTCCTGCTTCTCGCAGCGGTCGCTTTGAGGAACGATGCGGTCTGGCGCGTGGTATCGGGTGCCTTCGTAGTGTGGGTGATGTGTGCGCTGTGGGCCGTGGCGCCGACTTTGCGCAAACCTGCCCGAGGGGGTGCGGCGACGCAGGATGCGGCCGGTCGCAAGACGGCCGAATCCGAACATGACGATAAAAAGGAAATCAACAAAGAGTAACGAAATATGGAAAGACCTGTCCGGGTGCGCTTCGCACCCAGCCCTACGGGGCCTCTGCATATCGGCGGCGTACGTACGGCGCTTTATAACTACCTGTTCGCGCGTCGGCACGGCGGTACGATGATTCTTCGTATCGAAGATACCGACTCGCAGCGTTTCGTGCCGGGTGCCGAGGAGTATATCCTCGAGTCGCTCAAGTGGTGCGGCATCGAGATCGACGAGGGTGTCGGCGTCGGCGGCCCTCATGCGCCGTACCGCCAGAGCGAGCGGCGCGACATCTACCTGAAATACGCGAAACAGCTCGTGGAGTCCGGATGGGCCTACTACGCTTTTGATACTGCCGAGGAGTTGGACGCCCTGCGCAAGGAGTACGAGGCGCGCGGCGAAACTTTCGCATACAACTATTCGATCCGCGAGAAACTGCCTACGTCGCTCTCTCTCTCGAAAGAGGAGGTCGCAGCCCGCATCGCGCGGGGCGACCAGTGGGTCATTCGCTTCAAGATGCCCGAAAACGAGATCGTCGAAATGGACGACCTGATCCGGGGGCATGTCGAGGTGAACACTTCGACGCTCGACGACAAGGTGCTCTATAAGTCGGCCGATGCGCTGCCTACGTACCACCTGGCGAATATCGTGGACGACCGTCTGATGGAGGTGTCGCACGTGATCCGTGGCGAGGAGTGGCTGCCGTCGCTGCCGCTGCATTATCTGCTGTACCGGGCCTTTGGTTGGACGGACCTGCAGCCCCGCTTCGCGCATCTGCCTCTGCTGCTGAAACCTACGGGCGGTGGCAAACTCTCGAAGCGCGACGGCGACAAGATGGGGTTCCCCGTGTTCCCGCTCTTCTGGAAATCCCCGACGGGCGAAACCGCACGCGGTTACCGCGAGGACGGTTATTTCCCCGAGGCGTTTATCAACATGCTGGCGTTGCTGGGGTGGAATCCCGGCACCGAGCAGGAGATCTTCTCGATGCAGGAGCTGATCGACAGCTTCTCGCTGGAGCGCGTTTCGAAATCGGGCGCCCGCTTCCAGCCCGACAAGGCCAAGTGGTTCAACGCCCAGTATATGCACCATAAGAGCGACGCGGAGCTGGCCGCACTGTATCAGCCGATCCTGCGCGAGCACGGCATCGAGGTTTCGGACGAGTTGGCCGGGCGTGCCGCAGGCATTATGAAAGAGCGGGCCACGTTCATCACCGATCTGTGGGATCTGACCTCGTTCTTCTTCGTCGCTCCGACTCAGTACGATGAGAAGCAGGCTAAGAAGTATTGGAAGGGCGATAATCCGGCTATGCTGCGCGAACTGCGCGAGGTGCTGGCCGGCATCGACGATTTTTCGCTCGAAAATACCGAGCGGATCGTGCACGGCTGGATCGAGCAGAAGGGCTATTCGCTGGGACAGGTGATGAACACGCTGCGCCTGGCGCTGGTCGGAGCCGGCAAGGGTCCCGGTATGTACGACGTTACCTCTTTCATCGGGAAGGAGGAGACCCTGCGTCGTATCGACAACCTGCTGCGTAATCTGAAGCCGGGCGAATAGGGATGGAGATCGAACAGCAGATCTGGGGCGCCACTTCGGAGGGCGAGGCCGTTGTGCTCTATACGCTGCGCAATGCCGCAGGTGCCGAAGTGCGGCTTTGCAATGTCGGCGCGGCTGTCGTGTCGATTCTGGTTCCCGATCGTGACGGACATTTGGCGGATGTGGCGCTGGGTTACAAGGATTTCCGCAGTTATTTCGGCGATCCGGCCCTGTGCGGCAAAAGCATCGGCCGCGTGGCCGGTTGCATCGCTTACGGGACGATGCGGATTGACGGCGAAGAATACCGCTTGGATATAAACGGCATGGCCGGGCATCTCAACGGCGGTGTGAAGGGCTTCGCCGGGCGCTTGTGGGAGAGCCGTGTCGAAACCAACCGGGTCGTGATGTCGCTCTCTTCCGACGACGGCGATCAGGGGTATCCCGGTAATTTGCAGGTCGAGGCCGCTTTCGATTTCGACGAAGATAATGCGCTGGAAATAACTTATATCGCTCGAACCGACCGGACGACGCCCGTGAACATGGCCTGCAACCTGCTGCTCAATCTGGGCGGCGAGGGCAGCGGGTCGGTACTCGACCACGAGCTGCGGCTCGATGCTTCGACTGTTTTGGAAGCGGACGATCGTCTGATTCCTACCGGGAAACTGCTCGGTGTTGCCGGTACGCCCGCC
>OJMK01003050.1_pt1 | contig 10538 bp, 8 predicted proteins | sample 1597201 | NCBI WGS metagenome assembly OJMK01 (sample SAMEA2452125, study PRJEB22498) | human gut metagenome | reverse complement strand
GAATGTCCGTGATTTCATTCGTCTTGCGGTCGATGCTGATGTAGGAGGGGACGATCTCGCCGACCGAATAATCCTTCAGCTCCCGGCTGAGGCGGTAGCCGCCGCCCTTGCCGCGCTGCCCCTCGACCAGTCCCGCGCGCGCGAGCACGGCGATGATGCTCTCTAAATATTTTTCGGAAATGCCCTGCCGCTGCGCGATCACCGGCAGCGGCATACACTCTCCCGGCTCGCCCTGTGCCAGCTCCAGCATGACGCGCAGCGCGTAGCGGCCCTTGGTGGAAATGAGCATAGCAAGACTTCCTTTCCTCTCACGGTTTCTTTGCTACCGTTATAGCACAAATGCCGCCGCTGCGTCAAGCGCGGGATAAAATCCGCACTTGCCCTTGCGCCGCTTTTCGGTTATACTGAAAAAAATATGTCAAACGCAAGGAGGTCCCCGCCATGGGTATCTTTTCCAAGGGTAAGCCCGCCAGGTCCGAGGCGCCCGAATTCATCGAGGTCGGTCAGATCGTCAACACGCACGGCGTGAAGGGCGATGTGAAGGTGCAGCCGTGGGACGTGACGCCCGCGCAGCTCGCCGGCTTCAAGGCCCTCTATATGGACGGCACGCAGTTCCGCCCCATCGACCGCCGCATACAGGGCGACATGGTGCTCATGCACTTCCCCGGCTGGGACGATATGACCGCCGCAGAAACGCTGAAAACCAAGATCCTCTCCATCAAGCGCAGCGAGGTGCAGCTCAAAAAGGGCGAATTTCTCGATGCCGAGCTCATCGGGATGCAGGTCTATGAGGACTTCATCCACCGCTATGTCGGCACCGTCGAGGAGGTCCTCACCTACCCCGCGCACAAGCTCTACAAGGTCCGCGGGCCGGAGAAGTGCTACCTGATCCCCGCCGTGCAGGATATTTTCATTGTGGACATCGACGCGGAAAAGCGCGAAATATATGTCAAGATGATCGAGGGGTTGGAAACCAATGCGGATTGACATTCTCACCCTCTTTCCCGACGCGGTGGACGCGATGATGCACGCGAGCATCCTCGGCCGCGCGCAGGAGCGGGGCTATATCACCATCAGGACCCACCAGATCCGCAGCTTCACCACGAATAAGCAGATGCAGGTGGACGATTATCCCTACGGCGGCGGACGCGGTGCGGTGATGCAGGCCGATCCCCTCTACCGCTGCTGGGCGCACGTCTGCGAGGAGGCCGGCTCAAGAGGCCATACCATCTATCTCTCTCCCTGCGGGCGCACCTTCACGCAGAACGTCGCGCGCGAGCTGAAGGAGACCTATGACCACCTCATCCTCGTCTGCGGACACTACGAGGGCATCGACCAGCGCTTCATCGACGAGTGCGTGGACGAGGAGATCAGCATGGGCGATTTCGTCGTTACCGGCGGCGAGATCCCCGCGATGGCGCTCGCGGACGCCGTGTGCCGCATGGTGCCGGGCGTATTGCCGGACGAGGAGTGCTTCACGGAGGAATCGCACTGGAACGGTCTTTTGGAGTATCCCCAGTATTCCCGCCCCGACGAGTGGCATGGGCGCAGGGTGCCGGACGTGCTGCTCTCCGGCCACCACGGCAACGTGGACAAATGGCGGCGCAAGCAGAGCTACATCCGCACGATGCTGCGCCGTCCCGACCTTTGGGCGCAATTCGACGAGAGCGTATGCAAAACCAAGGGCGAGCGCCGGCTGCTCGCCGAGGCCAAGGCCGAGGCGGAGGCGCTGCGTACCGGCGCGGAGCCTTCACCTGCCGATGATCAATGACCGAAGCGGCGTCCCTGTCTGCGGCAGGGACGCCGTTTTCTTTGCCGCGCTTTTCCTCGGAGGGGCGCGAAATTTGTCGAGCACTTTTTCGTCAGGTCGTCCACATTTTTGTTGAAATCCGAAAGATTTTGTGCTATTTTAGACAACAGAGAAAATTGTGTTCAAAAACACATCGGGGGAGGCAATCAAAACTGCATGGAACGGCGAAGATCGGTTTTGTTGGCAGGTGCCAACGAGGAGTTCCGCACGATGCTGCGGGACGCAATGGAAGAGACAGGCTTATTCGCGGTCGAGCTTGCCTGCAATGGGCATGAGGTTTTGGAAAGGATACACGCGCACGAGCCGGAGCTGCTTGTTCTGGATCCGGCGCTGCCGGGCATGGACGGCATCCGCGTCCTGCGCCAGCTGCGGCGCGAGGGCTGCGCAAGCGAGATATTTCTCATCTCCGCCTTCGTGTCCGATCACATGCTGGCGGAGGCGACGGAGCTGCGGGTCGATTATTTTCTGCCCAAGCCCTTTGCCTTCGAGGCGCTGTTTGACCGAATGCGCGGCGCAGCGGCGCAGAGCGCGCGCAGCGCTCTGCACCCGCCTTCCCTGCTTGTGACCTCCATCCTGCATGAGCTTGGGATGTCGCCCGGTCTCAAGGGCTACGGCTATATTCACGACGCCGCGCTGCTTGCGCTGGACGATCCCTCTCTGCTGCACGCCGTCACCAAGGTCATCTATCCCTGTGTCGCGCGTCGGAACGGCACGACCGCCTTCTGCGTGGAGCGCACCATTCGTCATGCCATTGAGATCACCTGGGAGCGCGGCAGCCGCGACGCCTGGGATCGGTATTTCGGTCACCTGTGCGCAGATGGCGGAAAGCCCGCCAACGGGATGTTCCTTGCCGAGCTTGTGGAAGCTCTGAAATACGAAAAGCTGGGCTGAGCGCAATGCTCAGCCCTTTTTTTCAAATTCCGCGGCGACGTCCGCCAGCAGGTCGCGGATATGTAGGTGCTGCGGGCAGACCTTTTCGCATTTGCCGCAGCGGATGCAGTCGGAGGCCCTGCCGCCGCTCTTGGTGTAGGTCTCGTCATAATAGTAGTCTGCGTTCCAGTCGCGGTGGATCTGCTTGGCGTTCATCACCGCGAAGAGGTCGGGGATCGAAATGTGCTGCGGGCAGCCGGCCGTGCAGTAGTGGCAGGCCGTGCAGGGGATGAGGCTCTTACTGCGGAAGATCTCCTGCACCCTTTTGACCGCGGCAAGCTCCGTCTCGTCGAGCGGCTTAAAGTCGCGCATGAAAGCAATGTTGTCCTCCACCTGCCGCAGGTCGCTCATGCCGGAGAGCACCATCCTAATGCCCGGGAAGCCCGCCGCGAAGCGGATGGCGTAGCTCGCGCTGCTGCCGCCGTGCAGGGCGTCCAGCACCGCTGCGGCGTCCTCCGGCAGATCGGCGAGATTGCCGCCCTTGACCGGCTCCATCACGATGACCGGCTTGCCGTGCTTCCGGCAGACCTCGTAGCACCTGCGGCTCTGCACGGCGGGATCGTCGTAGTCCACATAGTTGAACTGCAGCTGCACGGCCTCGAGTTGCGGGTATTCGGTCAGGATGCGGTCGAGCAGCAACTGTTTCTCCACGGACGGCAGCGCGGGATGGGTCTTGCCCACACGGCGCACCAGGCTCACGGCGCGCTCGAATTCGACCAGGTCCTGCGGATGGCGTTCGGTGTAACCGCACCAATAGCCGTCCTGCGCCCGCTCGGGATCGAGACACCACAAAACGAAGTCCGGGTCGGAGGTGAAGAACTCCGCCGTGTGCTTCTTAATATCGTCCGGTTTTATCATTGATTCCAACGTAATCTTCAAACTGCATGCTGCGGCTGCGGCGCCGCGCTCTCCCCTATGACGGCGAATCCGCCGTTTTGTCCCCCTCGAACCGCAAAAAACAGCGTCCGCCGTGTCAAGTGGCTATTTTCATCGTCTTGCCGCACTCCCTGCCCTTCCGAAGTTTGCCCAGCCCCTTCGACACGAACTTGCGGACGGCGTGGGGCGTGGCGTCGAGTATGACGGCGATGTCGTCATACTCCATCTCGTAGACGAAGCGCAGCAGCAGCGCCTCGCGCTGCTTGGGCGAGAGCTGGTTGAGCAGCGACTCGATCGTTTGGCGGATGCGCAGCACGTGCTCCGATTCGATCATCGCGTCGAGCGAGGTCAGCGACACCCGCAATCCCGGCTCCCGGTCCGAAAGGTCGCATTTGTCCACCCGCGAACGGTGCAGGTCGACCAGGCGGTTGTGAACGATCCGGAAAAGGTAGGCCTTGATGTTGACGATGCGGCCCAGGTCGACCTGGCTGGTCATAATGTCGAGGAATATGTCGTGGATGACATCCTTGACCGTTTCGTTGTCGAAACCGAACCCCATGCCGTAGGCATAGAGCGCATCGGCGTAACTGTTATACAACATAACATATACGTCGGTCTCTTCGGCATACTGCCGGTCGATTCGTCGGGTGTCGTACTTGCGTTGCCGAAACATTCGGTTCATTGGTTTGGTCGGTCATTCGATATAACGGAAAACCGTCCGGTTTGTCCCCCTGCAAGCGGTAAAAATCGAATAAAAAATGCGAAATAGCAAATTTTCGCTCCCCGGGGGACAAAACCGGAAACAGTTCGTCTTAAATTCGAAACCAATCTCTTTCGGAAAAATGATACGAAAACCGTATTTCAGTCTGTTCCTGCTCTGCCTGCCGCTCTTCTCGCTGTGCAGTTCGGGAAACGACGATCCCGCACCCGCCCCTGCACCTGGAAAAGAGTGGCTCGATCCGATTCGCGTCGCCACCTACAACATCCAGTACGACAACTCTTCCGATCAAGACAACAAATGGACGACCCGCCGGGATTTGCTTCGCCAACTACTCCAGAGCGAGAAGTTCGACATCTTCGGAGCGCAGGAGCCTTATCTGACCCAGATCAAGGACATCGAGCCGTTCCTCGACGGATACACCTGGGTCGGAGAAAACGTCATCGGTGACAAAACGGCCCAACGACGCCACTACAACCCCGTTTTCTACCGCAAGGACAAATTCGAAGTATTGGATATGGGATCGTTCTGGTACTCCGAAACGCCTTCCGCCCCCGGGTCCAAAGGCTGGGACTCCTATTCGCCCCGCATGTGCAACTGGGTGCATTTCCGCATCCGCGCGAACGGACGGGAATTCTACCATTTCAATTCGCACTTCGACCACATAGGGACCACGGCCCGCGCCGAGAGCGCCAAACTGCTGGTGGCCAAGGTCCGGGAGATCGCAGGCGGCAAACCGGCCTTTTGCACGGGTGACTTCAATTCGAACCAAAACACCGAAGCCTACAAAACGATCGCCGGATCAGGCATCCTTGCCGACAGCTACGTCCGCTGTCCGTCCAAGACCAACGGAGACTGGCCCACCTACAACGGCTACAAATACATCTCGACGCCTCCCGCCGCTGCGTCGCGCATCGACCACGTCTTCGTCACGCCGAAGGACACGAAGGTCGTTTCGTGGCGCATCGTCAACAACAGTTACAACCGGAAATACCCCTCGGACCACTTCCCGGTCGTGATCGAATGGTCGCTGGCCGAATAGCCAGCCTTGCTGCCGGCAAATAAAACCTCTTCGCCAGTTGGCGAAGAGGTTTTATTTGCCAAGGGATAAACGGAACGGACAGAAGCGCTTTTTTCCGCGCCCAGAGCCGGAAACCATCTCCCTTTCCGCTTTTACCCGCGAGCGTCTCCGATTATTGAAAAGAAATTCGTATCTTTGTGGGCTTGTTTCACGATAAGCGCAATTTGTCTGACAGCAACATAAACGAAACGAATAAATGGCGTTACAATGCGGCATCGTCGGCTTGCCGAACGTGGGTAAATCGACCCTTTTCAACTGCCTGTCCAATGCAAAGGCACAGGCGGCAAACTTTCCTTTCTGCACCATCGAGCCTAATGTGGGCGTGATCACGGTCCCCGACCGGCGGCTGATCCGCCTCGCGGAGATCGACAACCCCAAGCGCGTGGTCCCGACGACGATCGAAATCGTCGACATCGCGGGCCTCGTGAAGGGCGCCTCGAAGGGCGAAGGTCTGGGCAACAAATTTCTGGGCAACATCCGCAACACGAATGCGATCATCCACGTCCTGCGGTGCTTCGACAACGGCAACATCACCCACGTCGACGGCTCGATAGACCCCGTGCGCGACAAGGGCATCATCGACACCGAATTGCAGCTGAAGGATCTCGAAACCGTCGAGAACCGGCTCTCCAAGACCCAGAAGCAGGCCACCTCGGGCGGCGACAAGCAGGCCAAGCGCGCCGTGGAGCTGCTCTTGCAGTACAAGGCGGTGCTGGAACAGGGGCTTTCGGCCCGCACCGTGGAACTCGACAAGGAGGACCGCAAACTGGTCGCCGACCTCAACCTGCTGACCGACAAGCCCGTGTTGTACGTCTGCAACGTCGACGAAAAGAGCGCCGCGACGGGCAACGCCTACACCGAGGCCGTCCGGGAGGCCATCGCCGGCGAGCGGGCCGAAATGCTCGTCATCGCCGCCGCCACGGAGGCCGACATCGCCGAACTGGAAGACTTCGACGAGCGGCAGATGTTCCTCGAAGACCTGGGGCTGGAGGAGTCGGGCGTGGCGCGCCTGATCAAATCGGCCTACAAATTGCTCAACCTCGAAACGTTCTTCACCACCGGGGCCGACGAGACCCGCGCCTGGACCTACCTGCGCGGCATGAAAGCCCCGCAGACGGCCGGCATCATCCACACCGATTTCGAAAAGGGGTTCATCCGCGCCGAGGTCATCAAGTACGACGACTACACCGCTCTGGGTTCGGAGAAGGCGTGCCGCGATGCGGGCAAACTGTCGATCGAAGGCAAGGAGTATGTCGTCGAGGACGGCGACATCATGCACTTCCTGTTCAACGTCTGACGCCGCAAACCGGGATCGTAAAAAAATTAAAGAATACAGCTATGGAAAGACCAGTTCGGGTGCGCTTCGCGCCCAGCCCCACCGGGCCGCTGCACATCGGCGGCGTCCGTACGGCACTGTACAACTACCTGTTCGCCCGCCGGCACAAGGGAACGATGATCCTGCGCATCGAGGACACCGATTCGCAGCGGTTCGTCCCCGGAGCGGAGGATTACATTCTGGAATCGCTCAAATGGTGCGGCATCGAGATCGACGAAGGCGTGGGCGTCGGAGGGCCTCACGCCCCCTACCGCCAGAGCGAGCGGCGCGAAATCTACCTCAAATACGCCCTGCAACTCGTCGAGGCGGGCTGGGCCTACTACGCCTTCGACACGGCCGAGGAATTGGACGCCCTGCGCAGGGAGGCCGAGGCGCGCGGCGAGGCGTTCGCCTATAATTATGCGGTGCGCGAAAAGCTGGCCACGTCGCTGGCGCTGCCCGCCGAGGAGGTGAAGGCGCGCCTCGACCGCGGCGACCAGTGGGTGATCCGCTTCCGGATGCCCGAAAACGAAACGGTCGCGATGGACGACCTGATCCGCGGACACGTGGAGGTCAACACCTCGACGCTGGACGACAAGGTGCTCTACAAATCGGCCGACGCGCTGCCCACCTACCACCTGGCGAACATCGTCGACGACCGGCTGATGGAGGTGTCGCACGTCATCCGCGGCGAGGAGTGGCTGCCGTCGCTGCCGCTGCACTACCTGCTCTACAAGGCCTTCGGCTGGGAGGAGAGCCAGCCGAAGTTCGCCCACCTGCCCCTGCTGCTCAAGCCCACGGGCGGCGGCAAGCTCTCCAAGCGCGACGGCGACAAGATGGGCTTCCCGGTCTTCCCGCTCTTCTGGAAGTCGCCCGCAACGGGCGAGACCGCCCGCGGATACCGCGAGGACGGCTACTTCCCCGAGGCCTTCATCAACATGCTGGCGCTGCTGGGCTGGAACCCCGGCACGGAGCAGGAGCTCTTCACGATGCAGGAGCTCATCGACAACTTCTCGCTCGAGCGCGTCTCGAAGTCGGGAGCCCGCTTCCAGCCCGACAAGGCCAAGTGGTTCAACGCCCAGTACATGCACCGCAAGACGGACGCCGAACTGGCCGAGGTCTACCAGCCGATCCTGCGCGAGCACGGCATCGAAGTCTCGGACGAGGTGGCCGGCAAGGCCGCAGGCATCATGAAGGAGCGGGCGCAGCTGACGACCGACCTCTGGGACCTGACCTCCTATTTCTTCATCGCCCCGACCCAGTACGAGGAGAAGCAGACCCGCAAATACTGGAAGGGCGACAATCCGGCGATCCTCCGCGAACTGCGCGGCGTGCTGGAGGGGATCGACGACTTCTCGAAAGAGAACACCGAGCACATCGTGCACGCCTGGATCGAGGAGAAGGGTTACGGCATGGGACAGGTGATGAACACGCTGCGTCTGGCGCTCGTCGGCGCCGGCAAGGGCCCCGGCATGTACGACGTGACGGAGTTCATCGGACGCGAGGAGACGCTGCGCCGCATCGACTACCTGCTCGACAACCTGAAACCCGCTGAATGAATATGGTACAGATCGAACAACATGTCTGGGGCATGACCCCGGAGGGCGAAGCGATCGTCCTCTACACGCTGCGCAACGACCAGGGCGCAGAGGTGCGGCTCTCGAATTACGGGGCTGCGATCGTCTCGGTGACGATGCCCGACCGCGAAGGCTGCATGGCCGACGTCGTGCTCGGATACAGGCATCCCGAAGGCTACTTCCACGACGGAGCCGCCTCGGGAAAGAGCGTGGGCCGCTGCGCCAACCGCATCGCCTTCGGGCGGATGACCGTCGAGGGAGAGGAGTATGCCCTCGAGGTGAACAACGGCGTGAACCACCTCCACGGCGGCACGAACAACTTCGCCAACCGCGTATGGGAGAGCCGTGTCGAGACGAACCGCGTGGTGATGACCCTCGTCTCCGAGGACGGCGACCAGGGTTATCCGGGCGAGCTGTGCGTCGAGGCGGTCTTCGACTTCGACGACGAGAACGCCCTCGAAATCACCTATCGCGCCCGCACGGACAAGACGACGGTAGTGAACCTTACCAACCACGTCTACTTCAACCTCGCGGGCGACGGCAGCGGCTCGGTGCTCGACCACGAACTGCGTCTCAACAGCTCGAAGGCACTCGAGATGAACGAGCGGCAGATCCCCACGGGGCGTCTGCTCGACGTGGCCGGCACGCCGCAGGATTTCCGTTCGTTCCGCCCGTTCCGCCCCGGGATCGACTCGGAATTCAACCACATCCGCGACTTCAAGGGCTATGACCACCCCTTCGTGATCGACGGCTGGAAGCCCAACATCCTGGGCGAGGTCGGAGAACTGCGCGACCCGAAGTCGGGCCGCTGCGTCCGGGTGCTCTCGTCACAGCCGAGCGTGATGATCTATACGGGCAACTGGCTGGCCGGAGGATGCCCCGAGACGAAGACCGGAGGCCGCTATGCCGACTACGACGGCGTAGCCATGGAGTGCCAGAACTACCCCGACGCGGTGAACCATCCCGAATTTCCCTCGCCGCTGCTCCGTCCGGGCGAGACCTACTGCCAGAAGATCGTCTTCCGCTTCGGCGTCTGCTAAAGGGAGAGTCCGAGGGGCCGCCTGCCCCGTAAAGGAAGCCGATGGAATGCGGCAAAAAGAGAAAGGAGCGATCGCTAAGCGATCGCTCCTTTCTCTTTTGAATCCGGCTTTGGAATCAGACTGCCGGGGTCTCTCCCTGCGGCATGGCCGAAGCGGCGGCCAGCGACGGATTGCGCTCCGCGCGGCGGCGCCGACGATCCCGTGCACCCGAAACCTCGCCGGCCGCGCGGTCTGCCGGAATCCCGACATGCTGTTCGTAGAACTCGCGCGTCACAACGATGCGGATTGCCTGACGCAGGATCGAGAACTCGAGCGGCGTATGGCCCAGCGGTTCGCCATCGACCTCGACACCCACCTCGGGCGACGATTCGATGCGAATGCAGCTGCCGCGCTCCTGCAGGATGTGACGGATGCGGTAGATGCCGCCGTTGAACAGGTAGTGGAACCGGAACAGCAGGTGCCAGAAGTGCACCGGACGAATCAGCGACAGGTCGAGCATGCCATCGTCGGCAACCGCCTCGGGCAACTGCTGGATGCCGCCGCCGTTGAACTTGCAGATGCCCACGGCGGCCGACAGCAGCAGATTGTTGTAGACCAGCCGTCCGTCCACCCACACCTTCACACCCGTCGGCTTGTAGCGGAAGAAGTTCCGGATCAGGCACCACGTATAGCGCCAACGGCTCTTGTGCCCCTTCTTCTTGAGGTGCGAAAGCCGCTGGACCACGTGCGCGTCGAAACCGGCGCCGGCCACGTTGGCCATGTAGCGGCTCTGACGGTAGTGCGACTCCTCGTAGGAGACTACCCCGACGTCCTGCAGGAAGGTGAACCCCTCGGCGATGGCCCGCACGGCATGCTGGTAGCGGTCCGACATGCCGAACGTCCGGACCCAGTCGTTGCCCGTACCGACGGCAATGACGGCCAGCAGCACCTCCTCGGGACGAACCTCCTGCTGGATGAACAGGCCGTTCACCACCTCGTGCAGCGTACCGTCGCCTCCGACGACGATGATGTGGCGGTAGCCCTCGCGCACGGCCGTCACGGTAAGCTCCGTAGCGTGGAACTTATGCTCCGTGAAGACCGGCTCGCAGAGGATATGGGCATCGCGCAGGTGCTTGGATATCTGCGGAAAGTGATCGAGCCCGCGGCCGCCTCCGGCCGTAGGATTGACGATCACGAACCACTTCGTCCGCT
>OJMK01003039.1_pt1 | contig 10577 bp, 9 predicted proteins | sample 1597201 | NCBI WGS metagenome assembly OJMK01 (sample SAMEA2452125, study PRJEB22498) | human gut metagenome | reverse complement strand
GCAGCCTCTTTTGAACCACTCGCCCAGCGAGTGGTTTTCGGGATACAAAAAAAGGGAGCATGCCCTGCATGCTCCTCTTTTTTCTGTTATCCCGCCGCCTGCTGCGGCGCGTCCTGTCCGGCCGGCGCCGTGACGCGCACCGCGCCGATGCGGTGGTTCTCCACCTGCGTGACCTCCACATGCAGGCCGCCGCAGTCGAAGCTGTCACCCTGCTCCGGCACCCGTCCGAACTGCTCCATGACCCAGCCGCTGACGGACACCATCTCCGAGTCGGTCTTGATGTGGAACTGCGCGGCAAAGTCCTCCAGATCCATGCACGCGTCCACGGCCCAGCTGTCGGGCCCCAGCCGCCGCACCGGTGTCTCCTCCTGCTCGTGCTCGTCCCAGATCTCGCCCACCAGCTCCTCTAAAATGTCCTCCATGGTGACGATGCCGCAGGTGCCGCCGTACTCGTCCAGCACCACCGCCACGTGGGTCTTGGCCTGCTGCAGCTTTTTCAGCAGCTGCCGGATGGGCTCGCTCTCCAGTGCAAATACCGGCGGCATCACGATGTCCGCCAACGGCTTCTCCGTCACGCCGCAGCCCACGTAGAAGTCCTTGCGGTGGATGGTGCCCAGGATGTGGTCGATGGACCCCTCATACACCAGCAGGCGGGAGTATTTCGTTCGGGTGAACAGCTCTGCTGCCTCCTCTTTCGCAGCGGTGATGGGCAGCGCCGTCAGATCCACCCGATGGATGAGGATGTCCTCCGCCGTCTGCTCGGAAAAGCCGATGGCGTTTTTCAGCAGCTCGCCCTCGTCGCGGTCGATACTGCCCTCCTGCTGCACCTCGTCCACCAACAGCAGCAGCTCCTCCTGGGACATTTTGCTGTCGCCGTTCAGCCGGAACACGCGGCTCAGCAGCTTCTTCCACAGGGCGAACATCGCGTTCAGCGGCGTCAGCACCCAGATGAGCACCTGCAGAATGGGTGCCGACAGCGCGGCGCATTTCTCCGCGCAGTCCTTGGCGATGCTCTTGGGGGAGATCTCGCCGAAGATCAGCACCACCACCGTCACCACCACGGTGGAGATGGTGGCTCCCGCTTCCCCGTAGTGCCGCACGAACAGCACGGTACCGATGGACGCAGTGGCGATGTTGACGATATTGTTGCCGATAAGGATGGTGGACAGCAGCCGGTCGTACTTCTCCAGCAGACGGCACGCCAGCGCCGCGTTCCTGCTGCCCTTCTCCGCCATAGCCCGCAGGCGCGTGGTGTTGGCGGAGGAAAAGGCCGTCTCCGTGGCCGAAAAATAGGCGGACAGCGCCAGGCATACCGCCATCATGATGATACAGGTCGTTGTTGACAAGCTATGTAACTCCTTTTCTGTCGTCTCTGTTTTTTACGCCGCAAAAGCGCCCTTACAAGCGCAAAAAAGCACGTCCGCTCCGCAGGACGCGGGGCAGATATGCCGGCAAAAACAGATGGCAGTTCAAGTGGTCATAGGGGTAGTCACCGCCGTCAGTATCCATAGATGTGCAATACCTCCTTTTTTGTAAAGATGTTTTATTATAGCATATCCCCCGCCGCCCGCCAAGTTAAGGCTCCGCAAAGAATGTGAAGGAGCGCTTCCCGCCGGAAGCGCCCCGCAGGCTCTCTCACGCCAGTATCCCGCACAGCAGGAACCCCGCCGCAGCTACCGCCGCCGCGCCTGCGGCATAGGGCAGCGTGGCCTTGATGATGGTGATGTTGGACACGCCGGTGCCCGCTGTGGTCATAAACACTGCGTCGGCGTAGAAGCAGGTGCTGTATCCCAGACCGATACCGCTCATGACGGCGGCGATGATGACGGGCGCCGTCACGCCCATGGACAGGGCCAGCGGCACGAACACAGGGATGGCGCGGAGATAGTCCCCGAACCCCAGGCCGGACTCCTGAAACAGGATAATCATGCCTCCGAAGCCGATGGTGATGCACAGCACGAACTGGTACGACGAGTTGGACAGCGCACCGTACAGCGCGTCGATGGCGCCGGTGAGAAAGTGCTGCCGGTGCAGCAGCACCATGGCCAGCAGCGTGGCCAATATCATGGCGTCCGCCATTTTGCGGGTCTTGAGGGCATAGACGATCAGGAACACAAGGGGCGCAAAGGCCATGATGATCTCCGCCATGGTGCGCTCTCCTTACTTGGAAAGTTATCCGTAGTATAGCACACTCCTCCCCCCTTGACAAGCGCGTTTCCGCCTTGACAGCCCCCGCCGCCGTGCGCTATGATACAGGGGAAAGAAGGTGACGCATCATGGTGGACGGCAACATCATACTGTCCGTGGCCAAGGCCATGGAGCTGCTGCAGGCCCTGAGCCGGGCGGAAAAGCCCCTGACCCTGGCGGAGCTGACGGAGTGCTCCGGCTACCCCAAGAGCACGGTGTTCGGCCTGCTGACCACCATGCGGGCCTATGATGTCATCACCCAGACGCCGGAGGGCAAGTACGCCCTGGGCCTGCGCCTGTTTGAGTACGGCCGCCAGGTGGAGCGCAAGTGGGACATCTCCCGCGTGGCCCGCCCCTACATGGAGCATCTGTCCCAGCGCACCGGCGCATCGGTGATGCTCTCCATCTGCGAGGGCGGCAGCGTCATCACCCTGGACCAGGTGGAAGCCCGGGACAAGCTGCGCATCGTGTCGGACGCCGGCGCCCGCCTGCCCATCTACTGTACGTCCCAGGGCAAGGTCTTTCTGGCCCATATGCCCCGCGCCCAGGCAGAGAAGCTGCTGCGCCGCCAGAGCATGACTCAGTTCACCCCCCACACCATCACGGACGTATCCGCCCTGCTGCAGGAGGTGGACGCCTGCCGCACCGACGGCTTCGCCATCGAAAACGGCGAGTACAAGATCGGCCTGCGGTCCATCTCCGCGCCGGTCTACACGGTGGACCGCACCGTGCGCTACACCGTGGGCGTTATCGGCATGTTCCGCAGCACCCATTCCGACGAGTTCCGCAGCGCAGTGGAGCAGGTCTGCGCCACCGCCGCCACGATCTCCGCCGCCCTGGGCTACCGCGAAGCCTGACACCAATATCAGACACCCCCTCCGGCATGCGCCGAAGGGGCTGTCTTTGTTCTTATGTACGTCACACGCGGCAGCACATACACTTGTCCGCCTCCCCTCTTTCCCACGGTGAGGAGATCCCGCTTCTCCCGTATGTTCACCGCCGGCAGCCGCTCCACCGCTCCTTTGTTTGGTATGATCGGAATTTCGGGTGGGGTGAAAAAGACATCTCCCGCCGGTTGCCTGCCGCGCCGCGATGTGGTACAATATCCCCCGTCATCGGTACCATCAGTTAACAAGGGCAAACACGCCTGTCACCGCGCCTTTTCGGCGCTTTTTTCCCTTTTCGCCTTGGCTTGCGCCAACAAGCCTGCGTCTCAAAAACCAAAAATCACTCGAAAAACCATCGCTGACAGGTGCGAAGCAGTTTGGCTGGAGCAGAAATGTGTCCAGACAAGAAAAGGCCCGCAGGGAATACTGGCGTATTGCCAGGGGGCTTGACGCTGTATGGGCGCATTTCGGCCCGTCAAAACCGCGTTTGCCCTTGTCAACCGATGGTAAGGAGGCATCTATGAATCAGAAAGAGCTCAACGAGATACGCCGGCGCTTCAAGCTGGATAAAAATTCCATCAGCCGCATCTACGGCTGCTACGTCAACAGCAGCCGCGAGATCATCGCCTATATCGACGAATCCATGGGACTCATGTCCCAGGAGGAGCAGGAGATGTACCTGGGGCTGCTGAAAAAGGCCCTGTCCGGCGGGCTGGGCCGAAACCTCATCAACATCGAATTTTCCACGGCGCAGGTGGCCGGCAGCGACGAGCACCGCCTGCTTCAGGCCGTGCGGCAGAGCAGCGCGCAGGATAAGGACGCCCGGGAGGCCCTGTACCGCCGCATCATCGACGCCATGGACATGGGCGAGACCAACTATCTCATCCTGCTGGCTGCCGACACCTACGATGTGCCCTATAAGGGCCGCGACGACGAGACGTTTTCCGACGGCTCTGACACGGTGTTCCAATACTTTCTGTGCAGCATCTGCCCTGTAAAAGCCCCGACGCTGGAGTTGAAATACAACAATGAGAACAGCGGCTTCCACAGCGCGTCCACCGGTCACATCGCGCTGCCGCCGGAGCTGGGATTCCTGTTCCCCGCCTTTGATGACCGCGCCGCCAACATCTACAACGCCCTGTTTTACAGCAAAAACGCCGCTGAGATCCATCAGGAGGTCATCGACGCGGTATTCCGCGTGACGCCGCCGCTGTCCGCCGAGGAGCAGAAAAATGCCTTCGGTACGGCGCTGGGCGACACGCTGCAGCAGGATTGCAGCTACGATGTGGTGCAGTCCGTCCACGAGCAGCTGCGCCAGCGCATCGCGGAACACAAGGAGAGCCGCGACCCCCAGCCCCTGACGCTGACGCTCCACGAGGTGGGTGACATGCTGGCGGGCAGCGGCGCTACCGTCCGGCAGGCCGAGGCCTTTCAGGAGGAGTGCCGCCGCCAGTACGGCGACGACGCGGCGCTGGACGCCAAAAACCTGATGGAAAGCGGCAAGTTTCAGATCACTACGCCGGAGGTGAAGATCTCCGTGTCGCCGGAGTACAGCGCCATGATCGAGGCGCGAGTCATCGATGGGCGGAAGTACATCCTCATCCCCGCCGATGAGAGCGTGGAGGTCAACGGCATTGCCGTGAATATCCCCAATCCCCAGAACAGGGAAAGCTGCTGAAAAAGCGCAAAAAAACAGGGCAGTTCTGCGAACTGCCCTGTTTTTATATCCAGAAAAGTACGGCTGTTTGGCGGCTTTGGCGCCATGCCGGTACGGCAGCCGTCCCGCATCAGGTATCGCTGTCCGGCGGCAGCGTCTCATCGGTGATCCGGCCCTTGCAGACGATGTTGGTGGGGCCGGTGAGGTACAGGTCGGCAACGCGGCCCGCGGCGTCGCGCTCCACGTCGATGACGAGCCGCCCGCCGGTCATGTCCACCTGTACGTTTTTGCCGGACACCTTGCCCAGCAGCGTCAGCACCGTCACCACGGAGCCGGTGCCGGTGCCGCAGGCGTAGGTGAAGTCCTCCACGCCCCGCTCGTAGGTGCGCTCGTACACGTGGTCTGGGCCGATGAGCTCGTAAAAGTTGACGTTGGCGCCCTTGGGAAAGTCCTTGTAGTACCGGAGCTGACGGCCCAGATGGAACAGCGCCGCCTGATCGCAGCCCCGCAAGCCCGCCATGGGCACCGCCGCGTGGGGGATGCCCGGGTCGCCCAGCTCCAGATAGGCATAGTCGTAGGTGCGGCCATCCACCTCCGCCCTGCCGTCCAGGCGGATATGGCAGGGGTCGTTGAGCCGCACCCGATACTGCCGCTGATCCATGCGCCAGCCGGTGACAAGGCCCGCGGTGGTCTCCACCCGCTGCACATCGCCGGCCAGGCCGTTTTCGTAGCCGTAGCGGCAGATGCAGCGGGCGCCGTTGCCGCACATCTCCCCCATGGAGCCGTCGGAGTTGAAGAACAGCATCCGATAATCGCCGCCGCAGGCAGGCGGCTTCACCACCATGAGGCCGTCGGCCCCGATGGACAGATGCCGCTGGCACAGGGTGCGGGCCAGCTCCGGCCAGCGGTGGTCCGGCACGGCGTTCCGCCGGTCATCCACCACGATAAAGTCGTTGCCCGCGCCGTTCATCTTCCAGAATTCCATGGCGTTGCTCCTCTCCGCGTCCGGCCACGCCGCGACGCCTTTATGCGCAGTATACCACAGGGCGCGGCGGAGCGCACCTGTTTTTCACAAAAAATATCCCACGCCCCGCCGTGGGATATTTTTTGTGAAAAACAGTCCCCCCGGCACAGGGCCGGAGGGACTGCGATGTACGGTTGGGGACGAATCAGCCCCACAGGGTAGTAAGCATGGGGATGACCTGCTTCTTGCGGGACATGACGCCGGGCAGGAACACCGTGTTGTCCTTAGGCTCCACGCCGAAGGCGTTGCGGATGGTGTCGTCGCTGCCGATATACAGCAGCTGGCTGCCCTCCTGCAGCACGTCGGTGAGCATCAAGATCACCATGTCGTAGCTGTGGGTACGGCAGACCTTGCGCATGGCGTCCAGCAGCTCCTCCTTGCGCTCCATCAGCTTCTGGGAGTCGATGCAGGTGATCTGCCCCACGCCCAGCACCTGCTCGGAGATGTGGAACTCCTTAAAGTCGCTGCGCAGCAGCTCCTCGGCGGACTTGCTGTCGTTGCTGCCGCTGAACAGCTCGCGGCCCAGATCCTTCAGGGACACCTTGGCGATGCGGGCCAGGCGCTCGGCCATGGCGATGTCGCGCTTGGTGCAGGTGGGGGACTTGAACATGACCGTGTCGGACAGGATGGCCGAGGCCATCAGGCCCGCCATGTGGGGCGAGGGCGTGACGCCGTGCTCCTGGTACATGGAGGTGATGATGGTGTTGGTGCTGCCCACCGGCTCGTTGCGGACGGAGATGGGCTGGCGGGTCTGGATGTCCGCCAGACGGTGGTGGTCGATGATGCCCAGGATCTCCGCCTGCTCGATGCCCGGGACGGTCTGGGCCAGCTCGTTGTGGTCCACCAGTACCACCTGCTTGCGGCGAGGCCTCAGCAGGTGATAGCGGGACAGGGTGCCCACCACCTTCTCCTCCGCGTCCAGCACGGGGTAGCAGCGGTAGCGGCTCTTCAGCACCACCTCGCGGACATCGTCGATATAATCGTCCATATGGAAGGAGATCAGGTCGTCCGTGGCGCAGGGGCGGCTGATGGGCGTGGCCTGATAGATCAGGCGGTGGACGCGGCTGGCATCCAGCGGCGTGGAGATGACGCAGGTCTTCCCCGCGTTCTCCAGCCACTCCGGCTCCACATCGGTCTGGCACAAAATCAGGCAGTCCACCTGTCTATCCAGAGCACGGCGGATCATGTCCGGCTGGCTGCCGCAGAGGACGATGCTGTCCGCGCTGTCGAACAGCAGGTTCTCACAGTTCTGGGGCAGGGCGATGGACACGGTGCCGCTGACGCTGTCCACCAGCTCGCCGCCGTCGCCCATGATGCGGCCCTCGATGACACTGAGCAGGTTGAAAAGGGGGATCTCCTCCACCTTCGGGTCGCCCACGGTGTTCAGGCTGAAGGTGGCAATGTCGCCGGCGGACAGCATACCATAGAGTGTACCGTCCTCATTGACCACGGGGATGGCGGATATCTTCTGGTCCCGCATCAGCTTCCAGGCGCGGTCCATGGTGACGGAGGCGTCCAGGCAGGGCGGGCGGTCGAAATCCAGATCCTGCACCTGAGTGCGGACATTCTGGATGCAGCGGGGCGGCTTGAAATGGAACCGCTCCAGCATACGGTTGGTCTCATCGCTGATGGTCCCCAGATGCACCGCCACGTACTCCTTCTCGCCCAGTGCGTTTTTCAGGGCGGCATAGGACATGGCGGCCACGATGGAGTCCGTGTCCGGATTGCGGTGTCCGGTAACATAGATCTCGTTCATGCGTAGTTCTCCTTCGCGCTAATTTGTTCCTGGGACTTATTATAGAGGACGTTTTTCCCGCGGTCAATGCAGTTTTTGCCAAATCCGGCAGATCTCCGCGCCCAGAATTCGGGCAAACCGCGGAGCGTCCGCCGGTGGCGGAAGCATGCGGTCTCCGCCGCTGCTCTCCCGCGGACAAACAGGACTGGATGTGGACAAACGGCGGGATATGTGGTAGGCTTACCGGTGGTAAATTCAGGAAGGCAGGTGGTAGGATGTACAACAGGTCTGGCAGCCACGAGGCGCTGCTGTCCGGCGCACCGCTTCCGACGCTGCTCTACTTCGCGCTGCCCATCATTCTGGGCAACGTCTTTCAGCAGCTATACAGCATCGTGGACGCCGTGGTGGTGGGGAAATTTCTGGGCGACCTGCCGCTGTCCGGCATCAGCGTGGCCTCCCCCATCGTGGACGTGGCCAATGCACTCATCATCGGCGGCACGATCGGCGCCGGTGTGCTGTGCGCCCACTTCTGCGGCGCGGAGGACTGGGACCGGATGCGGCGACTCAATGCCACGTCCCTTATCGGCGGCGCGGTGCTGACGGTGCTCATCTCCGCGGCGGGCATCCTTCTGTCCCCCCTGCTGCTGCGGGCCCAGGGCACGGAGGAGGCCGTGTGCCAGCAGGCGGCGGTGTACCTCCAACTGGTGTTCGCGGGGCTTATCTTCTGTTTCCTCTACAACTACTATGCCGCCATGCTCCGCTCCTGCGGCAACTCCCGCACGCCGTTCGTCATCCTGCTGCTGTCCTCCACGTTCCATGCCGCGCTGGATCTGCTGTTTGCAGGGGTGCTGGGCTGGGGCATACAGGGCGTGGCGCTGTCCACGGTGCTGTGCCAGGCCATCTCCGCGGCGGCCTGCATCGTGTACGCCCAGCGGCGCTGCCCGCCGCTGGTACTGCGGCGCGGCGACCTGCGCTTCCACCGCCAGACCGGCGGCATGGTACTGTCCTACGCCTGGGCGGCGGCGCTGCAGCAAGCTGTGGTGTGCATCGGACGGCTGCTGGTGCAGGGTATGCTGACGCCGCTGGGCACCAGCACCGTCACGGGCTATAACATGTCGCTGCGCACGGAGCAGTTCCTGTTCTGCTTCTCCCAGGGCATCAGCGCCGCCATGGTGGTGTGCCTGTCCCAGAATCTGGGGCACGGCGACAAGGCCCGGGCCCGCCGGTTCTATCGGGTCAGCGTCTGCACGGAGCTGGCGCTCATTGCCGTGCTGGCCACAGTGTGCTTCCTGCTGCCGGAGCGCATCGTGGGCATCTTCTCCCACAACCCGCAGGTCATCGCCGCAGGGGCGAAGTACACGGGGACCATGGCGTTTCTGTACGTGTTCGCCTATCTGGGAGAGGTCATCCAGGGCTTCTTCCGCGGGCTGGGGCAGCTGCGGCTGACCATGGTGGCATCGCTTTTGCAGGTGCTGCTGCGGGTGGTGTTGTCCTACCTGCTGATCCCCGTGTGGGGCATCTACGGCATCTGCGCGGCGGTGGCAGCGGGCTGGGTGCTGCTGGTAGCCATTGAGGGTGCGTACAGCATCCGGAAGGCCCGGGTGCTGACGCAGGTGTAATGTGCATAAAAAGAGACGCCCTCTCGGGCGTCTCTTTTTTACGCTCAATAGTTTTCCTCGCGGACCTCGAAGTAGCTACGGGGGTGGTTGCAGGTGGGACACACCTCCGGCGCGCTGGTGCCGATGACGATGTGGCCGCAGTTTCGACACTCCCACACCTTCACCTCACTCTTGGCAAACACCTCCGCCATCTCCACATTGTGCAGCAGGGCGCGGTAGCGCTCCTCGTGGTGCTTCTCGATGGCGGCCACCAGACGGAAGCGGTGAGCCAGTTCGGTAAAGCCTTCGGCCTCGGCGGTCTTGGCGAAGTCCTCGTACATGTCCGTCCATTCGTAGTTCTCGCCCTCGGCGGCAGCCTGCAGATTCTCGGCGGTGTCGCCGATGCCCTCCAGCTCCTTGAACCAGAGCTTGGCGTGCTCCTTCTCGTTCTCCGCCGTTTTGAGGAACAGGGCCGCGATCTGCTCGTAGCCCTCCTTCCTGGCCTTGGAGGCGAAGAAAGTGTATTTGTTGCGGGCCTCGGATTCGCCGGCAAAGGCCGCCAGCAGATTTTTCTCGGTCTGGGTACCTGCGTATTTCGTCTGTTTCATGGTCGTACTCTCCTCTCAGCCTTATGGTCTCTTGCGAACAGTATATGCATTTTGCTGGATTTTTTCAGTGATAAATGCCACAGTTTCCGCTTTTTCCATGGTGGGCGGTAAAAAATGGCGGCGCGGCGGATGTGCATATTCACTTGGTGCCGCGCGGATACTACCTTTGTAAATTTTGCTTTGACTGGAGGAAATTATAGATGAAAGCAACAGGGATCGTGCGCCGGATCGACGATCTGGGACGCGTTGTCATCCCCAAGGAGATCCGCCGCACCATGCGTATCCGCGAGGGCGACCCGTTGGAGATCTACACCACACGGGACGGCGAGGTCATCTTCAAAAAATACTCCCTCATCGGCGGACTGGAGGATTTCGCCGCGCAGTTCTGCGACACGTTGAGCCGCAGCACTGACTTCACCGCTGCTGTTACCGACCGCGACGCGGTCATCGCCGTGGCAGGCGCCGGAAAGCGGGAGTTGCTGGGCAAGCCCGTCTCCGACCAGCTGGAAAAGCTCATGACCGAGCGCAGCGTCTATCATTTCGGTGGGATGGGCGCCATGCCGCCGGTGTGTCAGGACAACGCCAATTTTACCGCCGCCGTGGCCGCCCCCGTCCTCTGCGAGGGCGATGTGCTGGGTGCGGTGCTGTTCGTCACCGATCAGGGCCGTCTGGCCGGTGATACCGAGTGCAAGCTGGCCCAGACCGTGGCCGCTTTTCTGGGCAAAAACATGGAGAACTGAAAAAACAGGACCTCTTGGGAGGTCCTGTTTTTTGCGATAAAATGGGTTTTCTCAGCGTCTGCCGCCGCCGAAGCCGCCTTTGCCAAAGCCGCCGCCACGGCTTCCGCCGCGACTGCCGCCGCTGCGGCTCCCACCGAAGCC
>OJMK01003033.1_pt1 | contig 10605 bp, 6 predicted proteins | sample 1597201 | NCBI WGS metagenome assembly OJMK01 (sample SAMEA2452125, study PRJEB22498) | human gut metagenome | reverse complement strand
CCATCTGCCTGAACAATACGAATACCATCCAATGAAGCAAGAGCCAGATTGCCCAGGCACTCGGTTTGTCTCGCAATACTGTTTCGGCTTTATTGGAAGAGTGCCGACAAGCTGGACTTATAAAGCCACAGACAAAGGGCTATGAACTGACGACGGATTGCTTTATCCAACCAGCCATTAAGCAAACGGAAGCTGCTATTTATAAGGAGCTATGCGATTTCTGTAAAGCCAAAGGAGTGGCAGCACTCAGACGAAACAAGGTGGCATTATCGGTTCTGCTTACCAAGTACAATGCCGTTGGCGTTCCGAGTACGGAGCCAATAAGCCTGACCTACCAACTCAACAAGCGTTGCACGCAATTACCCAAGAAGGTCTCCATTCCCTACTTTATAAAGGTGCTCGATATGCAGGAACAGTATCGGGAGGTGGTGAAGGAGAGGAAATATAAGCTTGAACCATTTGTGTTTTAATGATACGCCCTCACGTTGCGTGAGGGCTTTTATTATTTGTTCCGACATATTGTACGACAAAACATCTAACAAAAAAATATTTTGTACCTTTGTATAATACACATAGGACTTCGGCTTTAAGGTTTTATTTTGTTCGTGCATCTAATAACGACATATCAAGCGAAATACCTGGCAAACTACCTGACAAGACGTTTGCCAGCCAACGATATAAACAAACTGACCGCATCGCTCCAAGATGCACAAGTCGATCTGACTCCCCATCAGGTCGAAGCCGCTTTATTTGCCTTTAAGTCACCGTTGTCCAAAGGGGCCATATTGGCGGACGAGGTCGGATTGGGCAAGACCATCGAAGCTGGTATCATCCTTTCACAACATTGGGCCGAACACAAACGTCGTTTGTTGATTATCTGTCCTGCCAACCTGCGCAAACAATGGGCCAGCGAACTACTGGAAAAATTCTTCCTGCAATCTACCATCCTCGAAAAGCACAGTTTCGACACGGCCATAGATGCAGGCAATCTCAATCCGTTTGCTGCAAACAAGATTGTCATCTGCTCATTCCAATTTGCCAAAGCAAAAGCCTCCTATATTAAACATGTAGCTTGGGACCTGGTCATTATTGACGAAGCGCACCGTTTGCGTAACGTCTATAAACCGACCAATAAGATAGCGAACGCCATCAAATCGGCTATCGAGTCGCGAAAGAAAATTTTGCTCACGGCTACCCCACTTCAAAACTCCATCTTGGAACTCTATGGGCTGGTCTCAATTATCGACGACTATGTTTTTGGCGACCTGAAAAGTTTCAAGGCCCAATTCGTACGACTGCTTGAAGAGAAGAACTACAACGAACTGCGCGAACGATTGCTGCCCGTATGCAAACGCACGTTGCGCCGTCAGGTTCTGGAGTATATCAAATACACCAAGCGAATCGCCATTCTGCAGGAGTTTTTTCCGACGGCTGATGAACAGAAGTTGTATGACCTTGTTTCAGACTATCTTGCACGCCCCAAACTGTATGCACTTCCGAACAGCCAGCGCCAATTAATGACGTTGATTCTTCGCAAGTTGCTGGCTTCATCAACCTATGCCATCCACGGGACATTCTGCTCATTAATCGCCCGTCTGGAGAACAAATTAAAAAAGCATGAAGACCACAGCATTGATGAGCTTCGGCTCGATTTCGAGTATGACGATGACGAATGGATTGACGACGAGGAGGTCAAGCAAGAAGAACTGGAGGAGCTACACCCTGCAGATATCGAAGGTATCCAAAAAGAGATTGAAGAGCTCTCTTCGTTTCGCGACCTTGCAGCCAGAATCAAGAAGAACAGCAAGGCCGAACAGTTGTTCACAGCTCTCGGCAAGGGATTTGCCAAACTGGAGGAGCTCGGAGCCAACAAAAAGGCACTCATCTTCACGGAATCGCGCCGCACGCAGGATTTTCTGTACGATCTGTTGGAGAAACGCGGATACAAAGGGCAAATTGTCCGTTTCAACGGTACAAATTCCGACCGTCAGTCAACAGCCATTTACAAAGCGTGGTTAAACAAGCATCAGGGCAGCTCCAAGATTACAGGGTCTCCTACGGCAGACCGACGAGCCGCTATTGTGGACTATTTCCGCGAGGAGGCAACCATCATGATTGCCACAGAAGCCGCTGCGGAAGGTATCAATCTGCAGTTCTGCTCACTGATTGTCAATTACGATATGCCATGGAATCCGCAGCGTATCGAACAACGCATCGGCCGATGCCATCGTTACGGACAAAAGTTCGATGTCGTGGTCATCAACTTCCTCAACAAGGCCAATGCCGCCGATATACGGGTTTATGAGCTGTTGGACCAAAAGTTTCAACTTTTCAGCGGTGTATTCGGTGCCAGCGATGAAGTATTGGGCGCCATCGGAAACGGCGTGGACTTCGAGAAGCGCATTGCTCAAATTTACAACGAGTGCCGCACGACCCGCGAAATCGAGAGCGCTTTCGATGCCCTGCAGGCGGAGTTGCAGACCGAAATCTCGGACAAGATGCTGAAAGCCCGTTCAACACTGCTGGAGAATTTCGACGAATCGGTACAGGAAAAGCTGCGATTGAACCTTGCAGAAAGTCGCGCTAACCTCGACCGCTTCGAAAAACGGTTGTGGATGCTTGCCACCTATGCGCTTCACGACGTGGCGGATATGGACGAGACGCAATACAGCTTTACGTTGCACAACGGGTCGCTGCTTGACGGCCACTACCGCATGCTTACCCAACACACTTCCAAAGGCGGCAATACCTCTTCGGATGACAGCATTCCCTTCCGTGTAGGATGTCCATTGGCACAGGCCATCATCAACGAAGCCCTCCAGTCCGACACGCCAAGTCGCGAGGTCGTGTTCGACTACAGCCATAACACGGGTAAAACCGCCCTGCTGGAACCACTTGTCGGACAAAGCGGATGGATGCGGGTCGAAAAGCTCTCGATTGATTCATTCGAGCAGGAGGATCATCTGCTCATTGCCTGTAAGACAGCACAGGGAGAGCCCGTTTTCGAGGATGTCGCCGAACGAATGTTGCTGTTGCCTGCCGAAGCAAAAGAGCTTGTAACGATTCCATCCACAGAGTCCGAACAACTGGCAGCACAACTCGACACCGCACGCAACGGGATTCTCAAGGAGAGCGCCCAACGCAACGAGATCTTCTTTGAGGCGGAGATGGACAAACTCGATTCGTGGGCCATGGACATGAAGGTGGCCCTTGAACGGGAAATCACGGACCTCGATGCAGAAATCAAGCTCCGCAAGTCGAATGCCCGCAAGATGGCGCATCTGGAGGAGAAGGTTGCCGAGCATCGACTTATCAAGGAGTTGGAGACGCAGCGAGCCGAAAAGCGGCAACGCCTTTACGAAGCGCAGGACGAGGTGGATGCCCGCAAGGAGGACCTGCTCTCCAGCGTGGAGCGGATGCTTCAACAGAAAACCCAACAGACCGAACTGTTTACCATTAAATGGAAAATCGTATGAATGAGCAGAAAAATAAGTGGGGCATGATTAAAGAGTTCTTGTGGAAACACTGGGTGGTGATATTTATTGCCGCAATAGTGCTTATCCCCATATTGTTAAACTGGTTAATACAGTGGCAATCATTTTTCGAGTTTGTTGGAAAAGATACGGATTGGCTGATGTTTTGGGTGACTTATATAAGTGCCATTGCATCTTTCGCCATGGTATTTATTACTTGGCGCGCCTTACAACAGAACAAAGAGCAATTAGAAGAGATAAAGCGGCAGTGGAACGAGCAGAATAAGCCTATTCTATCATTTAAAATAATATACCTTAATAATGTATTTTATCTTAAAGCTGAAAATACAGGAAAGAGTAGCATTGTTAATGCAAAACTTATTTTAGGGGAAAGAGCACAAACAATCTTACAAAGAGAAGGGATTGATATAAGTTGTCGAAAAGAAGAAAAAATATTAGATAATGCATTAAATTTAGGCACAAATGATTCTCAATCATACCCTCTGTGCCTATATCGAGAAACAGGGAATTTTGATTATTTTGATATTACTGTAGAATATAACAACAATGCAGAATATCACAAGATAGATATGACATTACCTTATGAATTCAGTATAATTAACGATGGCACAAGATAAGAAATTGCAGAAACTGGAACTGACGTGGATTGGGAAGGATGATCCGCGCGAGGCAATTGAACCGCGGATTCTCATCGAGAATCCCGACTATTCGTATGGTACGGTCGAGACGGACACCCTGCCCAACGGAAAACCGTGGAACGGCAATATGCTTATCCATGGCGACAACCTGCTTGCCCTCAAAGCCCTTGAGGAGAACTATACGAATGCCGTCAAATGTATCTATATCGATCCGCCCTACAATACGGGGAGTGCATTTGAGCACTATGACGATAATCTGGAACACTCCATCTGGCTGTCGCTAATACGCGAACGGTTGATTATTCTTTATAATCTGTTATCTCCCGATGGCTCCATGTGGATTTCTCTGGATGATACAGAACAAGCGTACTGCAAAGTTCTTTGCGATGAAATATTCGGCCGCAATAATTTTGTAGCAAATGTAATTTGGGAGAAAAAATATTCCCCATCAAATGATGCAAAATGGCTTTCCGACAGTCATGATTTTATTCTTGTCTATGCTAAAAACAAAGAGACTTGGCGTCCAAATCTTTTACCCCGATCAAAAGATATGGATAGTAGATACAAAAATCCAGATAACGATCCAAGAGGTAAATGGAAGGCAGGAGATTGTTCCGTAAAAACATATTCGGCATCTGCTGATTATCCTATTACTACACCAAGTGGAAGAATTGTTAATCCGCCTGTCGGATATTGCTGGCGATTTTCAAAAGAAAAATTTGCAGAATTAGTTGCAGACAATCGAATATGGTTTGGAAAAGACGGCAATAATGTCCCTGCCGTTAAACGATTCTTATCAGAGGTTAAAGACGGCATGACCGCAATGACCATATGGAAATATCAAGAGGTTGGACATAATCAAGAGGCCAAGAAGGAAATAAAAGCCTTTGGTTTTGAGTCCGTATTTGACACGCCCAAGCCCGAACGGCTGATTGAACGGGTTTTGACGTTGGGCAGCAACCCTGGCGACCTGGTGCTGGACAGTTTCCTCGGGTCGGGAACCACGGCCGCCGTGGCGCAGAAGATGGGACGTCGCTATATCGGGGTCGAGTTGGGGCAGCACGCCTATACGCACTGCTATCCCCGTCTGAAGATGGTGACCGACGGCACCGATCAGGGCGGAATCTCCAAAGCGAAGAACTGGAAGGGCGGAAACGGCTTCAAATTCTATGAATTGGCACCGAGCCTGCTCAAAGAGGACAAGTTCGGGAACCTCGTCATCAACAAGGAGTACAATGCCGACATGTTGGCGGCGGCAATGGCCAAGCAGGAGGGATTTACCTATGCCCCCTCGGCCGAGGTCTACTGGAAGCAGGGGTACTCGTCGGAGAGCGATTTCATCTACACCACGACGCAGTTCATGACGGTGGAGGGGCTGGCCTCGATTGCCGAGCAGATGGCCGAAGGCGAGACGCTGCTCGTATGCTGCACGGCATTCCAGAGCGAGTGCAAACATGCGTTCGAGAACATCACCATCAAGAAGATTCCGCAAATGCTGCTAGGACGTTGCGAATTTGCCCACGACGACTACTCGCTCAACATTATCGACATGCCCCGTGTCGATGAAGAGGAAGAAGAGCCGTTGGAGGATGAATAAAACTATCTGTCTCGATAAAAATGTTATATTTGTAAAAAAATAGATTGTATATGTGTTACTATATTTCCACAATTAAGGTCAATAAGTTATTCCATCTGCAAGATCTCGAGATACCCATTTCTGAGAAAAATCCGCATCTCATAATAACAGGTAAGAATGGATCGGGAAAGACTATTCTCATAAAGGCTATTGCCGACTTTTTAGAATTAGTGCGGACAGATAATAGTTTGTCATATTTGAAAATTGAGAAAAATTTACAATTCAATGAAAATCAATTGAATATCTGTAAAAATCCCGCCGAAAAATTACAGTATCAAAAGTATGTTGAATTGTGGGAAAATAATTATACAAAGTTTTTTGGCAAAGCGTACGTTGAGTTTACTGATGTATATAAGATGGCAGAACTCATTCAAAAAAATGAGTTTATTATGGCTTTCTATCCTGCTGCCAGAAAAATTCCAATGCTTGAACCTAATAATCCGTTGAAACCAGATCTCCCAAAAGGAACTAAGGTGACTGATAATTTAACTGATAAGTTTCTCTTCTTTTTGGCAGACTTGAAAGTGCAAGAAGCATTGGCTCGGAATGAGCAGCAATATCAGGATGCTGATGCCATCAAAGTCTGGTTTGATGAATTCGAAAGGTTGTTGCAGAATGTATATCAAGACAGTAACCTGCGATTAATTTTTAACTATAAGAATTATTCATTCTCCATACAAACACAGAACAAAGAGTTCAAGTTCACTCAAATGTCGGATGGTTTTATGGCGGCAATCGACATCATTGCTGATTTAATTTTGAAGATGCAGAATGGTGATTCGCCAACATATAGTTACCAGAAAAAAGGTATTGTTCTCATAGATGAGATCGAGACACATCTGCATTTGGGATTGCAACGTATTGTAATGCCCTTACTTACTAAGTTGTTTCCCAATATACAATTCATTGTGACGACGCATTCTCCATTTGTTTTGAGTTCAATGGAAAATGCGGTTGCGTATGATCTGGAACATAGATCCCCTATTGAGGACCTAACAGAATATTCTTATGAATCTCTTGCGGAAGGGTATTTTGGAGTAAGGACTGATTCGAGCTATATGGAGATGCGGCTTGAATCATTGAAACAACTATTGGAAAAAGATCACCTAAATGAAGTGGAACAAGAGGAGGCTCGGAATATTATAAAGGACTTTGAAAATATTCCCGAAGCTGTTTCTCCATTATTGGTTGGTGAATATATGAATCTTAAGATTAAGTATTCGGAAACGTTCAACTCCTTGAAGAAATAATTGGCATGATTAGAGTATTCAAAAGCCCAAACGCCCCTGCATCCTTAGCCAAAGGTAGCTCATATGATGATGAAGATGTCATTCTGCAATTACAGGACGATCACCATAAAAAATGTTATCTCTGTGAAAGAACGTTATGTGCAGATTTTCAGGTAGAGCATTATAAAAGTAAGGCTGCAAATCCTGATCTAAAATTTGTTTGGAGTAACTTATTTTGGAGCTGCGGGTATTGCAATAATAAGAAGTTAGCTCGTTTTGACAATATATTAAACCCTACAACCATAAACATTGAGGATGAAATCAAACAAACAATTGATTTTTCCAACAAAAAAGCAATATTTACTACCACTTGCAGTAATTCTCCAGAACATGATATAACTATACAATTCCTACAAAGGATTCATAATGGGACGGGAATTAGCCGCAAAATAAGAGAAGAAAATTTCTTCGAACATATTATCGGCGTGGTCAATAGTTTCATGAGGCTTGTATGCGCATATTTGACAGATATATGCCCCGAAAAAGAAGCGTTAGTAAGGGAAGAACTTCAAATTGATAAAGAATGCCTTGGGTTTAAATATTGGATTATTAAAAGCAATCCGACCCTTGTGCGTACTTTTGCAGCTGATATTATATGGAATAAAAAATGAACACCATCGTCAATACGATAAAACAGCGTCTATCACTTCGAGAACCGCTAGCCGAGGCGCTTGACCGCACGGCACGATTGGTCGACAAACTGTCGCTCAAAAAGCCTGCTGCCGATGAAGTCGAAAACGATGGTTTCCTCAAGGAGGAACTGAAAGCCATTCAGGAGATATGCCCGATATGCAAGGATTTTGAGCGGGCTTTCCCGTCGTTTGCCTTCTCCATTGCCACAGGTGTTGGTAAAACACGCCTGATGGGAGCCTGTATTGCCTACCTCTACCTCAAGAAAGGTATTCGCCACTTTTTCGTATTGGCTCCCAACCTGACACTTTATGAAAAGCTGATTCGTGACTTCGGGGACCCTTCCTACGAAAAATATGTCTTCAAAGGTTTGGCAGAGTTCGTGCACAACACCCCGAACGTAATTACTGGCGATAATTACAACTCGGCAAGAGGTCTTTTCTCGGATACGGAGATTCAGATCAATGTTTTCAACATCTCGAAGTTCAACGCCGACAGCAAGGAAGGCAGCAAGAAAGGCGTGCCCCGCATGCGGCGTCTGTCGGAGTATCTCGGGCAATCGTATTTCGACTATCTTGCATCGCTTGATGATCTTGTTATCCTGATGGACGAAGCGCATCGTTATCACGCAGATGCATCAAAGAAGGCGATCAATGAATTACGACCGATTTTTGGTCTGGAGATGACGGCCACCCCAACTGACGAAAAGGGCAAAGCGTTCAAGAATATCGTTTATGAATACAATCTTGCGCAGGCATTGATGGACGGTAAATATGTCAAGATACCGACCGTTGCCCGTCGCAAAAACTTTGCCTGGAGCGACCTATCCAATGAGGAACTGGACATGCTGAAAATCGAGGATGCCATCAACATCCACGAACGGACAAAGATACATCTGGAGCTTTATGCCAAGAACAACAATTTACCTGTGGTCAAGCCCCTGATTCTGATTGTCTGTCAATATGTCGCAAACGCAACAAGAGTATTCAATTTGCTTGAGAACGATTTGTTTGACGGCCGATACAAGGGAAAAGTCTTGCAGGTGGACAGTTCGACAACAAAGGATGAAGAGGTTGAACGGCTGTTTGTGTCGCTCGAAAAAACCGACAACCCGATTGAGATCGTCATTCATGTAAACAAGCTCAAGGAGGGGTGGGACGTAACCAACCTTTATACGATTGTGCCTCTCCGTGCGGCAAATGCGCCAATTCTGATTGAGCAATCCATCGGGCGCGGGCTTCGGTTACCCTACGGAAAGCGAACGGGAGACCCCGATGTGGACAAGCTGACCGTAATAGCCCACGAGAACTTTGAAGCTGTAATCGCACAAGCCAATGATCCGAAATCAATATTAAGCAGATTTGCGTACTCCGAGTTGGACGATGAAGAGCTCCAGCCCGAACCTGGTAAGGTTGTAACGGCTCAAACTCAACTTGATCTTCAAGAGCAGAAGATCATTGCGGCGGCAAAGACCGACATTGAAAAGCAGGAGGCCAAAGTGACGGCAGATGCCATTCGTGCCGTGTTTCAGGCCATTCCCCTTGCCAATACGCAGGTAAAATGCAAAGCCGATCTTGCCAAACCTGAAGTTAAAGAGTACATCAAACGGCAAGCAATTCGAATTATTCGGGAGAGCGCACAGACAACAGAACCGTTATTTGCCGAACATGTTGCTGAAGAACGAATCAAGGAGGTTGATGCTGTACTTGATACGGTGACGGAGACGTTTGTCAACAACATCATCGAGATTCCTCGCATGACCATCCAGAAGGAGGTTTATCAAGCAGAATTTCAATGGTTTGATCTTGATACTCGTCTTGGATTCGACTTGCCAGCCTTGCAGGAGGAGATTATTCGTGTCAGCATCGGAGCGGGTGAAAAGATTGTCGATACAATTCAGGTGCGATATGAACGTAAATTCGACAAGCCAATCAATCAGATTATAAGTGTTCTGATTGATTATGACGACATTGACTACGACAAACACTCCGAACTACTGTATCATCTGACACAACAGGCTCTCGACACCATTGGAGCCCATCTTGAGCGAAAAGAGGATCTTGCAAAGGTTGTTTTCGAGTTTAAGAAAGCAATTGCCAGCCGTATATATGCTCAAATGAAAGATCACTTTGTGATGGTGTCGACGGGTTATGTCAAGCCCAAAGTTCTTCCTTATGTAGGCATGGTTGAGCAGCATCTAAAGGAGAATGACGGATTCGGTCGAGTCGATTATAGAAATATTATTAAGCCTGCCTATGTGCGTAAATACATCTATTCTGGCTATCTGAAATCTTTTTACTCGGAATATAAATTCGACAGTACGACCGAACTAGACTTCTCTTTCGTTTTGGAGAACGATGTTGATGTCATACGATGGTTGCGTCCCGCTCGAGAACAGTTCCTCATATATTGGGCCAACGGTTCGAGACGTTATGAACCTGACTTTATTGTTGAGACCGAGGATTGTATTTATATGGTTGAGACAAAGGCTGCCAAGGATGTATCAAGCGAAGAGGTTCTGTTGAAGAAGCAAGCAGCAGAGGAGTATTGTCGCCATGCAACTGAATATACAACAGAAAATGGAGGAAAACCGTGGAAATATGTCCTTATGACACACGACACAGTTGATAGATCTGCAAGTTTCAAGTTCTTGATTGCCATTAGTTAACCTTTTCATGTTTAATATTGACAAAACACCGACCTTAAAAGTTCAGTGTTTTATTAGAAGAGACCTGCTCAATTAGAATAAATATCTATTACTCCGCACATACATACACTCCATAAAACACCCCTCCCCCAGTTCGGTTTGGAAAACGAATTTCGGGGAGGGATTTTTTGTAGATTATAATTCTATGATGTAACAGGAAACATTTGATCTATTCCACAATCCGCATGGCTTCTGGATCCGCAATAGCCTT
>OJMK01003027.1_pt1 | contig 10626 bp, 9 predicted proteins | sample 1597201 | NCBI WGS metagenome assembly OJMK01 (sample SAMEA2452125, study PRJEB22498) | human gut metagenome | reverse complement strand
CTTACACGCACGCTCCCTTCTTACCTCCGCCATTGGGGTCGATGAGGCGGACGGGGAGGCGGAGGAGGAGGATTATGGTGACGCCAGTCATTGCGGTACCTGTCCTTGTCGCGGTCATGCTGGACAGCCGCCCCAATAGCGGCACCGGCAGCCAGCGCCCCCACACCGATGGCGGCGGCTCCGCCGGGCGTTACGGAACTGTTCCCGTAGCTGTCCGTCGTGCAGGACGGCATGAAAGAAAGCGTCATTCCCGCCAGGGGAAGAAGCCAGAATGATTTAATATGCCTGTTCATGAGATAAAAAATAAGGATTAACACCGGCAGCCCGGTTACATCCGGTAAGCGCGGAATCCCTTGATGATTTGTTTAAATATGTCACAGTCCTGAACGGAATTCCCGGAATCATAACAGCTACGCGCGCAGCAGGCTTTTCATTACCCCCCTGTTCCGGCGTTCCTGAATACGGAAATCCGCATGCACTGTAAAAAAACAGACATGCGGATGGAAAAAGCGTTCATCTTCCGGAAAACTTCGGAAACGCCCGCATGGATTATTTCTGTTCTACTGCGGGCTCAATACGAACGGGACTCTGAATATCAAACAGGCTCTTGCGCAGCAGGTAGCCTCCGCTCTGCAAGGCAAATGCACTGGACGGAAATTTCTCCGCCAGTTCACGGTAAAAGGCGCCTGCGGCGGCATTGTCTTTCTTAGCCCGGGCAATGTCCCCCAGGCACATGGTGGCAAAACCGGAAAAAGTAGGATCTCCCGCATCCACCACGGAACGGAACAACCCTTCCGCCTCATCCGCTTTCCCCCGGTTCATCAGACGGCAGGCCAGGGTAACGGAAGCCTGGGCTTTCCATTCCTCCGTGGGAGCGGAATCAATAAAAGCTTTCATTTTGGCCACGCCTTCATCCTCCTTGCCGGCGTTCCACAAGGCAATGGCCTGAAGGTAAGAGGCGGTGACGGCGGCGCGGGAACTGTCAAAGTCAGCCACTACCTGCTGAAGCCCCTGTTCGTCCAGGGAAATTTCCCCGGTTGCCGGGGATTCCGGCATAGCGGCCACCAGAGCGGCGCCTGCCTTTCTTTCCATGGAATCCTGCACGCCATTATAAATAATCCATCCGGCAGCCCCAAGGACGCATAGCAACACAACCAGCGCAACCTTGCCGTAATGTTCATCCAAAAACTGTTCATGCTTGGCCGGGCCGACGGAAATTTCCGCAAACGCACTTCCGTCGCCCATCGGCATATTGTCCATGGCCCGTTTAATATCCTTGATATCCATAATATGTTGAAGAGGTTTCTACCGTGTTGTCCCAACCAAATCAATCAGCTTTTTACTTATCTTCGCCATGTTCCAAAAGCTGCAGGGAATCCTTCAGTCCCAGATTCCTGTAGATCTCCCGCGTTGCCCGGCTCTGGTTAAGCGTATAAAAATGAATGCCGTCCACATCGGAATCCAACAGTTCGGCACACTGGCTGGAGGCGTATTGGATGCCTACTTCCTGAATAGCGTCCGGATTGGAACCCGCACGCTTCAGCGCCTTGAGCAGCCTGGCCGGAAAACAGGTGCCTCCGGAAAGCTCTGCCATGCGGTTCATGCCGGACAGGCTGGTCACAGGCATAATTCCCGCCAGGATAGGCACCTTGATGCCGGCCAGCAGACAGCGTTCCCGGTAATCCAGAAAAGAATGATTGTCAAAAAACAGCTGGGTGCAGATATAATCCGCGCCGGCATCCACCTTGGCTTTCAGGAAATCCATCTCGCGCAGGCGGTTGGGAGTGGCCGGATGACCTTCCGGGAAGCCGGCCACGCCTATGGCGAATCCATCCGGATCCGGGTGACGGCCGGATTCATTATATTCACGGATAAACGTCACCAGATCCGCCGCATGGCGAAAAACATCCGCATCGCGGTTGTAATCCTTCGCTCCCCGGGGAGGATCTCCCCGAAGTGCAAGAACGGCCCGCACTCCAGCCCGGGCGTATTGGTCCAGGATATTCCATACCTCCTTCCGGCTATGCCCTACGCAAGTAAGGTGGGGAACCGTAGGAATACGGGATTCATGCTGGATGCGCAACACCACCTCGCGGGTAAGCTCGCGGGTGGAGCCCCCTGCGCCATACGTCACGCTGACGAAACTGGGGCGGTAAGGCTCCAGTTCACGGATAGTCTGGTACAAGGCCGACGCTGCCTGCTCGTTTTTGGGCGGGAAAAATTCAAAGGACAGGCTGGGACCGGCGCCCGATTGCAATCTTTCTCTCAGGTGCACTTCTCTTTACTTGGCTTGGCTAAATACGGACCCGCATCACGGCTCCATGGGAATCATCACCGGTTTGGGAGCTTCCACGGGGACGGGGGCGGAGGGAGAAGCCATACCGGACTTGTCTTCTTCCGTCATGTTTTCCTGCCAGCTCGCAGGCGGAACAATGACTTCATCCCCCGGCTTGATGGGTTCCTTGTCATTATTATCAAAAAGCGTATTACGCTTCACGTAAGACTGGAACACCTTCCCGTCCGGGTCAACTCCGTCGATAATCAGGGATACAAAAATGCTCCCGCGTCTGCGGATTCCCAGTTCCTGCCCCACTTTCAAGTCAGGCTGGCCGATAGACTGGAACAGGACCAGGTTGGCGTCACGGTAGTATTCCGTCACACGGCCCACCTGCTCCGCATCCTTGATTTCATTAAGCCATTGCAGCCGGGGATCTCCCTTTTCCATATTCTGGCGTTCCAACAGATCGCGTTCTTCCTCCGCTAGGGCATGGCGCTTCTTCAGTTCTTCATTCTCCTTCTTCATCCGTTCCAGCTCCGCCGAAACATGAGCCAGTTCCTCGCTCACTACAGGATCCGCCACCACCACCGGCTGAACGGCGGAAGCAGGAGCCTGCGTGGGCATCGGAAGATACGGGGAGGGATTGACAGGTGCCGGAGTGGAGGCCATCTGCTGCTGTTGCTGAATCACATCCATTCTTGAAGAAATATTCACATAAATCATTCCCAGAACAGCCAGCACCACCACCAGAAACGCCAGGATAAGAATGCGGAAATTACTCATGTCGTCAAACGGTAGAGAAATTATCAAACGTAATTAATAGGAATAATTGAGATAGAACTGGAATTGTCCTCCGCGGTCAATGGCGTTGTTCTTCTGAATCGGAATGGCATAGTCCACTGCCAGCGGACCGATGGGCAGGTTCAGGCGCAGGCCGATCCCGTAGTCGGAAACTATTTTGGACGTGCTGAAGTCAAAAGAATCTCCGTTGACAAAACCGATGTCATAAAACACCGCGACGCGCACTTCTTCAATCACAGGAATGGAATATTCAAACTGGCAGAAGAAGGAGGAACGGCCGCCCATCGTCTCATCACCGCTCAGGGCGGGATTGTACGGCGCCACGTCCCGGAAACGGAAACCGCGCATGTTGTATGGCCCGCCGAGGTAGAGGCGCTCAAAAATGGGCACATCGTGGTTGCCATAGGAATCCACGGTAGCCGCACCGGCATTGATGCTGAAAATGGTGTCTCCGCGCAAATTCCAGTAATAGGAGCCATTCACGCCGAAATTGTATGTATGCACATCGCCGCCCAGGCCGGAATAACCGGCCAGCACTTCAAATTTGCCTCCCTTACGGGGAAAAATCTGCGCGTCGCGGGTATCAATGGTGTAGGAAAGTTCCACATGGCTGCGCAGGTAGTCTCCGTCCTGTTGCCAGAAGAAGATAGGGGCGTTCCCTTCGGCGTCAATACGGTACTGTTCCAGGCGGTATTCCAGTTTCACGTAATCCAGTTCCCCGATCGGCTTGCGGAGAGAAATGGCAAAGCCATAGTTCTGCTGGTCGTAATAATCGGAAAAATATGTGGAATTGCTGTAGAAGATTTCCGTCCCGAAGGCCAGCTTGCGGTGCAGGAACCACGGATCCACCCAGGAAATGCTGGCATCCTGCGTTTCAAAACCGACACGGGCGTTAATCGCGAAACGCTGGCCGCCGCCCACGAAAGAGGACCAGTCATACATGTCAAAATTGGACTGGGTGATGCCAGCGAACAGGTAAACGCTTTCAATAGAGGAAAATGCCACGCCGATATTCAGGGACCCCGTACGTTTTTCCGCTACCTCGATATTGATATCACGGTAACCGGGCCGCGTGGATCCCACCTGGGCTACGTCCACCATGTCAAAATAGTTCAGGTTCTGGAGGCGCTTCTGGGCGGTATCCAAATCCACGGCGTTCATGGGGTCATTGGACTGGAGGGGAAGTTCCTGGCGGATGACGTAATCCTTCGTGCGGTTATTCCCGGTCAGGCGGATATTGCCTACGCGGTAGGGATTGCCTTCCGTCACATGGTACACGATGTTGATTTGCCCGTAACCTGTCTTGGGATCAACACCCACTTCCTGAATGTCCGGACGCACGGAGGCGTCCGCATACCCCCGGGAACCGTAATAACGGCGGATCATCGTCACATCGTCGGCCACTTTCTGAGCGGAATAGGTATCCCCGTTGTACATGCTCAGGCCGGGAATCAGTTCCTGAGCCGTAAACACCTTGGTGGGGCCGAAGGCAACCTGGTTGACCTTGTAGCGGCGCCCCTCGGTAAGGGTAATTCTCATCGTCAGCTTCTGCTCATTGCCTTTGCCGGCGTCAAAATATTCCACCTTGTCCAGCTTGACGCGCAGATAACCTTTATTGCGGTAATAAGTCACCAATTCCGCCAGATCGTCCTCCACTTGTTCACGGTCAATGCGTCCGGATTTGGTAATCCAGGTCAACCAGCCCTTCTCCTTGGTTTTCATCACCTGTCGGAGATCCTTGGCGCTGATGTGTTCATTGCCCACAAAGTCAATCTTGATAATATTGGCCTTTTTTCCTTCGTTAATGTCGAAGACCACATCCACAAAGCCGGGCCGTTCCGTTTTCTGGTAAAAATAGGAAACACGTACATCCGGATACCGAGCTTCCTGGTAATAAGTGCGCAACTTGGCAATAGCGCTGCTCAGGGCCTTGTCGCTGAGAGCTTCCCCCCCCTTCAGCCCGCATTCCTCGGAGAGGTCCCTGTTGTCGAACGCGGTATTGCCGCGGAACCCCACGCCGCCCAGCAGATTCTGGGCCGCCATTTCAAACACCACCGCCACGCCGTCGCCGGAAGGCTCCACGGCTACTGTTGTATTGCCGCCTACCAGACCGCTTTCCAACAACCGTTCCAAGTCCTTGTTGACCACTTCCGGGGAATAACTGGTGCCCGGCTGCGTAGCCAGCAAATTTTTCAGACGGTCTTCGGACACGGTCTTGCCGGTGCTTCTGTACCGCACGGAAACGCTCTTCACAGGCCGCCCCTCATACGCCTGGTCACCGGGAAGAAGCCCCGTGCCCGGCCCCAGTTCCCGCATTACCTGTTCCGGAGTCATCACGGAACCATAGGCGCCTCTGTTAAGGGAAGTTTCATCCTGGGCCAAAACAGCCGAACATGCTATCAAGGGAAAGGAAACACACAAAAAAACGGGACGAATCATGAGCGCTGAACTTAATGCTTGGGATATAAAGGACTTTTCCTCTTGCATAGTCAAGACGTGATTCCGCGTAGAACACAGTTGCCCCGTATTCTATTACATCGCGTGCGCGTGCGCGCTTAGGAGGGCAATTGTGTCATTCCTGTGCAATAGCTTGCACTCCAGATACCCTCTCATTAAAGTTATCGCCGCTCGTGTTTTGACCGCTGCCGCCATCCCGGAGCTGAAACAGAACCACTTTCAATTAACACTGACCGTATTATTTATGGAAATCAACGTTGATATTCAACCGGACTGCACAGCCACGCTGAAAGCTTCCATCCCTGCAGAAACCACGGCTGCGCGCCGCGCCTCCATTGTAGATTCCTATGCCGCCAAAGCCAAGCTTCCCGGCTTCCGCCCCGGCAAAACACCCAAGTCCATCATTGAAAAGCGCTTCAAGAAAGAAATTGAAGAAGAACTGCTGGACACCCTTTTTGAAACGGCCTGCTCCACCGCTCTGGAAGAAAACCCCAAATTGAAAGTGCTCAACTTCGGAAAGCCGGAACAATCTCTGGATGACCAGGGCAACTACACCGCTACCAGCACGATGACCGTAGTTCCCGAATTTGAATTACCGGAATACAAAGGCATCGAAGTCAAGGTTCCCTCTTCCGAAGTAACGGAAGCAGACGTAGAGGAAGCTCTGAACTCCCTGGCTGAACAAATCGCGGAATTCACCCCTGTGGACCGCGCCGCCCAAAAAGACGACGTGGCGATTATCGACTTCAAAACCACGTTGGACGGCAAGCCCGTAGCGGAAGCCGTAGGCAAACCCGTAGGCTTCCTGGAAGGCCGTGACGGCCAGTGGATGAAGGTGGAAGACGATCAATTCCTGCCCGGCTTCGCCTCCGCCCTGGAAGGCCTGAATGCCGGTGACAGCAAGGATATCACCGTCACCATTCCGGATACCTTCCCAATTACGGAACTGCGCGGCAAGGAACTCGTATTCCATGCCACTGTGAAAGAAGTACGGGAAAAACAGCTTCCGGCCATGGATGATGCTTTTGCGGAAAAAGTTCTTCCCGGCAAAAACCTGGAAGAATTGAAAACCGCCCTGAAGGAAAACCTGGCCCAGCGCAAAGCCATGCAAATTGATGAGGCCAAGGCCGATCAGATCACGGAAAAGCTGGCGGACATGCTTGACTTCAACCTTCCGGAAGCTGTCGTAGAACGTGAAGTGTACGGCATCCTCCAGCAGAAAATGCAGCAGGCCATGTACAGCGGAAACGCCCCGGCGGACATGGATAAGTTTGTGGAGGAAGCCCGGGAAGAAGCCAAACAGGAGGCCAAGCGCAACCTTAAGGTCTTCTTCATGCTTCAGGAAGTGGCGCAGGTGGAAAAAATTGCCGTCACGGAAATGGAGCTTTACAACGAAGTGGCCCGCCAGGCGAACTCCAGCGCGAAGGCCGCGTGCATGGCATCAGAATGAGCCTGCTGACAGCCAAGGTTCTGGACTTCCTGACAAAAGAGGCCAAAGTAACGGTAGACGAGCAGTAACCCCTCCTCTGCACAAAACACCTTACCAGGGGGAGTTGGCGCACACATGCCCGACTCCCCCGTTTTGCATCTTTTGGACGGGTAACGTACATTGAAAAAACAACATCCAATCTTCCATAAACATGTTTCAAGACCAATCTTCCAAATCAACCCCCGCAAACTCCTACTATGTGCCCATGGTAGTGGAGCAGGACGGCCGCGGCGAACGTGCCTTTGACATTTACTCCCGTCTCCTGAAAGACCGCGTTATCTTCATCGGCTCCGCTATTGACGACGATGTGGCGAATTCCGTCATTGCCCAGCTTCTGTTCCTTCAGATGGCTGACCCGAAAAAAGACATCCACGTCTACATCAACTCCCCCGGAGGATCCGTCACGGCGGGTCTCGCGATTTACGATACGATGCAATTCGTCTCTTGTGACGTAAATACATATTGCCTGGGCATAGCGGCCTCCATGGGTTCCGTCCTTCTGGCTGCGGGAACTCCCGGCAAACGCTTCTGCCTGCCGAACTCCCACGTAATGATTCACCAGGTTTCCGGAGGTGCCCAGGGAACCGCTTCAGATGTGGAACGCACCATCGGCTTCATGTTCAACCTCAAAAAACGCCTCAACGGCATTCTGGCCAAACATACCGGTAAAACGGAAAAGCAAATTGAAAAGGATGCTGACCGCGACAACTACATGACTGCCGAGGAAGCCGTGGCCTACGGCCTGGTGGATAAAGTTCTGGCGCATCACTCTGATGACCAGGGCGACAAGAAAAAAACCAAGGCCTGACCCTTTCCCTCCGCCATTTCTCTCTCTACCTGAAAAACCATGTCCGGTTCCACCCCTCATCTTCCTGCCTGTTCCTGCTGCGGCAAGCCCGGGAACAAGGTGGACAAACTCATCCAGATTGCGGAAGACTTTTACATCTGCAACAATTGCATTGAAATTTGCGTCAACATGATTGTGAAGGACACAGGCCTTCCGATGGCGACCCGCTTCATCCGCGGCATCCTGAACATGGAACCCTCCGCCTACGCCATGTGCCAGGCGGAGGCCCGCAAAGCGGCAGCCGCGGACATGCTCAGGGAAACGGCGGCCGGACCGGCCTCCTATGAAGGCCCGCTGCCCACACCGGAAGAAATGTGCGCTACGCTCAACCAGTATGTCATCGGTCAGGACTACGCCAAAAAAGTGCTTTCCGTAGCCGTGTACAACCACTACATGCGCCTGCGCCAAAGTGCTGTCATGCTGGACGACAAGTCCCTGGACGATGTGGAAATTGAAAAATCCAACATTCTGCTGGCCGGCCCCACCGGCTCAGGAAAAACCCTGCTGGCGAAAACGCTGGCGAAAATGCTCAACGTCCCATTCTGCATTGTGGACGCCACCACGCTGACGGAAGCCGGTTACGTAGGGGAAGATGTGGAAAACATCATCCTGCGCCTGCTCCAGGCTGCCAACTTTGACGTAGCGAAAGCGGAACAAGGCATCATCTACGTAGATGAAATCGACAAAATCGGACGCAAAACACAGAATGTCTCCGTCACGAGGGACGTCTCCGGGGAAGGCGTGCAGCAGGCTCTGCTGAAAATCATTGAAGGCACCATCTGCAATGTTCCTCCCACCGGAGGCCGCAAGCACCCGCAACAGGAATACATCCGCGTCAATACGGAAAAAATCCTCTTCATTGTGGGCGGCGCTTTCGTCGGGCTGGAAGACATCATCCGCAAACGCCTCGGCGCCACCCAGATGGGATTCGGAGCCATCACGGAACAACGTGACCGCAAGGAATACTCGGAAGAGGAAATACTGGCACAGGCCATGCCGGAAGACCTCTTCTCCTTCGGCATGATTCCGGAATTCGTGGGACGCCTGCCCATCTTCTGTCCGCTCTCCAAGCTGGATGAAAGCCAGCTCGTCCGCCTTCTTACGGAACCCAAAAATGCCCTGGTCAAGCAATATTCCAAACTGCTCGCCATGTACGGCGCCAAACTGGACGTGCTGCCGGACGCCCTGAAAGCCATGGCCGCCGAAGCCATGAAACGCGGCACGGGAGCCCGCGCTCTGCGTTCCATCTTTGAAACCCTCATGCTGGACGTCATGTACACAGTGCCCAGCATGAAAAATGCGGACACCGTTACCATTACCAGGGAAACGGTTACCGGCAACAAGCCGGCCCAAATCCACCAGGCATCCTAACCTCCCCTCCCTGTTCTTCCTCCATGCCGGAATCCCTTACCGTTCTGGGAATAGAATCCTCCTGTGATGAAACGGCAGTCGCCATCCTGCGTTCTGCCGGAGAGGAAAAAGCTCCGGAAATACTCTCCTCCGTCATCTCCTCCCAAATTGCCATTCACCGCCAGCACGGCGGCGTAGTGCCGGAACTGGCTTCCCGCAACCATTCAGCGGATCTTCCCGGAATCATCCGGACCGCGTGCCGCGAAGCCGGAACAGCTCCTGCGGACATTGACGTCTTCGGCGCTACGGGAGGCCCCGGCCTGGTAGCTGCGCTTCTGGTAGGCAACAGCACGGCCAAGGCTCTGGCTCTGGCGGCGGGCAGGCCCTTCGTCTCCGTCAATCATCTGGAAGGCCATCTGCTTTCCCCCTTCCTCAAACGCCCCGGCGGTCCCGTTCCCCATCTGGGCATGGTCGTTTCCGGAGGCCACACCCTTTTTGTGGATGTGCGCGGCGTAGGGAACTACCGCCTGCTGGGCCGCTCTCTGGACGACGCAGCAGGGGAAGCCTTTGACAAGGTAGGCAAAATGCTAGGCCTTCCCTATCCCGGAGGGCCGGAAATCGACCGCTTGGCGGCGGAAGGCGACCCGGAAGCCTTTTCTTTCCCCCGTGCCCTGATGAAAGAGCATACAGCCAACGTATCTTTCTCCGGCCTGAAAACGGCCGTTCTCTATACACTGCCCAAAATTACGAAAAACGGCGATCCTCACGGCCTGCCCCGGCAAACTCTGCGCGACCTCTGCGCTTCTTTCCAGCGGGCCGTGACGGACGTCCTGATTCACAAGGCGCTGAAAGCCTTGCGCGCCTCCGGTCACCGCACCCTTTCCATCTCCGGGGGCGTCTCCTGCAACAGGGAGCTGCGTTCCCGCCTGAAAACCGCCTGTGACCGTGAAAAAGTGGAACTGGTTCTCCCGGACTTCGACCTGACGACGGATAATGCCGCCATGATCGCTTATGTCACCTGTCTCAAAGCCCGCAGAGGACTGTTCCACTCTCTGGATGAAGACGTTGACCCCAATCTTAAATTGACGGAGGATTTAAACAGATCCAAACATTCAACACATTCCTGATAAATATATTATACATGGACTCCCTGTATTTGCGGCATAAAGCTGAAAAAATGTTCATGTTTTCATTGACATCCCGCATCTAAAAACGTAAAATAGCGTCCGCTTTTCGTCAGGCAACACGGGAGGATGCTATTTATCCGCTAGAACCGCAGGTTTGGGCGGATTTACGACTTCTCTAGGAGCAGCGAAAGGCGGAAGAAGTCTATGCTTCTGTAGCTCAGGGGTAGAGCGCATCCTTGGTAAGGATGAGGTCGCCAGTTCGAATCTGGCTAGCAGC
>OJMK01003020.1_pt1 | contig 10645 bp, 15 predicted proteins | sample 1597201 | NCBI WGS metagenome assembly OJMK01 (sample SAMEA2452125, study PRJEB22498) | human gut metagenome | reverse complement strand
AAAGGTCTGGATGATGTGTAATCCTTCGCCCACCTCCAACGCCTCGGCTCTTTTCTTCAGCCCTTCAAAGAAGCTGCCCTGTATATGGCGCACATCCACGGTCTGAAACCCCTGCGCCTTATTCTTCCAGTTTTCGTAGCTCATGCGGTTATTCTCCTTTCTTCACTCGATAAAACCAGATGTGATATTCGCTGTCGCTCACCTTCTCCGTGTGATGCTCAAAGCCCATAAGGGCCAGCACCGGGTACAGGGGGACAGGCTCAAAGGTCTGGATGATATGCAGTCCTTCGCCGTTTTTCAGCGCGGCAGCCTTTGCTTTCAATGCGGGGAAGAATTCCATCTTTTTGCCCCGCACGTCCATCACTTCAAATGTGCCGATTTTGTCCTTCCAGTTTTCATAACTCATAGTCTTTGCCTCTCTTGCAGAAAGCTCACGCCTCTTCGAAGCTCCTGTTGCTTTTGTGCGTTCATTGTACTATACTAAAATTAACAAGTCAGTTGAATTTTCAACGAGAGAGGACTTTTTATGAAAGAATTTTTCCCGGTGCTCCACGCTGCACCCCTTTTCTCCGGCATTTCCGACGAGGAGCTTGCCGTCATGCTCTCCTGCCTTGAGGCGAGGATCGGCACCTTTCCCAAAGGTGCCCGCCTGCTCCGCGCCGGAGACACGGTGGAGGAAGTGGGCCTTGTGCTGGCGGGCAGCGCCCTCATTATGCAGGAGGATATCTGGGGAAACCGCAACATCCTCTCCAAGACCGGGCCGGGGCAGACCTTCGCGGAGGTGTTTGCCTGCGCGCCGGGAGCGGTGCTGAACGTGAGCGTGGAGGCGGAGAGCGCGGTGACGGTGATGTTCTTGCGCGTAAGGCGCGTTTTGAGCGTGTGCCCCTCCGCCTGCTCCCACCATAGCCGGATCATCCGCAACCTGCTGGGCGAACTGGCGGAGAAGAATCTGCGGCTCAACGAAAAGCTCACCCATATGGGCCAGCGCACGACCCGGGCAAAGCTGATGTCCTATTTTTCCGCCGAGGCGCAGCGCCGGGGCGGCTACGAGTTCGACATTCCGTTCTCCCGCCAGCAGCTTGCGGATTACCTCGGCGTGGAGCGCAGCGGACTGTCCATGGAGCTTGGAAAAATGCGGGATGAGGGCCTGCTCGACTTTCACAAAAGCTACTTTCTTCTCAAGGCGCCAGAGACGGACGGTCTTCCTCCTTCTGCGCGTTAAGAATCTCCCCTTCAAGCCCCCTTTGGGCGTATTGGCAAGTGCGGATACACCGGGCAGAATGTTGGGCTTTTACAGAAGGAGAGCGCAACTACGAACCTGCAGAGATTGGCAAGGTAGCGTCAGCTCGTACAATCTGATTTGATCATACCCACAGCCGCTTTGGCTGTGGGTATTTTCTGTTTGAACTCCAAAAGCTTTGCAGAACGCAAGGAGCCTAATGCCAAATTCAGTATGTCACCAACTATGAGGAAAACACCCTTTAGAGAAAGGTCAAAAGGTTCGACAGGGAAGATGAACAGTGTCCTTTTGCGCTGCTGCTTCCGAAAGATTGCGGCTTCGCCCCTTAACGAAGACTTTAAGTTAAATCTGTTATACTGCTGCAGTCCCCTCAAAAATACAGACAGGAGAAAAAAATGACCGTATGATGAAAAAAAGATATTTCGCTATTCCCATTCTTGCAATCGCACTGCATTTTTTGCTGTCCAATCTGTTGTATTTCCTTGTGGAAAGGCTCGTTTTGGATGTTTTTCATATCTCCCCGCAGCGATTTATGAACTACTCATATTGGGGCGAGATTTTGATCTACGCTGTTCTTATCCTCGTATTCTTCACGCTCTATAAGCTGCTTTGGAGGAAAGAGATAAGTGAACCGCGCACAGCGACAAATTTCAAAGATGTGCTTGGCAGTCTGGTCGTGGGATTTGGCATTTGCGGAATCTCCGGTCTTTGGATCATGCTGGCAGAACAGCTTCCCTCGCTGCAAAAAAGCGTTGAGGCAATGAACGCCGGTGCTGAAAATATTGCCGGTGGAAATGCATTTGGAACATTTATGATTGCGGTGATTGCTGCACCTGTTGTAGAAGAAATTCTATTCCGCGGCATTGTGTTTCGCTCCATGCGGAAATTCGCCCCGGCTTGGGCCTCGATTCTAATATCATCTGTACTCTTCGGTGCTTATCACCTGAATATCGTGCAGGCTGCCTATGCCACCCTTATGGGCATTGCCGCAGGAATCCTTTACGAGAAGAAAAGGAACCTGCTGTTTCCCATCCTCGTGCATTTCGCAAACAACCTCATTACTATGCTGCAGGGCTTTGCGCCATCCGAAGTGAATGAACTGATCAGCATTTTTATTCTGATCATGATCGCTCCAGCAGGGTATGTCATCTGCCGTTCACTTAGACAGGGCAAAAGAGCAGATAGCATGTAAGGTTTTTATACAATGTATAAAGCATACAGCGGCACAGAGCAAACTCTCTGTGCCGCTGTTTTTTTATCTTCGTAATAGAATCAGCATGGAAAAAGGACCCGGGGCACAGTAAGCAGCGCCAAAGCCGCGGCAGCCCATCTTATCTGACCAGGTATTTCCACAGGAATCTGGTCCAACTCCATGGTCGCCGGCCAAGGAAGCGGGTACACACGGTCGAAATGACCGGCCCCAAGCCTCCAGAGATATCCAATGACCGCAGGGCATGTGTATGAGGAACACAACCCCTGTGGTCAACATGTTCAAGACGAATATCCATTATGACTGCAAAAGCAGAAGCCACGTCGGCGGATCAAAACCACACCTTTGCAGATACTCGACCACGCACTCCCTTATCTGCTGTTATGGCAGTCGCCTATGCACTGTGCGGTTCGTTGCATCTTCACATATGCCCTCGGAACAGGTGTTGCTCACATATTCGCGAAGTTTTCCGCAGTAGAGTAGTGTGTGCGGCATTCTAAGGAACTGCATCGGCTGTATGATAGAGGAACGTAACTGTTCCGTGCCGTCAACCCGACTTTTTGTGAGAAGCTCTCCGACAAACTCTGAGCAATAATAGCAGCCCTCCTGCTTCCAGACAACATGGAAGTATGCCAGACATAAGCCAATATAGTTGTAACTGTACTTCCTCCTCCGCTTCCACATCACATCGAGCATTTCTTTGAGCTCTGCGTGTTGTTCTTCTGTGACACTCACGCTCAGAACCAACACCTTGGTTTCGGAAAAACGCTTGAAGGTACCGGTACGGGGCGACTCTATCACGAAGCCGCCCCAAAACGGATTATAGGGATGCCTGCGTCCAAAAGAGTACATCCTCTCTAAATCTCTGGACAGGCTGATGGAGGCGTGGTTATATTCTGCGCCGGTGATTTGCTTAAGGATCCGGGACAGAAGAGTTCCGGTCTGGCTGATTACGATGTACAGCTGTTTATTTTGATTGCTCATATGCGTATCCTCGCAAGATTATCCACAGTGCCATGCTATTGGCATAAGAGGTGCTGCAGGTCTCGAAGAAGCCCGTTTCGACCATGTTAGCGTTGGTGTGCTGGATGACCCACTTCATGCTCTCCGGCTCGATCTCGAAGCCTCGATGCAGCGTTGGACAGCCGAGGCTCATTCGGCAGGTCTTTGTGTATACAGCTGCAGTTGTTCGACTTTGAGCGTATTCTCCTCGTTGCCGCCGCTTCGGAAGCTCTCCATTTCCGAGCTTCTGATACTCACAATAACCTTATCATTGACCTGCAATTCCTCAAAAGAAATCCTTGTAACCTTCTGCGTGGCAAAGTCGCAATAGACCATAGGAGTAGACGAACAGTCTATCAGACATTCTTCACCTAAAGCGCTTTCATCGGCATCGTCCTTTACAATTATGGTTTGCTTTCCTGCATCGACTTCCGTGATCACTGCGTTGACGGTCAGAAGCGTGTCGTCCTTCAATGAACCGCACCCGGTCAGGAAGATAAAGAGAGTCAATAAGCACAGAGCGATTCCGATTCCTCTTACATTTCTATCCAGCAATGTCTTATCCTCCTGTTTTTTGCTGCGGAACTTATCCAATCTATGAAAAAGGCGCTTCTTCCGCCCTTTGCGTCAGGCGGGACAACGCACAGACTGCGTACATATAGCCTGCAAGGATCAGCGGTGCCGGCAGCCCGTAAAGCAGCGGCGCCGGGATGATACACCAAAACAGCTTGAGCACACCGATCTCCGCGCCGTAGGTGAAGAAGTAGTTCGCCTCTGGGCAGAGCGTGAGGCGTAAAAGGAGATTGATAAGGTGCGCGCCTACGGCAAGCAAACCAAAGGTCTTGAGGATCCGCGGGATATCCTTGGGGTCGGGGCGGTAAAAGCCCAGCGTCGCCAGACTCAGGCCGCAGACAACAAGGATTGCGTGGGTCACATAGTAGCCGAAAATTCGCGGCATTAACAGCGAAAAGCCGGAGAACAGAGGCTCCGGGAAGAGCAGCGCCATCAGTGCGCCAAGGGGCGCTACAAAGAAGGAAAAGCCCATGATCGAGCGGTTTCTCTTCCACACGCCCAGCGGGATCAGAAACAGATTGATGTTGCACAGGTGCAGCGGCAGCTCATTGAAAATGTTGAAGCCATTGGGATAGTAGGCACGGACATACGCTGCGTCCATGGACAGTGAGAGCTTGTAGACGGTAAACAGTGCAAGATTAAAAAGGCACACGCCGATCAGAAACCGGGAGCGCCGTGCTTCCGGTTTTCCGCGCAGCAGCAAGAATATGAGCAGCACCGCCGCTGCCGTAAGCAAAAGCAGAAGCAAATGCGGCCCGCGAAAGGGCGTAATAGAAAATTCGTTCATTTCACACGCCGGAACGTCTTTCCGGTCTTCTCCTCAAGGAATCGTTTGAATTCCTCCACCGTCCCGCCGGTAAGAGTACGCTTGTCCAGAGGCTGCGCATAGCGTTTTTTCATCAGAAGGATGATGTAGTCCTGCGACTCAGCCAGTGCGTCGATCAGTTCATAGCGGAACGTGGAGGTGGTGGCCGCCGTAACGACGGTATAAGAATCCTCGCCGAATGCGACATGATATTCCTTTGTGCCCGCCAGCGTGTTTTTGCGGGCGATCATGCCAATGAATCGGTCCTGAAACAGCAGAACGGACAGCAGCATCACCTCTGCCAGCAGGGCAGTCACCGTTGTGACATCAAGCGTAAAAGGCTCTCCATCGAATGGAATCAGTAGCAATGCGTTGAATAAAAAGACGCTCCAGCCGAAGATGGCCCAAACAATGCTTCTCTTTCGCCGCAGCACCCTGCGCATCGCGCGGGCAGCTACGGTCATAGATCGATTTGTGATATCACTGTGAATTTCAAAGGTCATTCATATTCTCCATCGTTGATCATTTTTGTTTTTGCAGCCTGTCTGGTTCCTTGCAGAAGTGTTCCGTCCAGAGCAGGATATTTATAGATTATGTTATCATAACAGGAATAAAGTTTATGTTAAGTCTGCCTATTCTTTAAGGAGTCATCTCAAATTCAACACACTGCTCTCCTCATGAGAATTTTTCTGCAGCGGGAAAATTGACTCCCGTTGTCCGACTTTTATAAATTGCAGCCAGGCTGCACCGGAATACCTTTCTCCCTGAAATCGTCACGCTTACTATGTATGCAGCGCTATCGCGGCATCACGCCAGCCTTGCGTTCACCAGATGGTACCGTGTCATCCCGTTTTCTTCATAGGACTGAAATTCACCGATGACGGTGATCTCCGTCCCCAGCTCCGGGTAATCGTCCGGGTAGGTGAGATCCCCCTCCAGTACAAATTCCATCCCCTCAGCACAGCAGGCGGCTGCGTCGGCGATGATGCAGGCGTAAGCCACGGGGTCAGGCTGCAGCACGCCGTCCACCACGAGCTGGTAGATGGAGAATTCTCCCCTCGCCCTGACCGTCTTGCCGAGATAGCTTTCGGGATCGTTGTAGAGCATATTGTAGACCTCGGCGTAGACCATCGTGCTGCTGAGGACGGTCAGATCCACCTCCGCGCCGTCGGCGCTCGCCTGCGGCGGCTCCGTTATTGCCGGGGACGGCTGCGGCTCGGAAGCGGACGCGCCGCACTCGGTATCCCTCTCCGCGCCCTTCCCGCAGGCGCAGAGGGAAAGCGTCATACAGACCGCCAGCAGCAGACAGAGGAGCCGCTTCATCATGAGCAGCCTCCCAGTACACGGCCAATGGCCGAGCAGAGCAGAAACGCTAGAATACCCACCGCCACGATGGTGGAGCCCACCGGCGTCCCGGCTAAAATAGCAATCAGAATACCCAGCGCCGCGCAGCTCACCGACAGCACTGCCGAGCAGACCGTCACCGCGCGGAAGCTTTGGAAAACACGCATGGCGGACAGTGCCGGGAAGATCACCAGCGCGGAGATCAGCAGCGAGCCGACCAGATTCATCGCCAGCACGATGACCACAGCAACGATGACGGCGATCAGCAGATTGTACAGATCAGCCTTTGTGCCCACCGCCTTGGCAAAGTCTTCGTCAAAGGTCACGGCAAAGATTTTATTGTAAAACAGCAGGAACACCGCCACAACCGCCGCAGACAGCGCCACGCATAGCCGGACCTCACTTTGAGAGAGCGTCAGGATCGAGGTGGAGCCGAACAGCGTGACGCACACATCGCCTGAGAGATTGGAGGAGGCGGAAAAGAGATTCATCAGCAGATACCCGATGGCCAGCGCTCCCACTGAGATCATGGCGATGGCGGCATCGCCCTTGATCTTCGTGTTCTGCCCCGTGCGGAGCAGCAGAACGGCACAGACCACCGTGACGCCCAGCGTCAGGGGCATATCGTCTGTCAGCCCCAGCACAGCGGCAATAGCCATCGCGCCGAAGGCCACATGGGAAAGCCCGTCGCCGATGAAGGAAAACCGTTTCAGCACCAGCGTCACGCCCAAAAGCGATGAGCACAGTGCGATCAGTACGCCGACGATGAGTGCGTAGCGGACAAAGGGATAGGTCCAGTAGAACGCGATTTTTTCAAGGATCGCCGTCATTTCACCTCACCGCCTTTCTGCCATGCCTGTGGGAACTCGTTCAGATAGGCCGCCTTGGTACCGAAAAACACCGTGTCTCCGATGTGCAGGATATGGCTGGCGTATTGCAGCGCCGCGTTCAGGTCATGGGAGATCATCACAACAGTGATGCCATCTTCGTAATTGAGCTTTTGAATGAGTGCATACATTTCCGCTGTCACCTTGGGATCAAGGCCGGAGACCGGTTCATCCAGAAGCAGCATTTTTTGCGTGGCGCACAGGGCGCGGGAGAGCAGTACCCGCTGCTGCTGGCCGCCGGAGAGCGTCCGGTAGCAGCGTTTGGCAAGGGGCGTGATCTGCATTTTCTCCATGGCGTCCGCCGCCAGTTTCTTTTCTTCTTTGCTGTAAAAGGGGCGGCTGCCGCAGTGCCCCTGGCATCCGGAGAGAATGATCTCTCTCACGGATGCCGGGAAATCCTTCTGGACAACGGTCTGCTGCGGCAGATAGCCGATCTCATTTTTCCTCAGCCCGTCGCCCGTCAAAATTCTGCCGCTGATGGGCATCTGCAAGCCGAGGATCGTTTTCATAAGGGTACTTTTGCCGGAGCCGTTTTCTCCCACGATGCAGAGGTAGTCGCCCGCAAAGACCTCAAAATCAAGGTCTTGCAGAACGGGCTTCCCATCGTAGCCGACGCAGAGCTTTTGACAAGTGAGCTGAGCCATCATCCTACCCCCTTAACCCAGTGCCTCTTTCAGCACGGAAAGGTTCTGCTCCATCACGGAAAGGTAGGTAGCACCGTTTGCAGCATCCTTGGAGGTCATGGACTGCATGGAGTCCATGGTCAGCACCTTCTGGCTCTTCCCGGCGGTGCTCTGGACGATGGTTTCCGCGAGCTTGTGGTTCTTGCCTTCGATGGTCAGCACGCAGGGAAGTCCCAGCTCGTCCACCTTCTTTGCAAGGAACGAAACGGTTTCAAAGCTGGCCTCGGTTTCGGCGGAGCAGCCCGCAAAGGCGGCATAGTAGCGCAGACCGTAATCATCCACCAGATAGCGGAAGGGGAAACGGTCGCCGAACAGAACGGTCTTGCTCGCCGCGCCGTCCACGGCAGACTGGTACGCGCCATCCAGCGCGGAAAGCTTTTCGATATAGGCGGAGGCGTTGGCGGCGTAGGTATCCTTGTTGCTGGGATCAAGCTCCTGCAAGGCATCGGCAATCGCGGCGACCAGCGTTTTGGCGTTCTTCAAAGACAGCCAGACGTGCTCGTCCTTTTCCTCCCCATGGTCATGCCCCATCAGCTCGTCAAGGATATCCTCTACGGAAAGCGCGTCCTTCACAAAAAACGGATTGGTCTTGGCACTCATCAAGGCATCGAAGCCGTCGTTGCCGAAGTAGATATGGAAATGCTCTGCCTCGCCCGGCTCGTGGCCGTGGTCGTTGAACTGCACATATTTGGGCGCATCGGCACTGGTGGTTTCGAACTGATAGCGGACGCTGCGGATCGTGCCCTCATCATTCCGCTTCGGCTGATAACCGGCATAGGTGTATTCAGCGGAAACGGTTTTTCCGTCTCCATAAGTGAAGGTGATCGTGTTCCCGTTGATAGAGATCTTCTCGGCGTCGCATTGCCACGAGGTCTTATACTTCTCCCAATAGGTGTCCTTTGTGGTCGAGCTGTCCTCGTCCTCCTCCGCCCTGTGCTCGCAGAATTTGTCCAGATCGCCGTTCAGCAGAAAGGGGTGCAGGGACTTCCACGCGCCGGCGAAATCCGAGAGGGTGCGATCCTCGATGTCATTCTCTGTGAGCTGTTCATCGTGGCTGTGACCGTGGTCGTGGCCGTCCTCCTGCATCCCCTCAACGGTCTCCTCCGTTTTCACGGAATCGCCCAGCACCTCCAGCAGGTTGATGACCTTCATCTTCTTGTTGACGGCGTTTTTCAGGACGTTCTTCACCCATTCATCGGACTCGCCGCCCACATAGATGAAGAGGTCGCAGTCGGAAATCTTGACGATGTCATCCGCCGTGGGCTGATAGCTGTGCAGGTCAACACCGTTGTCCAGCAACATGGTTAGGTCGGTGCTCTCAGCCTTGCCGCCGAGAATTTCTCTGACCCAGTCGTATTCTGGGAAAATGGTGGTGACAACGCTCAGTTTATTAGGATCGCTCTCGCCCGTCTCTGCGTTGTTCTTTTTGCCGCAGCCGGTGAACAGACTGACCGCCATGGCCAGCGCAAGAACCAGGGTGATAATTTTCTTCATCATATAGATAAAACCTCCGAATTATTGAAAAATAGGCGCAAAAATACAAGGGCAGCGGCAAAACCGCAAGAGCCTATCCGAAAACGGATAGACTTCGCCCTTGTAAAAGTCCTGTTTTTAATTCGAAAGCTTTACCTTGAGAGCAACAAGCGTCAGTGTGCCGATCGTCTCTGCGCAGGGCAGGATCGCCCTGCACATGGTATATGTAAACGCAGCAGTGATCGCTGCGGCAGCACCGGCAAGCCCCAGAGATTTCAGCAGATTCTCGCAGATGCTGATTTGGCGGCAGATGGCGCAGTCGTCGCCGGAGCAGTCGTGGTTGGCTTCGACCGCAATGTAGATCGCCGAGGACAGCATGACAACGGCCAGCACTACGGCCAACAAGCGCACCATAAACCGAAATTTCTTCGTCATAGTCTGTCCTCCCTTCTGTTCGTTATTTTTCCTTGCAGTCCGAGCAGGTTCCATAGAGGATCGTGTCGGCTGCGTCCAGCGTGAATTGCTCGCTCTGCGCCAGGTGCTTTGCAAACAGGGCAGCGTTGCTGTCGGCCATGTGAAAGGTTTTGCCGCACTTCACGCAGTTCATGTGCAGCGCGCCCTTGCAGCCCTTGGCGTCAAGATACTGATAAAACGCTTCATGCGACCCGCTTTTGGCGCTGCGGCGCACCTTTTCTTCCGCCTCCAGCTGCGCAAGGTTTCGATACACGGCGCTGAGGCTGATTTGCTTCTCTGCCAGCGCGTCCGCCATCTGGCGTGCAGTCAGCAGCTTGTCCGGGTGTTCCCCTAAAAAAGCAAGCAGGGCTCTTCGCTGTTTTGTGTTGTAGATTGACACCAGTCGCCCTCCAATCTGCGAACCATTCGCAGATATTATAGCATCATTTCCCCTTTTGTCAATATCATCCCGCGATACCGGCGTCTTTCCGGCAGTTCAAAATCTGTCAGCGCCAAAAGAAACAGCAGCGCAGCAAAAGCTTCAATCCGGTGGGAGCTTACGCAGTCAAAGCAGTCTGCGTCTTACGGTTTCATCCATCGGCTCCAGTTCTTTTTCCAGCGTACAGGATAGATCCCATAGCAGCTGACGTTCCTCGTCATCTTCTGTGGTCAGGCGGCCTAATTCATCCCACCGCAGAATGATTCGATATAGCGTCAGAGCCTCCTGCTCCGCGAGTCTTAATTCCATAAGAAATGCCTCCCTCTCAGCTGCTTTTCAACGGGAAATCAGTGGTAAGCGATATCGTACACTTCATCGCGTCAGCCGCATCTCATTCTCAAACTGCTCCATCGCCTCCTGCCGGCTGGGAACTTGTGCAAGCGTGCAGGAAAACGGCTGGCCGAATAGGGGCTGGGACAGAGTCTCCGCCCAATGCGTCAGCACCTCCGGAGTGAGGGGGCGCTCCTCCCGGAGAA
>OJMK01003016.1_pt1 | contig 10658 bp, 10 predicted proteins | sample 1597201 | NCBI WGS metagenome assembly OJMK01 (sample SAMEA2452125, study PRJEB22498) | human gut metagenome | reverse complement strand
TGTCATTCGCCGATCCGGTTTAGGATCAGCTGACTGAGCGACGCTGCCAGTGCCCGGTCGTACCGCCGCGTTTCCACGGTGCCGTCCATCTGTCCGTCCTCATCCGCCTGGCCGCTTTCGTTGTGGCCGCCGTTCAGGTCATCTTTGGCGCTGCCGGTGTCCGTGCCGTTGGTGTCCGGCTGTGTGGTGATGCTGCCGTTGGGTGTGGTGTCCGGCGCGTTGCCGTTTGTCTTGTCGTCTGCCGCGCCGCAGGCCGCCAGCGTCACCGCCAGCATCACTGCCGCCGCCAGTGCAGCGAGTCGATCTGTCATATCTTTTTTCCTCCTTTTCCCATGTGCGCCGGCCGATCCGCGCAAAAACACGCGCACATGCGCGGAGAACAGCCGCCGCCAAACGTAGGTTTTGCCGCGGGCGGTTTTATAGCCCCGACACTTTTTGCCTTTTGCATCATTTGTACAGGAGAAGCCGTATCTTTTGTGGCGGAAGTATTGCATTTTCCGAAAAACCATGATATGATTTCTTCTACCTCAGAGATGGGTAAATGTTTGATTACGAACCGTGTTATTTGCTTAGGACATAACGACTTGAACATAGATGGAGGACGATATATCATGCAGAAGCTGGAAAAGCAGTATCATATCCACTGTGCCGAAGGCGACGTGGGCCGCTATGTTATTCTTCCCGGCGACCCCGGCCGCTGTGAAAAGATCGCGGAGCTGTTCGACGACGCGCATTTTGTTTCTCAGAACCGCGAGTACACCATCTATACCGGTACGCTGCTAGGGGAGAAGGTCTCCGTCTGCTCCACCGGTATCGGCGGGCCCTCCGCCTCCATCGCCATGGAGGAACTGCACAACATCGGCGCTGACACGTTTATCCGCGTAGGGACCTGCGGCGGCATTGAGCTGGATGTCCGCAGCGGCGATGTTGTGGTCGCCACCGGCGCGATCCGCTTTGAGCATACCAGCCGGGAATATGCCCCCATCGAGTACCCCGCGGTGGCGAACTTCGAGGTCACTACCGCACTGGTCCAGGCGGCCAAGGCGCTGGGCAAGCGTACCCAGGTAGGCGTCGTTCAGTGCAAGGACGCGTTCTACGGCCAGCACAGCCCCGAGCGTATGCCGGTATCCTATGAGCTGCTCAACAAATGGGAGGCCTGGAAGCGCCTGCACGTCAAGGCCAGTGAAATGGAGTCCGCCGCCCTCTTTGTGGTGGCCGATGCCCTGAACTGCCGCTGCGGCAGCTGCTTCCATGTGGTCTGGAACCAGGAGCGGGAAAAGGCAGGTCTGGACCAGGATATGAGCGAGGACACCACCTCCGCCGTTCAGGTGGGCGTGGAGGCCCTGAAGCGGCTCATTCAGGCCGATCGCGCGGCCCAATAAGCTTCCCTGAAAAAAAGCGCCCCCTGTCATGCGCCCCCGGATGCGGACGGAAAGCTGACCTGCCCCGGTCGGTACCCCATGCGGCCATCCCATCAGAATCATGTCAGTTATACCCCGGCTGACACAGTCCCCTGAGAACAGAAGGAGGCGGGTGCCTCCTTGCCCCCGGCCACGCCGGGGGCGCTTTTTTGACTGGCATCTGAAAAAATTTCAGAAGACCTGACAAAAAGTCTTGTTTTTCCCGTTAAAAAGCGTTAAGATGATGCTTGCGCCGGAGGGCGTGCAGCATTTTACAAAGGAGAAAATCACATGGAGCGTATCTTTCATCTGAAAGAGAACGGCACCTCCGTCAAAACGGAGATCCTGGCCGGTCTCACCACATTCATGACGATGGCCTACATCATCGCCCTGAACCCCAACCTGCTGACCAACTTTGCCGTGGGCACACCCCTGTGGAACGGTGTGTTCCTGGCCACCTGCATCGCCAGTGCCATCGGCACCGTGGTCATGGCCTTCCTCGCCAACAAGCCCTTTGTCATGGCGCCCGGTATGGGACTTAACAGCTTCTTCGCCGTCATCGCCGGCAATGTGGCCGCCATGCTGAACACCGACTACACCAGCGCCTTCCAGGCGGTGCTGTGCATCATTCTGGTGGAGGGTATCGTTTTCCTTCTGCTGAGCATTTTTAACATTCGTGATAAGATCGTCACCGCTATCCCTCTGGGTGTCCGTCTGGGTATCGGTCCCGCCATCGGCCTTATGCTGATGAACATCGGCCTGGGCTCCAACGTGGGAATCTACGCCGAGGGCAACGGCTATACCTCCCCCTTCTATGTCATGCGCGACTTCTTCGGCGCCATGACCCCCAGCGTGATCAAGGATCACATGGGTGCCGAGTACAGCCAGATGGTCCTGACTGTTATCACCATGTTCATCGGTCTGTTTGTCATCATCCTGCTGGCCAAGAAGGGCGTCAAGGCCGCCGTGCTGGTGGGTATGCTGGTAGCTTCCGTGATCTACTGGGCCGGCTGCTTCATCTTCCTGGGTACCAATCCCTTTGCCTCTCTGGAGGGCGCGTCCTTCCTGCCGCCCTTCCATGATATGGTGGAGACCACGCTGTTCAAATTTGACTTCACCGACTTCTTTAATATCGGTTGGTTCACGGCGATCAGCCTGATCATCACCTTCTGCATGATCGATATGTTCGACACCATCGGTACATTGGTGGGAACGGCCTCCCGCGCCGGCATGACCGACAAGGACGGCAATATGCCCAACATGAAGGAGGCCCTGCTGTCCGATGCCGTGGGCACCGTGGCCGGCGCCTGCTGCGGCACCTCCACCGTTACCACCTTCGTGGAGTCCGCCTCCGGCGTGGAGGCCGGCGGCCGCACCGGCCTGACCAGCCTGACCGCCGCGTTCATGTTCCTGGCCTGTATGTTCATCGCGCCCGTGGCAGCCGTCATTCCCGCTGCCGCTACCTCCTCCGCCCTGATCTACGTGGGCATCCTGATGCTCCAGGGCCTGAAGAACGTGGATTTTGACGATCTGGACCAGGTAGTGCCCGTGTTCCTGATGCTGCTGGCCATGCCCATCTCCGGCTCCATCGGCCACGGAATCGGTATTGCCATGATCTCCTACACCGTGATCAAGGTGTTCTCCGGCCGTGCCAAGGATGTGTCTGTCCTGACCTACATTATTTCCCTGCTGTTTATCATCAAGTTCTTTGCCGTTGTCTAAACGGTCAGCGGCCCCCGGCTGTGCCGGGGGCCGCTTTTCAGCCATGCGCACCGGCTCTTGGTCGGAGCGCATATTTTTATTGTTCCTGCTCGGCCTTGTATGCAATGGCCTCCTTCTGGTAGTCCAGCGCCGCCTGCCGCAGCTCGGCAATGGCGGCCTCGTCCAGCTGGCCTTTGATCTTGGCGGGGGAGCCGAAGGCCAAAGACCCGTCCGGTATCTCCACGTTCTGCGGTACCAGCGCCCCCGCGCCGATCAGGCAGTTGCTGCCGACTTTCGCGCCGTTCAGCACGATGGCGCCCATGCCGATGAGGGTGTTGTCACCCACGGTGCACCCATGGAGAATGGCCCCGTGGCCCACCGTTACGTTTTCGCCCACCGTCATCGGATGGTCGTAGTCCACGTGCACCACACAGTTGTCCTGGATATTCGTGCCCGCACCGATGGTGATCGGTGCCCGGTCGCCCCGCAGCACCGCGCCGAAGAACACGCTGCTGTTAGCGCCCAGGGTCACGCTGCCCCGGACGGTGGCGTTGTCCGCCACAAAGGCGGAGGGATGGATGACAGGTTTTTTCATGGCTGCACCTCGCAAAAGTTTTCCTGCATTGTATCACAACTTTCCGGGAAAATCGACAGTCACGGTAAAATTTGTGCTTACATTTTTCGTCAGAATATGTTATACTGATGTCAGGTAATGGTGAGCAAAAGGGGAACGCATGGTCGTGTGCCATGTGCCTTTTTGTGTATATATGTGTATGTATGTTGCGGATAAGGAGCGTGTGTGATGTTTGCAGCGGGTGATCTGGTGGTATACGGCGGCGAGGGCGTCTGCCGGGTGGAGTCCATAGGGCCATCCGGTCTGGCCTATGACGGCGGCGACAAGGTCTACTATCATCTCTCTCCCCTGTACCGCGGCGGCACCGTTATGACTCCGGTGGACACCGCTGTCCTCATGCGTCCCATCATCAGCCGTGACTGTGCGCTGAAACTGATCGCCGCGCTGCCAGTCCTGCCGGAGCAGAAGCCCGCCGAGCGCGGTATGCGTGCTGCCAAGGACTTCTACCACCAGCTGGTGCTCCGCTGTGACTGCGCCGAGCTGGCCGCCATGATCCACGGTATCTGCCGCAAGCGGGCGTGGGCCCTGCGCCATGGTAAGAAGGTCAGCCAGATGGATGAGCGCTATCTCAAGCGGGCTGAGGACCAGCTCTACGGCGAGCTGGCCGCGGCACTGGATATGCCCCGGGATCAGATGATCCCCTATATCCGCCAGACCTGGGCCAAGTGGCCCGAGCAGCTGCCCAAGCAGGGGCAGGAGGAGCCGGCGGAGGCTGCTGAAGTGGAATAAGCGGACAGGGACGGCGGGAGCCGTCCCTGTTTTAACAGCAACTCATATCAAACATTTGGGGCGGAAAGGGTGTATTCTGTTCACAGCGAGAGAAGGGAGCAAGCCTATGTACGAATGGCAGCAGCTGATCCAGACCGTCGTCAATGAGATGGACGACGCCATTATGCGCCGGGACGATCAGGCGTTGACACTGCGGGCGCTGGCGGCACGTCTGCACTATTCTGAGTACCACGCCACCCATAAATTCCGCGAGATCGCGGGTATGTCCCTGCGTACCTACCTGCACCAGCGGCGCCTGGCCTTTGCCCTGAAGGAGGTGCGCGATACCGACCGGCCTTTGTTGGACATCGCGCTGGACTACGGCTTTTCCGGGCAGGAGGCCTTTACCCGCGCCTTCAAGGCGCTCTACGGCGTTACCCCCGGTGTTTACCGCCGCCGGCCCCGCCCCGTAGTGCTCCGCACCCGCATCCATCCCTTCGATCGCTATATCTTTGGATTGGGAGAGATCGGTATGGTCAAAAGTGAACAGGGCGTCAAGACGTATTTCTATTTTGTGCCGGGGCAGTACTTCAAGTATATCCGGCCCATCAGACGGGAGAAATAAGAAAACAGGGCAGCCCAATGGGCTGCCCTGTTTTTTCAGATCAAGAATTCCGCAGGGACGTCGTGGGAGGAAAACAGCAGCGGCGACAGCGTTCTGGCGTAGGCCCCGGTGTTCCCCACGGCCACAAGATCTCCCACCGCCAGCGCCGGACCGGTGAAGTTCTTAGCCAGCACGTCCGTGGCGCAGCAGAGGTTTCCTGCGATGTCTACGGTCTCGGTGATGCCGGTATCCTCCGCAGGCAGGGCGGTGATGGGGAAGGCGGTCTCGCCGGTAAACAGAGGTTCCTGAGGCGCAAGGGGGCCTTCTCCGGCGGCGTTACGCAGCATGGCGGCAAGAGAGGGCTTCTGGAAGCCGTTGAGACAGTTTTCTACGATGACATAGGTGGTGCCGTGGGACGTCTTTTTGTCTACCACAGGCAGATAGTACGTTCCCGCCTGCGCCGTCAGAAACCGCCCGGACTCCACCAGCAGCCGTGCGCGGAGGGTACGGGCGTTTTCCTCTGCCACGGCCTGTGCACATTGCTTCAAGGTGCTCATGTTCAGCGGCGGTTGGCACACCGGGTCGTAAACGATGCCTACTCCGCCGCCGAAGTTGATATACTCGATGGAACAGTCCAGAATATCGCGGAGGCGGAGGGCCAGCGCGAAGCAGTTTTTGTAGTAGCGGATGAGGGTGTCCGCAGAGAGATTCTGGGAGCGCAGGTGGACATGGAGGCCGCAGACGGCTATCGGCAGCGTTTGCAGCAGAGTTTTCAGTGCCGGGAGGTCGGACTCGTCGATGCCGAACTTGGACGTTCCGCCCGTACCGCCGTCCATACTGAAAGCGGGGTTCACGCGCAGGCCGATGGCCTTTGTCTCGCCGCGGGCAGCGGCCATAGCGGCGATTCGCCGCACCTCGCCGATAGAATCGGCGATCAGATGGCAGTTATCCCACGCGGCGGCCAGTGCACGATCGCTTTTGCCGGCGGCGGAGAAGTAGATATCCTCTTGCGCGATCCCGCATTCCGCGGCCAGGCGGACCTCCCCCGCGCTGGCCGCATCCGCGCCAATGCCAAGCGCCGCAAGGTGCCGTATTACCGGTGGGAAGGGGTTGGCCTTCACGGAGAACAGAATATCAAAGCCGGGGAAGGTCCTGTGGAGAGTCTCTGCCTGTGCGGTAAGGATCTCGCGGGAGTAAATGTAGCAGGGCGCGTGCTGACGCGCCAAGGCGAGGGCATTTTCGCTCATGGGGCACCATCCTTTCGTGTACTGTTGATGATAGTATAGCATAGGGTGGAGGGGAAAGGCAAAACATTCCTTGCACGCCGACGTGAAGTGTGCTACAATACGGCGTGGATATGCGGGCGTGGTGGAATTGGTAGACTCGATGGATTTAGGTTCCATTGCCAACAGGCGTGCGGGTTCGAGTCCCGCCGCCCGCACCAAAAAGGGAAAGACACATATTCATGTGCCTCTCCCTTTTTGGTATGATGAACAGGAGGCGGCTCTATGAAACGAATAGCGTCCATACAGGACATCTCCTGTCTGGGGCGGTGCTCGCTGACGGTGGCGCTGCCGGTGATCTCCGCCATGGGGGTGGAGTGCGCCATCGTGCCCACGGCGGTGCTCAGTGCGCACACGGCGTTTCCGGGCTTTGTCAGCCGGGATCTCAGCGACCAGCTGCCGGCCATTGCCGATCACTGGCGGTCCCAGCAGGTGCATTTTGACGCGCTCTATACCGGTTACATCGCCTCCGCGCCCCAGGTGCAGCAGGTGATGGACTTTTTCGACGCGGTGAAGAGCCCGGATACGCTGCTGATCGTGGACCCGGCCATGGCGGACCACGGGAAGCTGTACAGCGGGTTTGACGGCGCTTTCCCGGCGGCGATGGCCCGCCTGACGGCTCGGGCGGACGTGGCGCTGCCCAATATCACGGAGGCCTGCCTGCTGACCGGTACGCCGTACCGGGAGGAGGTGGACGAGGGCTTTGCCCGTGAGCTGCTGCGGGGGGTGGCCGCGCTGGGGGCGAAGAAGGTGATCCTCACCGGGGTGTCCTTTGCGCCGGATAAGCTGGGCGCTATGGGCTATGACAGCGGCGCGGAGACATATTTCACCTGTCTTGGTCCGCGGAACCCGGCCTCCTTCCACGGCACGGGGGATATTTTCGCCGCCGTTGTCACCGGCGGGCTCATGCGGGGCATGACGCTGGAGCAGGCGGCTTCGCTGGCGGTGGAATTTGTACTTGCCTGTATCGACGCCACGGCACGGGACCCGCAGGCCGGGTGGTACGGCGTGGAGTTTGAAAAGGCGCTGCCGCTGCTGTGCGAACGGGTGCGGGACCTGCCGGAAAACTGAAAAAGAAAACAGCCCTGCGGCGCTGCCGCAGGGCTGCTGTGCATTTATTCGGGGTCGCCGTCCGCGTGCTCCGTCGGTTTGTCTTCGGCGGGGGTGCCTTCCGGGTCCTTATCCTCCGGCTTTTCATCGTAGTCCGGCATGGGGATGGGCTCGGACACGATGTTGATGTGCCTGGCGGGGGCCTCGATGGTCTCCGGCACGCTGGGCCGGAAGGCGGGCTGGCTGTTCTTGCTGGCGCCGTAGTTGTCCACGGTCTCCGGGTCACGGCCCTCGATGATGGCCATCATCTCCTGGCCGGTGATCGTCTCCTTCTTCAGCAGGTACGCGGCGATCTTGTCCAGCAGTTCCCGGTTCTCCCGCAGGATCTGCTTGGCCTCCTCGTGGCACTGGCGCAGGATCTTGATGGTCTCGCGGTCGGCTGCGGCGTAGGTCTCCTGGGCGCAGGTCATGGAGTAGCCGCCGTCCAGATACTGGCTCTGAACGCTGCCCAGGGCCATCATGTCGAACTCGTCGCACATGCCGAAGCGTGCCACCAGGTTCCGGGCCATCTCCGTGGCGCGCTCGATGTCGTTGGCGGCGCCGGAGGTCATGGTGTTGCACACCACCTCCTCGCTGGAGCGTCCGGCCAGCAGGGTACGGATCTCGGTCAGAATGTCCTCGCGGGACATGAGGAACTTTTCCTCCTCCGGCAGGTGCAGGGTGTAGCCCAGCGCACCCTGGGTATGGGGTACGATGGTGATCTTGCTGACGGGCTGGGCATTCTTCTGCTTGGCCGCCACCAGCGCGTGACCCACCTCGTGGTAAGCGATAATGCGCTTTTCCGCCTCGGTGATGACGGTGCCCTTCTTCTCGCTGCCGGCGATGACCAGCTCAAAGGACACCAGCAGATCGTCCTGATTTACGGCCCGGCGGCCCTTACGCACGGCGCGCAGGGCGGCCTCGTTCACCAGATTGGCCAGGTCGGCGCCCACGCAGCCGGCGGTGGCCTGGGCGATCTTTTCCAGGTTCACGTCCTCGGCCAGGCGGATATTGCGGGTGTGTACCTGCAATGTGGCCAGACGGCCGGCCAGGTTGGGCCGGTCCACGGTGATGCGCCGGTCGAAGCGGCCGGGGCGCAGCAGCGCCTTGTCCAGTACCTCGGGGCGGTTGGTGGCGCCCAGCACGATGACGCCCTTGCTGGGGTCAAAGCCGTCCAGCTCGGCCAGCAGCTGGTTCAGCGTCTGCTCGCGCTCATCGTTGCCGCCGAAGCGGCTGCCGTCGCGGGATTTACCGATGGTGTCGATCTCATCGATGAAGATAATGCAGGGAGCGACCTTGGCGGCCTCCTTGAACAGGTCACGGACGCGGCTGGCGCCCACGCCCACGAACATCTCCACAAAGTCGGAGCCGGAGATGGAGAAGAACGGCACACCGGCCTCGCCCGCGACGGCTTTGGCCAGCAGGGTCTTACCGGTTCCAGGAGGGCCCATGAGCAAAACTCCCTTGGGAATACGGGCGCCCAGCGCATTGAACTTGCCGGGGTCCTTCAGGAACTGGACGATCTCCTCCAGTTCCTCCTTTTCCTCATCGGCGCCGGCCACATCATCAAAGGTAACACGGTTGTGGGGATCCTGCTGCTTGGGCTTCAGCTTGGCAAAGGCCATGGGGTTGCCCCCGCCGCCAGAGCGCTTCATGAGGATATACCAGAAGCCGCCCATGAGCAGCACGGTGAGCAGCAGCGGCAGCATATCGATCCACCAGGGCATGGCCTCGGCGGCATCATAGTACTGCTTGATGGGTGCATCGGGATGCTCGGCATTATACTCATCTACCAGGGCGTGGGTATCCTGCAGGAACAGGCTGAGATTCGGCACACTGTAGGTGATGGTGGTCTTTTTCTCATCATTGAGCTGCATGGTCAGCTCGCCGGTGCCAAAATCCAGCTCATACTCCGCCACCTGCTCATTCTTAAAATAATCAATGATGGTGCGGTACTCCACCTTGGGCTGGGCGGTATTCATGCTGAAAATGCGGACCGCCATGTAGAAGAACAGCGCGATGAGCACTACCGGGACGATCCAGTTTCTCTTTTTGGGTGACAATGACTTCACTCCTGTCTTGGGCAGATTTGATTATTCGTGGGAATAAACGCTGGGGGAAAGGACGCCGATGTAGGGCAGGTTGCGGTATTCCTCGGCGTAATCGAGGCCGTAGCCCACCACAAAGGCATCGGGAATGGTGTAACCGACATAATCGGCATAGATCTCCTGCTCCCGGCGGGCGGGCTTATCCAGCAGCACGCATACCTTCAGAGAGGCGGGATTGCGCTCCTTGAGCATCTTGGTGAGCTGGTGCAGGGTGTTGCCGGTATCCAGAATGTCCTCCACGATGAGGACATTGCGGCCGGCGATATCGGAATTAAGATCCTTGGCCACATGGATATTGCCGGAGGAGGTGGTGCCGCTGCCGTAGCTGGAAACGGACATAAAATCGATATTGATCTGGCGGTCGATCTGGCGCATGAGATCGGTGACGAAAACGATGGCGCCATTGAGGATACCGACGATTAAAAGATCCTTGCCCTCATAGTCCTTTGTGATCTGCTCGCCTAGCCGCTTGCATACGCCCTGCAGCTCCACCTCATTGAACATTACCTTGCAGATGTCCTTATCCATTCTCATGGTGTTTTTTCCTCCTGGCACTCAATTATCACATATTGTCCGGTTTTTTCGGTCACAGCAGCGCGGGAATCGCTGCCGAGGCCCTCGGCCCACAGCACACCGTCATCATCTGCCAGTACCGCCAAAGCGGGGCGCAGCGACGCCGGCATTCCGGCGTCGGCCCAAGCCTCTCCCAGCGGGAGCGGCTTCCCTGTTTTGGCTGTGCGAATGCGGTCGCCGGGGCGGCGGGTACGCAGAACCGAATTACCTATTATCTTATCACAATCCACCACATTTTTTAAGAGGGAAATGTTAAATTTTTCGGACTGTTTCGCAACTATTTTGTTGCAAAGCGTCAGTTTTATCCGTTTTTGCCGGCCAAAGGGCAGAATGACAACCTTTTGCGGCAAGGGGAACGGCACCAAAACCGGCGGGATGCCCCCCGGCGGCTGGTAACTCAAGAGCGCCCAGCTGCCCCCGGCGATGAGGTACCAGGCCCGCTCTGCGATATCCAGCTTGCCGCCGGAGCGGAGGGTCTCCTTCATGCGCGCCAGCACAGCGGCCGAACGGGGCAGGCCATGCTGCTCCAATAGGCGCAGCAGCAGCCGGTCGCAGACC
>OJMK01002998.1_pt1 | contig 10716 bp, 10 predicted proteins | sample 1597201 | NCBI WGS metagenome assembly OJMK01 (sample SAMEA2452125, study PRJEB22498) | human gut metagenome | reverse complement strand
TCGCTCTTTTTTGCTTTTACCAAATAATCCCATAGTGTTTCTCCTTTATAACTTCCGATTTGCCGGTTTCTTTCACCGCTGCCAAATCCATCATATCATGCGTTTCCATACAGAGCAATAAAAAAGATGGACCGCAGAAAATCCGTGATGGAATTTTCAGAGCATTGACAGGACTTGTTGAGATTTTCTTTGAATAATTTTGCTCTCACGGTTCGCGGGTCTGACAGGCCACCGGCCTGTCATTCAACACCGCGAACCCCCCCAGGGGGAAGGCTAACGGGGGTCATATGCGCTCGTAGGCGCGGCGGGGGGTGCCGTCGGCGACGTGGATGGTGCCGGTGTACACGAAGCCGGCGCGTTCCAGGCAGCGGCGCATGGGGTGGTTATCCTCATGGGTGTCCGCCCGCAGATGGGGACACCGCGTCCACGCCCAGGCCACGGCCTCGGCCAGCACGCCGGTATGGGTACCGTCGCTGCCCAGGCGGTGGAGGGTGCCGTATGGCGTCGCGTCATCCAACCACGCGCCGTCGATGACCTGATAGGTGGGGTCGTCGCCGATGATGAAGGCAAACACGGCGTACACGCCGCCCGCGTCCTCCATGACGAACAGCCGACCGGCGGCCACGTCCGACCGGAGCAGGGCCTCGGAGGGGTAGCCGTTGACCCACTGGACGGTGTTGCCGCTGCGGCGCATGAACTGCCGGGCGCTGTGGTAGATCGCCAGGGCGCGGGGAATGTCGAAGCTTGTCGCAGGTCGGATCATATCAGTTTTTCAGGCTTTGCAGCGGGGCGGGGATACGGCCGCCGCGGGCGATGAAGTCGGCGCTGGAGGCCTCGTGGACGGGCATCAGGGGCGCGCTGCCCAGCAGGCCGCCCATCTCCACGGTGTCGCCCACGTCCGCGCCCTCCACGGGGATGATGCGGACGGCGGTGGTCTTGCTGTTGACCATGCCCACGGCGGCCTCGTCGGCGATGATGGCGGAGATCGTCTCCGCCGTGGTACTGCCGGGCACGGCGATCATGTCCAGACCCACAGAGCACACGCAGGTCATGGCCTCCAGCTTGTCGATGGTCAGGGTGCCGTCCAGGGCCGCGGCGATCATGCCCTCATCCTCGCTGACGGGAATAAACGCGCCGGAAAGTCCGCCGACGGAGCTGGATGCCATCACGCCGCCCTTTTTCACCGCGTCGTTCAACAGCGCGAGCGCGGCGGTGGTGCCGTGCGTGCCGCAGACCTCGAGGCCCATTTCCTCCAGAATACGGGCCACGCTGTCGCCGACGGCGGGCGTGGGCGCGAGGGAGAGATCGACGATGCCGAACGGCGTATTGAGCCGGCGGCTGGCCTCCTGCGCGACGAGCTGACCCATGCGCGTGATGCGGAAGGCAGTCTTTTTCACCGTCTCGGCGACCACATCAAAGGGCTGGCCCTTTACACTTTGCAAGGCATGGTATACCACGCCGGGGCCGGAAACGCCGACGTTGATGACGCGCTCCGGCTCGCCGACGCCGTGGAACGCGCCGGCCATAAAGGGGTTGTCCTCCACGGCGTTGCAGAATACCACGAGCTTCGCGCAGCCGAAGCCTCCGCAGTCGGCGGTGCGCTCCGCCGCGGCCTTGACGGTGCGGCCCAAGAGCGCCACCGCGTCCATGTTGATGCCGGCCTTGGTCGAGCCGACGTTGACGGACGAGCACACAAGGTCGGTGACGGCCAGCGCCTCGGGAATGGAGGCGATGAGCCGCCGGTCGCCGGAGGTAAAGCCCTTCTGCACCAGGGCGGAGTAGCCGCCGATGAAGTTGACGCCGCAGGTCTTGGCGGCGCGGTCCAGCGTCAGGGCCAGGGGGACGAAGTCCTCGCTTTTGCAGGCCGCGCCGGCGATGGCGATGGGCGTGACGGAGATGCGCTTGTTGACGATGGGGATGCCGAACTCGCTCTCGATATCGCAGCCGGTCCGGACCAGCTTTTCGGCGCGGGAGCAGATCTTGTCGTAGATCTTGTCGCAGCAGCGGTCCATGTCCTCGTCGGCGCAGTCCAACAGGGAGATGCCCATGGTGATGGTGCGGATATCCAGGTGCTGCTTGTCCACCATGGCGATGGTGTCAAAGATGTTTTGCAGACTCAGCATATTCCCCACCTCTTACAGCTTGTGCATGGCGTCGAAAATGTCCTCCCGCTGGATGCGGATGGACAGGCCGCGGCCCTCGCCGTAGGCCTTCAGATCGGCGCGCAGGGCGTCGAAGGGCGCCTGACACTCGGTCAGGTCCACCACCATCATCATGGTGAAGTAGCCCTCCATGATGGTCTGGCTGATGTCCAGAACGTTGATGCGGCTGGCCGCCAGGGTGTTGCACACACCGGCGATGATGCCCACCTGGTCCTTGCCCACAACGGTAACGATCGCTTTCATAACTATATACTCCTTTCGGATGGTTTTTGTTTTGGCGCGGGAGGCGCGGTTTGCAGCAAACCGATGGATCCTGCGTCCTGTCGATGGCAGGCCGACGACGGCGTATCGGGTATACGGCGAGGAGACCTGACGATGGCAGGGCGCAGGAGGCGCGGTTTGCTATTCCAATTCGTCTAATGTCAGCGAATAGCTGGGCAGGAAATGCTCGCGGAAATAGTCCAGCTCCGGCAGGGCCATGGCGTCCATGGCGGCGGCGGTCTGGGCGGCGGCCTGACGGAACTCGGTGTTGCCGGCCTTCAGCTCCTCGATGCACTTGATGTGGGCGGAGAGCTTATCCGCCGCCCTGACCAGCTGCTCGATCTCCGGGTCGGCGGGACGGAGGGCGTCCTCGTAGGCGGGACGCAGGTCCTCCGGCAGCATGGAGAGGAGCTTGTCCTCCGCCACCTGCTCCACGGCCTTGTAGGCCTCGCGGATACCGGGATTGTAATACTTGATGGGGGTGGGCATATCGCCGGTGAGTATCTCGCCGGCGTCGTGGTACAGCGCCGCCACGGCCACAGCGCCGACGTCCACCTGGCCGCCGAAGCGCTCGTTGCGCAGCACCGCCAGCGCGTGGGCCAGCACCGCCGTCTGGTGGCTGTGCTCCTGGATATTCTCCGTGTAGCTGTTCCGCATGAGCGACCAGCGCTGGATGAAGCGCATACGGTTGATATAGGCGAAAAAGTGGTTCATGTTATGTCAACTCTCCTATCAGTACATCACCATCTATACCGACTATTTTTGTATCGATAATTTTATTATGTAAATCTTCGGCGCGGACGCACACCTCACAGTAGTTGGGGGCGTGGCCGGTGTAGAGGCCGTCCTTCTCCTGCTCATAGAGCACCGGGTAGGTCTGCCCCACGCAGCCCTCCAGATAGGCGCGGTGCATAGTCCGGGCCACGGCCACGGCGCGGCGGGTCCGTTCCTCCTTTACCGCGGCGCTGAACTGCACCAGCTCCGCCGCCTTGGTGCCGGGACGGACGGAATAGGGGAAAATGTGCATATCCGCGAAGGCGCACTTTTCGATAAAGGTCATGGTCTGCTCGAATTCCCGGTTCGTCTCGTCGGGGAAGCCGCAGATCAGGTCGGTGGTGACGGCGGGCCGGTGGAAATACTGCCGCAGCAGTGTGACGGACTCGTAAAACCGTGCCGTGTCATACTTCCGGTTCATGCGGCGCAGCGTCTCGTCACAGCCGGACTGCAGGGACAGGTGGAAGTGGGGGCACAGGTTGGGCAGCTTCGACGCCCGGCGGCAGAAGTCCTCGGTGATGGTACGGGGCTCCAGGCTCCCCAGCCGCAGACGCATATCCCCCGCGGCGGCGGATACCGCCTCCAGCAGGTCGATGAGGCTTTGGCCGTTTTTCAGATCGTGGCCCCAGGAGGATATCTCGATACCGGTGAGCACCAGCTCACGGTAGCCCTCGCGCCGCAGCTGCTCCGTCTGGGCTACGGCCGTCGCCAGCGGCAGGGAGCGCACCGGGCCGCGGGCATAGGGGATGATGCAGTAGGTGCAGAAATTCACACAGCCGTCCTCTACCTTCAGCATGGCCCGGGTGCGCTCGGCCATGCCGCCGGCGGGCAGCACCTCGAATTCCCTGCGGCGCAGGGCGTCGTCCAACAGTCTCACCGGCTCCTTTTCGTGGGCTGCCTGCTCGAACAGGTCCAGAAACGCCATGCGGTCACCGGTACCGGCCAGCAGGTCCACGTCCAGTGCCGCCACCACCTCCGGGTGGGTCTGCACATAACAGCCGCAGGCGGCCACCACCGCGTTGGGGTTCAGCTTATGACACCGGCGGATCATCTGCCGGGATTTCTTATCACTGATGGCGGTGACGGAGCAGGTGTTGACGATATAGCCGTCGGCCTCCGTCTCGGCGGGCACCAGCGTATGACCGCGGCGCAGCAGCTCCTGCTCCATGGCCTGTGTCTCGTATTGGTTCACCTTGCAGCCCAAGGTATAGATGGCAACACGCATCTTGCACTTTCCCCTATTCTATCGTATAATAAGGTTTCACGGGTGAAGGTGTTTTTCACTCCCGCTTTTTGATCGGTTTATTATACTGTATTTTACCGTGTCTTTCAAGACCCGTTCGTGAAACAGGAGGCTCTCTATGGTCTATTTTGATAACGCCGCCACCACGCCGCTGCCCAAAGCCGTGGCCGACGCCATGTACGAGGTGCTGACGGCGCACTTTGGCAATCCCTCCTCCCAATACCCCATAGGGGTGGAGATGAAAAAAGCCGTGGAGGGCTGGCGGGCCGTCATCGCCGGGGCGCTGGGCTGCCCCGCGGAGCGCCTGTACTTCACCTCCTGCGGCACGGAGAGCGACAACTGGGCCATACAGGCCGCCCTGTGGCAGAACCGGCACAGGGGCAGACACATCATCACCACCGCCGTGGAGCACAGCGCCGTTCTGGAGCCCTGCAAGCTGCTGGCCCAGCAGGGGTATGAGGTCACCTATCTGAAGCCAGGACAGGACGGCAATGTCACCGCCGAACAGGTGGCGGATGCCCTGCGGGAGGACACCGCCCTGGTGTCTGTGATGCTGGTGAACAACGAGACGGGCTGCGTATTTCCCGCGGCGGACATCGCTGCCCTGCTGCGGAAGAAGGGCTCCCCTGCCCTGCTGCACTGCGACGCGGTGCAGGGCTTTTTGAAGGTCCCCTGCGACCCGGAGGGCTGGGGCGTAGACCTGATGAGCCTGTCCGGTCACAAGGTCGGCGGGCCCAAGGGCGTGGGCGCGCTGTACATCGGTCCCCGGGTGCGGAACCCCCGCCCCCTGCTGCCCGGCGGCGGACAGGAGCGCGGCGCGCGCTCCGGCACCGAGGCCACGGCCCAGATCGCCGGCTTTGCCAAGGCGGTGGAGCTGCGGCTGGCCGATTATGACGCCAAGCTGGCCCACATGGCCGGGCTGAAGGCCTATTGCCGGGAGAAGCTGCTGGCCATGGGCGGCGTGGTCCCCGTGGGCGAGGGTACGGCCCCCCACATTCTGGCGGTGTCGCTGGTAGGGTATCCCAGCGCCAACATCGTAACGGACCTGGGTGCGCAGGGCATCTGCATCTCCGCAGGCTCTGCCTGCCATCAGGGGAAGGCGAGCCATGTGGTCTCCGCTCTGGGGCTGGACAAAAAGACTGCCGCCGGCGTGATCCGCATCTCCTTCTCCCCCGACAATACACGGGAGGACGTGGATGTCCTGTGCCAGGCGCTGCTCGCCCACCGGGACAGCCGCTTCCCCATGCTGTGATATACGCCCGCGGCGCGGGCACAACGATATTTTGAGGTGGACTATGTTCAAAGCTCTTAAGCGCGACAGGGCCTTTTACGGGTATCTGCTCCGGTTGACCGGCCCTATCGCCCTGCAAAATCTGATCACTTTCTCCCTGGGCCTGATCGACACGCTGATGGTCAGCCAGCTGGGCAACAATGAGATGGCGGCGGTAACGGCGGCCAACGTGCCGGTGTTCCTGCTGATCTCCATCGTGTTCGGCGTCCAGTCCGGCGTAGGCATCCTGATCAGCCAGTACTGGGGCAAAAAGGACCTGCCCAGCATCAGCCGTGCCATCGGCGTGGCGGCGGGGCTGGGCGTGGCTCTGGCGCTGGTCATCGCGCTGGCGCTGTTCCTGTGGCCGGTGCAGATCATGGACCTGATGAGCAACAAGCATCATCTGTCCCTGCTGGGCGCGCCGTATCTGCGGGTCATCGGCTTCTCCTATGTGTTCAATATGCTCTCGTCTATCTACGTCAGCGCGCAGCGCAGCGTGGAGAACGCCAGCTTCGGCATGAAGCTGTTTGGTATGTCCACGGTGCTGAATACCGGCATGAACTACCTGCTGATCTTCGGCAAGTGCGGCTTTCCCATGCTGGGCGTGGAGGGCGCGGCCATCGCCACACTGCTCTCCCGCGTGGCGGAGTTCGCCGTGTGCCTGTTCTGCGCCCTGCGGAGCCGGGTCATCCCCCTGGACCTGAAGGCGCTCTTCCGTCCGGGCTGGGAGATGCTGCGCCGGTTCGTGAAATACGCCTCGCCGGTGATGGCCAACGAGCTGTTCTGGGGGCTGGGCAACAGCCTGCTCACCGTCATTCTGGGACACATGACCATCTCGGTAGAGTTTCTGGCGGCCAACGCCGTCATGGGCAACCTGAACCGCCTGTTCCTGGTGGTGTGCTTTGGTCTGGGCGCCGCTACCGCCGTGATGATCGGCAAGGCCATCGGTGAGGGACAGAGCCACGATGAGCTGATGGACCTGTCCAGGACGCTGTCCTGGGTGACGATACTGGTGGGCGCCGCACTGGCCGTTATCGCCCTGGCGCTGGTGCCGCTGCTGTTCCAGCCGGTGGTCTTCCCACTGTTCAAGCTGTACGATCTCAGCGCCCATCTGGCCACCACGCTGGCGGTGACGGGCTTCGCCTGCATCCCCTTCCACGCCTACTCCATCTCCGCCGTCACCGGTATCCTGCGGGCAGGCGGCGATGTGTTCTGGTCCACGGCGCTGGATCTGGCACCCCAGTGGCTGGTGGCGCTGCCGCTGACGGCCCTGCTGGCGCTGGTGCTGGACGCGGATCCCTGGTTCGTGTCGCTGGCCATACAGGCGGAGAGCTTTATCAAGTGTCCCATCTGCCTGTGGCGCATCCGGTCCCGTAAATGGATACACGACGTGACACTGCCGGAGGGTGAGCGAGGAACAGTCTGTTCGTCTGCCCCCTGTGCGGCGGCGCGCTGACGCGGCGGGAGGGCAGCTATCTCTGCCCCGCCGGCCACTGCTTCGACATCGCCAGGGAGGGCTATACCTATCTGCTGCCGGTGAACCGGAAGCACTCCAAAACCCCCGGCGACGACAAGGCTATGGCCGCGGCGCGGCACGCCTTTCTGGAAAAGGGCTACTACGCCCCGCTATGCGAAGAATTATGTCAACTCGCTGTGGAGCTGACCGGCGATGCCCCGGCGGTGCTGGACAACGGCTGCGGCGAGGGCTACTACACCGCGGGCATCTATCGTGCCCTGTGTGAGGCCGGGAAGACGCCGGTGATGGCCGGGATCGATATCTCCAAGCCCATACTGCGTCTGGCGGCTAAGCGGGAGAAAAATGTGCAGTTCGCTGTGGCCTCCTCCTACCGCCTGCCGGCGGCAGACGGGTCCGTAGACCTGCTCATCAACTGCTTCTCACCGCTGGCCATCGAGGAATTCCGCCGCGTGCTGCGGCCCGGCGGGCACTTTATCTATGTGGTGCCCGGAGAAATGCACCTGTGGGAGATGAAGCAGGTGCTCTATGACCACCCCTATGTCAATGAGGTGAAGGAGACACCCTACGAGGGCTTCCGGTATGTGAGTATTCGGCACGTAAGGGACGTTATCCATCTGGAGGACCCGGCGGACATACAGGCGCTGTTCGGCATGACGCCCTACTGCTGGAAAACGCCGAAGGCCGGCGTTGAAAAATTATGTAAACTCACGCAGCTGGACTGCCGCATCGCCTTTGACATACACGTTTTCGAAAAGGAGAGGTAACTATGGATCGAATTTCCCCGCCCCGCCGCCGGCCGCGGCGGCGTCTGCTGCCGGTGCTGCTGCTGATCGCGGCGGTGCTGGTGGTTGGCGGACTGCTGACGGCGGTCGTTCTGTCCCTGCGGGGCGGCAGCGCCCGGCAGGAGCCGGAGGCCGATCCCCACGCGGGGCAGGTATATATCAACGACGGATTTAACATGGTGTGGATGACGCCCCATGAGGGTATCCCCGCCAGCGGCCTGGCGCAGGAGGACTTCCGCCGGGATACCAACGACGACGGCAGCGACGGCGTCCGCGTCCGCTATCTGGGCGCGGAATACGCCACCCGCTGGGGCGTGGACGTGTCTAACCACCAGGGCACCATCGACTGGGCGGCGCTGAAGCGGCAGGGCATCGACTTTGCCTATCTGCGCCTGGGTCTGCGGGGCTACGGCGAGAAGGGCTCCCTGTACCCGGACCGGTCCTTCGACAGCTATTACAGCGGGGCCAGGGCCGCCGGCATCGACGTGGGCGTGTATTTCTTCTCCCAGGCCGCCACCGTGCAGGAGGCCGCCCAGGAGGCCCTGTACGCCCTGCAGCTGCTGGATGGCCGCGACCTGGACCTGCCGGTGTACTACGACTGGGAGCCGGTACAGCAGGAGGACTCCCGCACACTGCACAACAACGAATTCCTGCTGACCTCCCAGGCCCGGACTTTCTGCGCCTTGATCGAACAGGGCGGCTATGAGGCCGGGGTGTACATGAACCGCCAGCAGGGCTACTACCGCTATGATCTGTCCTCTATGGGGAACATCGCCCTGTGGATCGCTGATCCCGGCGACTATCCGGACTTCTACTACCGCTTCGATGTGTGGCAGTATGACCACGGCGCACGGCTGGACGGCGTCAACGAGATCGTGGACCTGAACGTGGAGTTCGTGCCGGTAATGTAAGCAAGAGCGCTCCCCCGCCGGGGGAGCGCTCTTTTATTCGAACAGCTTTCCGCAGGCCCAGTTGGTAAAGGGTGCGGCGGCAAACATATTCCAGAAAAACGCCATGGGGAAGTTCTTGATAAGCGTCCCCGCCCAGATGGCGGGCAGCTGCCACACCGGCGCACCGCCTAAGATCATGCTGAAAATAATGGTGGCCGCCAGACTCATGGTGGGGCACATAACGGACACGGTGCCCGCCTGCCGCATCAACCGACAGAAATAGGGGTTATCCCGCTGCGGGTCGCTGACTTTGGCGGCAAAGCGGGCGCCCAGCCGGTTGCCCCACAGCTCCGACACGATAATGACGATGAGCCCCATGAACAGCGCCTCCACCAGCGCCTTGCCCACGATACCGTAGGTCAGGTTGGTAAACCCTCCCGGCTGCAAATGTACCCCCTGCTGGATAGCGTTGTTGTATATCTCCATGCCGACAGCCATGCTGTACGACATGATGATACCGAAAATGATCCCCTGTGTTTTGTTCTTTGGCATTGCAGTTTCCTCCATAAAAATAAAAAGCGCACCGCCCGAGGGCGATACGCTTCGCAGGCACTTCTGTGCGCTACGCGTCTCTATTCTTTTACCACACCGCGGCAAAAAAGTCAACGGTTCGGAAACAGAACGCATACGTTATGTAAACCGTCATTCTCCCCTTTTCCCGTACTTTTCCCACAATCGCAGAATGGGGTAATAAAAAATCGCCCCTATGCCGCCTGCCGCCAGCAGCACCATAAACACCGTGTTCAGCACAGACAGCAGCGTATATCGCTGCAATACAGGCGCTACCGAAGCACCCACCATATCCTCCGCCCAGATCAGGTCCATATCGACCGAGGTGAACTCGCCGATCATAGCGGCGGCCACGGCGGCCCAAATGAACCGCACGGCGGCCACGCCCACCGCGCCGACGATCGCGGCGGCCAGCAGATACCTGCGGGGCTTCGGCCACGCGGCCCGCGGCGCTGCCTGGCCGGTGTCCCGTACCTCATCCAGCAGCAGATAGTCCGTGGTCACGCCGAACAGCCTGCTCAACGCGATAATATTCTCCGTATCCGGCACAGCCCCGCCGCTCTCCCACTTGGACAGCGCCTGCCGGGACACATGGATCTGCCCTGCCAGCTCCTCCTGACTCCAGCCCCTGGCCTTCCGCAGTTCCTGCAGCTTTTCTCCGAAGGTCATAGACGTATCTCCTTTCGCTTGGTAGCTACATCATAGCAGAAACGCCCTGTAAAGTCCACCTATCATAGCTTACAATCGCCGCAGCCAGACATTACATCCTCCCCACATAAACCAAAAGACCGGCTTTCGCCGGTCTTTTGGTTTACATAATTTAGTTTTTCTTCCCGTGCTGCGCCTTCATGCGCCGCTCGTGGTTCAGGATGGTCTTGCGGATGCGGAGGTTCTTGGGGGTGACCTCCAGCAGCTCGTCATCCGCCAGGAATTCCAGGCACTGCTCCAGGCTCATCTTCCGGGGCGGCACCAGACGCAGGGCGTCATCGCTGCCGGCGGCACGGGTGTTGGTCAGCTGTTTCTTCTTGCAGACGTTGACCACGATGTCCTCCTGCTTGGGGCTGATGCCCACTACCATGCCCTCGTACACGCCCACGTTGGGGCCGATGAACAGCACGCCGCGCTCCTGCGCGTTGAACAGACCGTAGGTGATGGACTCACCGGTCTCGCTGGCCACCAGAGAGCCGGTATTGCGGCGGATCAGCTCACCCTTATAGGGGGCGTAGCTGTCGAACACGCTGGCCATAATGCCCTCGCCGCGGGTATCCGTCAGGAACTCGTTGCGGT
>OJMK01002995.1_pt1 | contig 10723 bp, 8 predicted proteins | sample 1597201 | NCBI WGS metagenome assembly OJMK01 (sample SAMEA2452125, study PRJEB22498) | human gut metagenome | reverse complement strand
CAGGAACAAGCTGGGGAACTTTTGCAATCCTGGTTCCGATCGCGATCGCAATGTTCCCGGGTTCTGAAAATCTTCAGATGATGATCATTTCTGTATCAGCAGTTCTGGCAGGAGCAGTCTGTGGTGACCATGTTTCTCCGATTTCTGATACTACAGTTATGTCTTCAGCAGGGGCACAGTCAAATCATATCAATCACGTAACTACGCAGATGCAGTATGCAGCAGTAGTTGCAGTGATCTCCTTTATCGGGTATATCATTGCCGGATTTGTACATATCTGGTGGGTGGTTCTTGGAATCAGCCTGATCCTGCTTCTGCTTACGCTTACAGTGATCAAAAAAATCACATCTTCCAAAGAAGAGGAGACAAAAGCAAGTGCGTAAGATTCAGGTACCATATATTGACCAGAGCATAAAATATCCAACTGGATGCGAGAGCGTTTCGGCAGTTATGTTATTGAAGTATCTTGGCTATGAGATTACGGTAGATGAGTTTATTCAGAACTGTCTTGAGTGCCGAGAGATGGAAATACGGGATGGTGTTCTGTATGGTCCGGATCCGAATAAATTTTTCTGTGGAAATCCTTATGATGAAGAATCTTATGGGATTTATGCGAGAGGACTTCAGAAAGCGCTTGCAAAAGCCGCAGGGGATCATTATGAATTTCTGGATGAGACGGGAACATCGACAGAGACACTTCTGAAAAAGTATATCGATCAGGATATGCCGGTGGTATTCTGGGCATGTATCAACATGCGTAAGGAAATTCCGGGACCGGAGTGGAAACTTCTGGATACAGGAGAACGATTTTGCTGGACCTCGAACGAACATTGTATGCTACTGGTGGGATATGATGAAGAAAAGTATTATTTTAATGATCCATATGATAACAACGGAGTAGTTGGATATCCAAGAACACTGGTTGAAAAAAGACATGCTGCGCAGCACAGTATGGCGCTTGGTGTCTTGAAAAGATGATTTTGTACCAAAAAGTGTCAGGATTTTATAAAAACTTTATTTGAATTAAAAAAGTAAATCTGCTATAGTAGATATGGTTACGGTAAACTGTTTTTTATCAGAGAAAGAAGTGTTTATTGTGCGTAAGAAATCACACATATTATTGGCAAGGTATCTGGCAGATCAGATGCCGGCTAATGAAAGTTTACAGTCACATAGAAAAGCATTTTGTCTTGGCAATATCCTGCCAGACATCCAGCCTTCATTTGTAACCAAGAGACATGAGTATTTCGGTACTTTTGATGAGGTTCAGGGTAAGATACGACGACTGGTTCAGTCAGGGGCCGGGTATAATGACAGGGTATTCTGGCGGAGATCCGGAGAGGTCATGCATTATATAGCAGATTATTTTACTTTTCCACATAATAAGACGTTTGATGGTACACTTTATCAGCACAACACCTATGAAAAGCATCTGAAGAACGAGCTGAAAGCATTTGTTCTGGAAGGTAAGGCTGATGTGTATACGGAGAAGGAAATCCATTTTGAGACGCTGAATCAGCTTCTACAGTACATTAAGGAACATCACAGGAGATATCTGAACTGTAAGAGAAATATAGATGATGATATTCATTATATCCTCACTGTGTGCTATCAGGTATTTCAGGGACTGTTTCAGTTATGCCGGAAGAATGGCATAGCAGATTATGCTTATGCAGTTATGTAAATATGAAAAGAATGTGAATTTTATCCAGAAACCGTCGGGGTATTTATCCCGGCGGTTGATTTTTATGGAAATTTATGCTAAACTAACCACAGTTATTGTGTAAGTGAGTTAGCAGTGAGAAACATACCTTTATAAGGGGAATAAAGATATGTTCTTGACAGAAGGGAGCAATTTTACCAGAATGAAGAACAAATATCTGACCAGAAGTTTATGTGTAACAATTTTATCTGCAATGGTTTTAACCAGTCCGATGTCAGTCATGGCTGCGGATGAGCATATAGAAACTGCAAGCGATTTGGGCGATGGAAGTGGTGAGGTAATCTCTGATGGAAGTGATACACCGGATACAACGGCACCGGAGCCGAACACACCGGCACCGGAACCGAACACACCGGCACCGGAGCCAGATACGCCGACGCCAGAACCGGATACACCAACACCGGAACCAGATACGCCGACACCGGAGCCGACTGTGACGCCATCGGATCCAACTGCAACACCGGAGCCGACTGTGACACCGTCGGATCCAACTGCAACACCGAGTCCGGCACCGACAAATGTAACAGAATCTGAAGCTGCAAAGAATCTGGTAGCAAAGATCAATGCACTTGCGAAGGAGACACTTACAGTAAATCATGCGGCAAGGGTAAAAGAACTCAGAGCAGAATATGACAGCCTGCCGGAATACCAGAAGAAGTTTGTTACAAATTACGATCTTCTTGTTGGTTTTGAAAGCAAGATTGCAGAATTGCAGAAGAATCAGAAGGATGCGGGGAATGCAACAGATATTTCTGATGGAAGTGGAAATGTTACAGGCAAGACAGGAACACCGGTTTATTATGTGTCGAACCTTCATGCAGGCAAAGAATTTTATCTGGACAGTCTGAAAAATAATTATCAGCTTTCTTTTTCTGATGATTTTTCTTCTGTGATGGATGAAATTGAAAAAGAATATAAAGAAAAAAACAAACTGACAGACGCTAGCGACAGCAGGGCTGACGGCCTGACGACTTCAGCAGATTCTCTGCTCGTGCGTAACTGGCAGGATATCCTGGCAATCTATGTTTATGAGCAGAGCCAGGAAGGAAACACGGAGTTCACTCTTGATTCATCAGCGAAGGATGAACTGGCAAAGATCTTTGCTGAGATGAATCCGGTTGTCCGTGATAAAGAAAGCATTACACATGTTTGTTATGGAAACTATCACATTAACCATTATATTAAACAGAATAATATTTCACAGGAAAACAGGACAGTACTTAAGAAATATGTAGAAACAGATTGCAAGCTACTCTGTGCGATTGTTACAGATGCGAAAGGATTTGTACGTCAGAGTGTCGGGGATGATGTTTCTGAAGAACGTGTAAATGTTATTACTGCAGCATATTCACTGGTAGGTGAAGTTGGATATTTCTGGGGCGGCAAATCAACGCAGATAGGTAAAGACTCCAGTTGGGGTTCTGCCGAAAAAGTATCTGCAGCAGGCAGTGCCAGCAGTGGAACTGTCCGTGCATATGGTCTTGACTGCAGTGGATTTGTTACATGGTCAGTGATCAATGGATATCTGAATCAGGGTATGCAGAGCAGTGTGGGAGACGGTACTTCTGAACAGTGGGAGAATGCCAATGTTGTCAGTGAACAGGATGCACAGCCGGGTGATCTTGTATTCCAGAATGGACCGGAAGCAGGCAGTAATAACCATGTAGGTATTATCTGTGGCAAGACAGATGCAGGCGACTGGATCGCAGTACACTGTTCTTCCAGTAAGAATGGAGTAACAGTTGGAGAAGCTTATGGTGCAAGTTTCCGTTATATCCGTCAGCCTTCCTTCTATCCTACACAGACGGAAGTTGCAGAGATGGAAAACCAGGGTGCAAGTGCAGACAATGCAGAAACAGATCTGATAACGGATAATATAACAACGTCAGCAACACTTGTGGCAGAAACAACAAACTCTCTCAGTGATGGATTGAATGTGAAGGATACAGCAACACATGATACAGCGGAAACAATTACAGCACCTGCTGATGCGGCTGAGGATGTTGAGATAACATTTGAGGATATGAGTGATGAATCCGAAAATCAGACGACTTCCAATTATGCGACGGGTAGTGTGGAAGTGACAGATACGCTGGATGAAATCCTGAATCAGAATGTTTCGGTTTCCGGAAGTTCTGCGGAAATTCTTCCGCAAAAACCGGATAACAGTGATATTCAGGTTACTTTTGAAGATTGATGATAAACAAGGCCGGACGATTCGAAAGAGTCGTTCGGTTTTTTACAGCAAGCTCTTTTATTGATGGCAGAAGTCTGATAATATAAGACTGTACAGAAGATAAGGGAGTGACAGATGAAGAAAAAAAGAAGATTTGGACGCAGAGTTTTCTGCGTTTTGATTGTCCTGTTTATGGGTGTCATCTGGCAGAGTGATCTTCTTTCTCAGGAACCTGCTGAAGTCAGGTCATTAAGAAAACAGGAGATCCTGCAGACCGATGACAATTACAGGGAATATTATTTTGGATTACTGACAGAAGATGAGAAGAAAATATATCGTGAAATGCTGAGTGGAATACAGGAGAGACAAGATGAGTTTTATCTGACATCTTCGAATGAACAGCTGATCAGCAAAGTTTACCATGCATTGCTGAAGGATCATCCGGAACTTTTCTGGGTGCATAATCGTGAGGAAGTATATACGACTGCGTATAAAGGAACTGATTATTGCAGATTTTCACCTGGATATACGTATACAGATCAGGAAATTCAGGAAATTATGGCATTCATGGAACATGCGCTGGAAGAAGTGAAAGAGCAGATTACACAGGATATGTCTGCTTATGATAAGGTCAAAACAGTTTATACGTATCTGATAGATCATGCAGAGTATGAAGCATCGGGGGATGACCAGAATATTGCAGGCATTTTCTGGAAAAAGAAAGCTGTGTGTGCCGGATATGCGAGGGCGGTACAGTATCTTTTGGAACAGCTTGGAGTTCCGTGTATTTATGTAGAGGGAAATGCGAGGGACAGTGATGAAGGACATGCCTGGAATATCGTAGAAATTAACGGTGAGCAATATTATGTAGATGCTACAAACGGGGATCAGCCGGCATTTCTGGAAGGCGGTGCGGTTTCTCTGGAAGAACATAAGACAACAATTTATGATTATCTGTGTCCTTTTCCACAGGAATATGAGCAATTATATACAGCATCCGATGAATTTCCGGTTCCGGAGTGTACTGCGACGGATCTTAATTTTTATGTGCTGAATCAGGCATGTTTTGATACATATGATGAACAGCAGATTTATGATTTCTGCTGTATGCGTCTTGAGAACGGAGCTGCGGTAGTACGTTTCAAATTTACTTCGCAGGAAGCTTTTGACGAAGCATGTCAGCAGTGGATACAGGAAGGATATGTTCAGAAAGTTGCTGAATACTATCTGAAAATGTATGGGCTCAGTACAGTAGAGTATCATTATGGTATTCTGGATAATCTGAAAACGATATATTTTATGTTTTAGAGGAGATATTTTTATGAATGATATTTTGCAGCAGATTATGAATATGATTGAGAATACGCGGACAGTACCGTCTATATCCAGTTTTTCGATGATCGGTTTTACAGTACTGCTGATTTTTGGAGTGATCAACTGTATTCTGGGATATCGGCTTCTGCGTTTCTGGATAATGCTCTGTGGTTTTGTCATTGGAGCTGGAATTGGATTTGGTGCAGCGTATACCGGTGGTGTGACAGAGAAATATATGTATGCGGTTTTTATGGTTGGAGCGGGTGTACTACTGGCCGTGATCGCATTTGTGAGCTATAAGATTGGAATTTTTATTCTGGGAGCAGGCATTGGAATTGGACTTGGTATTTATGTTTTTCATCCAACTACTTCGTTGGTATTCTTTTTCTGTCTCCTTCTGGGAGTGGGCCTTGGTGTGCTGGCTATGAAGCAGGCGAGAGAAGTTCTGATTATTGGGACAAGCCTTCTGGGAGGTGCGATGGCAGGCTTTTCTACTGCAAAATTAGGCGGACTGGCGGATATTCCGTATGGTCTGGGACTGAGTGCAGGATTTGCACTTCTTGGAATGCTGATTCAGTTTGCGACAAACAGGCGCAAAGATGATGACGAGGAAGAAGAGTACGAAGAGGATGCGTATAACGATGGACAGGACAGTTCTGATTATGTGGATTTCAGGGATTATATGCCACAGAAATCAGAAAGAAAGGCGCAGAAAGAAGTCAGAAGAACATCGGCACAGAGACAAAATGTGAAGCATACACCGGGAAGAGCGCAGAACAGTTCTCATAAAGCATCTCGGAGTGCGCAGCAGGTAGATTTCAGACTTGAAAAAAATAAAGGAAGAAAACATAAAAAGGATGCGGTGGCACCTGAATCAGAAAAAACAATTCCGTACCGACCGAGAAAGAGCAGACAGAAAGAAATTGATCTTCCGCTGGGATCTTTTGATACAGAAGATTCCTATCATCCAATGAATGATGACTACGAAGAACCGGTTGTAATTGATGAGGATGAACTGGATGAGGAAGTGCTGAGAGAAATGATGGACGAAGACGACCGGGAGGGAGAAGAACTCTGGAAAAAGATATCCAGACGTGATGATACACATAAAAAAAGAAAGTAACAGTAAAGATGCCGGGTAGAAGGCAGGAAAGAAGGACAACATGGCAAAAGAAGCTAAGACAAATGCGATGAGAATGCTGGATCGTCAGAAAGTGAAATATGAAGCATTTCCATATGAATGTGATGAGTTTATTGATGGACTTCACAGTGCAGATCTGATTGGGGCACCATATGAACAGTCTTTTAAAACACTGGTTATGGAAGGGAAAAGCGGCGGATACTATGTATTTGTAGTACCGATCGAAAAAGAAGTGGATCGTAAGGCGGCTGCGAAAGCAGTTGGAGAGAAGGCTGTGGATATGATCCATGTTAAAGATATTCTGAAAATTACAGGCTATGTAAGAGGCGGCTGCAGTCCGCTTGGAATGAAAAAACCATATCCGGTCGTGTTTGATGCATCCGCGGGTGGGTTTGAAGAAATATATGTAAGTGGAGGCCGCGTCGGACTGACGCTGAAAGTTCCGCTTGCTGCACTTTTGAAAGTGACAAATGGAAAACTGGCGGATATCACAATGAAATAAAAAATACTGTAAACAATAAGCTGCAAAAGCTCCCGATCATTAAAAACGGGAGCTTTTGTCATGCAGTAAAACTGCAGTATGAAATTCTAGTTATCGGCAGCATCTTCTTCGTTAACCTGGAAGACGTGACGTTTCTTCGCCATTTCGTCGCTTGCCAGATATTCGTCATAGGTGGTGATCTTGTCAATCAGCTTACCGTCAGGAAGGATTTCCATGATACGGTTGGCGGTTGTCTGCACGAACTGATGGTCATGGGAAGTAAAAAGGATAACTCCCGGGAATTTGATCAGTCCATTGTTCAATGCAGTAATAGATTCCATGTCCAGATGGTTGGTAGGTTCATCAAGAATCAGGATATTAGCACCGGAAATCATCATTTTGGACAACAGGCAGCGGACTTTTTCGCCACCGGAAAGAACACGTACTTTTTTTACGCCGTCTTCACCAGGAAAGAGCATTCTGCCAAGGAAACCGCGGACATAAGTAGCATCTTTGATTTCAGAATACTGTGTCAGCCAGTCTGTGATCGTGAGATCATTGTCAAATTCCTGTGTATTGTCTTTTGGAAAATATGCCTGAGAAGTGGTGACACCCCATTTGTAACTTCCTTCGTCTGGCTCCAGTTCACCGACAAGGATACGGAAAAAAGTAGTAATGGCCTGTTCATTGGCACCAACAAATGCAACTTTATCGTCATGACCGAGAGTAAAGCTGATATTGTCCAGAACTTTTACGCCATCAATAGTCTTGGAGAGGTTTTCGACCATAAGCACTTCATTGCCGATCTCGCGGTTTGGACGGAAGTCGATGTATGGATACTTACGACTGGAAGGACGCATATCATCCAGCTGGATTTTTTCCAGCGCACGCTTACGGGAGGTTGCCTGTTTGGATTTGGAAGCGTTGGCACTGAATCGGGAAATAAATTCCTGCAGCTCTTTGATTTTTTCCTCTTTCTTTTTGTTGGCTTCTTTCATCTGTTTGATAAGAAGCTGGCTGGATTCAAACCAGAAATCATAGTTTCCGGCATACAGCTGGATCTTGCCATAGTCAATATCGGCAGTATGTGTGCAGACCTTATTAAGAAAATAACGGTCATGGGATACAACGATGACAGTATTGTCAAAGTTGATCAGAAATTCTTCGAGCCATTCGATTGCCGGAAGATCCAGATGGTTGGTAGGCTCATCAAGAAGAAGAATGTCCGGATTGCCGAACAGAGCCTGTGCAAGAAGAACTTTGACTTTCTGGCTGCCGGTCAGGTCAGCCATCTGTGTATAGTGGAGCTCGGATTCGATGCCAAGTCCGTTCAGAAGAGTAGCAGCATCAGACTCTGCCTCCCATCCGTTCATCTCTGCGAATTCACCCTCAAGTTCGCTGGCACGGATACCGTCTTCATCTGTAAAATCTTCCTTTGCATAGATCGCCTCTTTTTCCTTCATGATTTCATAAAGTCTGGCATTTCCCATGATAACGGTATCCAGTACGTTGAAGGAATCATATTTGAAGTGGTCCTGCTGCAGGAAGGAGAGTCGCTGGCCAGGAGTGATCACAATATCTCCATTGGTCGGTTCGAGCTGTCCGGAAAGGATTTTAAGGAAAGTAGATTTACCGGCACCGTTTGCTCCGATCAGACCGTAGCAGTTGCCTTCGGTAAATTTGATGTTGACATCCTCAAAGAGGGCTTTTTTGCCAACACGTAAAGTGATATTATTTGCTGAAATCATAAGGTACCTCTTTTCTTCATTATGGTTTCGAATTAAGTTTTCGATCATTGAACAGTAACTGGCCTGTTTTTGGCCATTCATTCCCATTTTACAGTAAAGTGGAGATTTTGCAAGCCTTAAATCATAAAAACATTGAATTTACACAGAGGAATTGCTATAATTTAAGAAAGTTTGCTGAAGAGTTACGGGTAACGGAAAGAGGAAACAGAGTATGTTGATAACCAGAGAATGCGATTATGCTGTGCGGGTGCTCCGCGCAATGGCAGAGGAAAAGAGAGTCAGCGTAAATGAAATCTGTGAAAAAGAACTGATCACAGCACCTTTTGCATACAAAATCCTGAAAAAACTGCAGAAATCAGGAATGGTCAGAGGGTATCGTGGTGTTCATGGGGGATATTCTCTGAACTGTGATCTTGATCAGATAACACTTTATGATGTTTATACAACGATCGATCCGGGAATGTTTATCATTGACTGCCTGGAACCTGGCTATGACTGTGCCAGGAACAGCGCAGACGGACAGAACTGTTCTGTTCACTGTGAACTCGCGGAAATTCAGGAAGAACTGTGCAGGATGCTGAAGCGAAAATCCCTGAAAAAACTTATAAATGGCTAACTTTTTTGTATGTAAATAGATACAGAAAATGCGTAATCCCGATTGGACAATCGCAATAGTGTATGATATAATAACCAATGGACTTTTAGACCGTTTCAGTGGTCTGAAATAAATAAAAATTTTCATCATACCTTTAAGGAGGAAAACAAACTATGGCAAGAAAGATGAAAACCATGGATGGTAACCATGCAGCCGCTCATGCTTCTTATGCATATTCAGATGTAGCTGCTATCTACCCGATCACTCCTTCATCTGTTATGGCGGAAGCAACAGATGAGTGGGCAACTCAGGGAAGAAAGAACATCTTTGGACAGGAAGTACAGGTTACAGAGATGCAGTCTGAGGCAGGTGCTGCAGGTGCAGTACACGGATCTCTGGCAGCAGGTGCCCTGACAACTACTTATACTGCATCCCAGGGTCTTCTTCTGATGATCCCGAACCTTTACAAAATCGCTGGTGAGCAGCTTCCGGGCGTTATCAATGTATCCGCTCGTGCACTTGCTTCTCATGCACTTTCCATTTTCGGAGACCATTCCGACGTTATGGCCTGTCGTCAGACCGGATGTGCAATGCTCTGCGAATCATCTGTACAGGAAGTTATGGACCTGACACCAGTTGCTCATCTGGCAGCAATCAAAGGTAAAGTTCCGTTCATCAACTTCTTCGATGGATTCCGTACATCTCACGAGATCCAGAAGATTGAAACATGGGATTATGAAGATCTGAAGGATATGGCAGATATGGATGCTATTCAGGCATTCCGTGATCATGCACTTAATCCGAATCATCCATGTCAGAGAGGTTCAGCTCAGAACCCTGATATCTTCTTCCAGGCAAGAGAAGCATGTAACCCGTTCTATGATGCTCTTCCGGCAGTAGTTCAGGAATACATGGACAAAGTTAATGAAAAGATCGGAACAGATTACAAACTGTTCAACTACTATGGAGCTGAGGATGCTGAACACATCATCATCGCTATGGGTTCCGTAAACGATACAATCGAAGAGACAATCGATTACCTTGCAGCAGCAGGCAAAAAAGTTGGTGTTGTTAAAGTTCGTCTTTACAGACCATTCTGCGCACAGGCACTGATCGATGCTATTCCGGATTCTGTAAAACAGATCAGCGTTCTTGACAGAACAAAAGAGCCAGGAGCACTTGGCGAGCCTCTGTACCTTGACGTTGTTGCTGCATTAAAAGACAGCAAGTTTAAAGATGTTAAGATCTTTACAGGACGTTACGGACTTGGTTCCAAAGATACTACACCGGCACAGATCGTTGCAGTATATGAGAACACAACAAAAGAAAAATTCACAATCGGTATCGTTGATGATGTTACAAACCTTTCTCTTGAAACAGGTGCTCCGATTGTTACAACACCAGAAGGAACTACAAACTGTAAGTTCTGGGGACTTGGAGCTGATGGTACTGTAGGTGCTAACAAGAACTCCATCAAGATCATCGGTGATAACACAGACATGTACGCTCAGGCTTACTTCGATTATGACTCCAAGAAGTCCGGCG
>OJMK01002989.1_pt1 | contig 10738 bp, 8 predicted proteins | sample 1597201 | NCBI WGS metagenome assembly OJMK01 (sample SAMEA2452125, study PRJEB22498) | human gut metagenome | reverse complement strand
ATGATAACGGCTGGAATTTTCTATTTCGCGCAGACTTTCCAGATTTCCGGCGTAGGTTAGTTTATCCAGATTCAATATTTCGCAATTAGTCTCACGAATAAGAAATCTGATTAACGCCGAGCCAATGAATCCGGCTCCGCCGGTAACAATAATTTTTCTCACCGTACTGTCTCCTTTTTCTGCCCCAGCCAGAACGGAATTGTTTTTCTGATACCGGTTTCTACATCAATTTCCGGAGAATACCCCAACATATTCTTTGCTTTTTCTATACTTGCTGAACTGTGTGGAATATCGCCCGGCCTGATATCCCCAAACAATGGCTCTATTTTTATAATTTCAGAATCATATTTGGTCAGTTCATCTCTCAGTATTTTAAATAATTCCAATATCGTAGTTCGTTTACCGGCGGCGATATTATATACCTGATTTACCGCCTGCGGATCTTTAACTGTCATAGCAAGAATATTGGCTTTTACAACATTATCAATATAAGTAAAATCTCTGGAATATGAACCGTCTCCGTTTATTCTGGGAGAATTATGATTAATTAACGCATCAGCAAATTTTGGTATTACTGCCGCGTAAGCGCCATTAGAATCCTGGTTGGGGCCAAAAACATTAAAATAACGCAACCCTATGGTTTCTATCCCATATAAAGAGTAAAAATTTTCCGCAAAAAGCTCATTGGTATATTTGGTTATAGCATATGGATTTAAAGGTTTTCCGATCAGATGTTCCTGTTTGGGAAGAGTTTTATTATCCCCGTATACCGATGAACTTGAAGCATAAATAAATCTTTTCACACCTGCATCTTTTGCAGCATGAAGCATATTTACAAAACCGCAAATATTGATTTGTGTCGTTGTTGCCGGGTCTTTTATAGAGCGTGGTATCGCACCAAGTGCGGCCTGATGCAATACATAATCTATACCGTTAACCGCTTTACGGCATAAATCCGCATCACGTATATCACCTTCTATAAAATAAAAGTTTTTACAATTACTAAACGCGGAAATATTCTCTCTTTTTCCAGTAATAAAATTATCCAGAGCTACAACCTCATTGCCGCTCTCCAGCAGTGTTTTTACCAGATTTGATCCTATAAATCCGGCACCGCCGGTAACCAGAATCCGGGAGTTTTTCATTTTATTAACCATTTTATATTCAAAGTCTCCCGTCACTTTTGTTTTTAGGCAGAACAGCCTTGATATCAAATACTATTCCATTGGATTTCTTATATTTTCCGATATCGAAATTCATCAATTCCCGGTGCGGAACAGCCAGAACAACAGCATCATAACTTTTTTCCTGTAATTCTGTTAAGTTATTTTTTGATACAATACCGTATTCTTTCTTAACCTCTTCCGGATCTGCTATCGGGTCAAATACATCTACATGACAGCCGAATTCCTGTAAACCGTATACCACATCAACCGCATGAGAATTACGAATGTCTGAACAGTTTTCCTTAAAAGTTATTCCAAGTTGCAAAACATTGGCCTTTGCCTCTTTGATGCCGTTTTTTATCATCAGTTTCACTACTTCTGTCGCAACGTATTTGCCCATACTGTCATTAATTCTCCGCCCGGCAAGGATAACTTCAGGCAAATATCCCAGCGATTGTGCTTTGTGTGTCAGATAATAAGGATCGACACCAATGCAGTGCCCTCCTACCAATCCGGGCTTAAAGTTAAGAAAATTCCACTTTGTTGCCGCTGCGGCCAAAACTTCGCTGGTGTCTATTCCTATCAATTTAAATATTTTTGCCAATTCATTAACAAACGCAATATTTAAATCGCGTTGAGAATTTTCAATTACTTTTGCTGCTTCGGCAACTTTTATACTGCTGGCACGATGGGTGCCATTTTCGAGAATAGAATTATACAATTTGTCAACGATATCTGCAACTTCCGGGGTTGAACCGGAAGTAATCTTCAGTATTTTTGTCAGAGTGTGCTCTTTATCTCCAGGATTTATGCGCTCCGGACTGTATCCACAGAAGAAATCTCTGTTATATTTCATTCCGCTGAATTTTTCCAATACTGGAACGCACTCTTCCTCTGTACATCCAGGATAAACAGTACTTTCATATACCACTATTGCTCCATTTTTCATTGCCCGCCCGACAGTTTCACTGGCATTATAAAGCGGAGTCAAATCAGGCCGATTGAATTTATCAACCGGTGTTGGAACTGTAACTATAAATATATCGCGGTCCTTCAGATCAGCAATGTCATCTGAATATCTTAATTTTTTTGCTGATTGTAAATCTTCCGTAGTTGTCTCATTTGTGACATCATTGAATTTTTTCAAAGCGTCAAGCCTGGATTTTTTTATGTCAAACCCAACAGTATCATATTTTTTCCCGAATTCAACCGCCAGAGGCAATCCGACATATCCCAATCCAATAACCGCGATTTTAAAGTTTTTCAATTCTGTAATCTGCAACATATTGAAAGCCTATTTTATAAAAAGCACAATCTCTTTGATTCTCAAGAAGTATTGACTTTTATTCCTGTCATAAAAAATTGAACTAATATAACCTTGTTATCTTAAATAGTCAAGCCTGTTCACTTTTACATTCTGAGGTTGTTTCATAAAAAATGTAAATCCTCGTTCTATATAGATATAATTAAAGCATTTATTTTTACTGAAAAAACTGTTTTTTTATTGCTTTTACAAAAAAATCGGTTATAGTAACGTTTTCTCTATCAGTATATTTAAGGAGCTTTCATTATGGATAAAATCAGTTCTGAAACAACTAAAAATCTGTTTGCTGAATATGTTATGCCCACCTACGCACCGCAGTTGGTATTCGCACGTGGAGAAGGAGCTTATCTGTTTGATCCGGAAGGCAACCGTTATCTTGACTTTGCTGCAGGTATTGCTGTATGCAATCTCGGACACTGTCATCCGGCAATTACCGAAGCCATTCGCAAACAGGCTGGCGAGCTCCTGCATGTATCAAATCTCTTCATGAATACCAAAGCTCCACAATTGGCTCAAAAACTTATAGAAAGCGGATTTGACGGTAAGGTTTTTTTCTGCAATTCCGGAGCGGAAGCAAACGAAGGTTTGATAAAATTTGCCCGGAAATGGGGTAATCAGACTGGTAGAAATGAAATAATTGCCATGGAAGACTCGTTTCATGGTAGAACGCTTGCTACTTTAGCGGCAACCGGACGCAGTAAATACCGGAAAGGTTTCGAACCGGATGTAACCGGTTTTAAACATGTAAAATTTAATGATATTGAAGCTCTGAAGGCAGCTATTACTTCCAAAACATGTGCAGTTCTGATGGAACCTGTACAGGGAGAAGGTGGTATTATTCCGGGAAAACCGGAATATATTAAAGCTGTACGTCAGCTTTGTGATGAAAAAAATATTTTGCTGCTGTTTGATGAAGTTCAATGCGGAATTGGACGTGTTGGTGAACTATATGCGCATCAGCTTTATGGTGTTGAACCGGATGCCTTTTCATTAGCAAAAGCTCTTGGGAATGGATTGCCGATCGGAGCATTTTTGGTAACACATAAATACGCCGATATTTTAACAGTTGGAACTCATGCTTCCACTTTCGGCGGCAATGCTGTTTCTGCTGCTGCTGCTATTGCTGTAATAGATACAATCAAGAAAGACAATATTCTTGAACATGTTAAGAAAATTGGAGATTATTTACAAAATCGTTTACGCGAAATTACTGCCGGATATGACTTTGTACAGGAAGTACGCGGTAAAGGGTTGATGATTGGAGTTGTTCTGGATTCTTCTGCAGCTCCGTTACAGAAAATTTTGATGAAATACAATCTTATAACTTTAACTGCCGGAGAAACAGTATTGCGTCTGGTGCCGCCTTTAATCATAACTGAAAAAGAGTGCGAAGAAGCGTTGGCAGCAATTGAAAAAGGATTGAAAGAGTTCTCTGACTTAAAACGTGAGGAGAGTAAAATATGAAAAAAGATCTTTTAACATTAAATGATATAAATATAGACGAGCTGGAGCAGATATTTACTCTGGCTGAAAAACTTAAAAAAGAACGCGGTAAATCAAACTATTTTCCATTATCAGGAAAAAGCGTTGGTATGATTTTTGCCAAATCATCAACGCGTACCAGAGTATCATTTGAAGTTGGAATACGTGAACTTGGAGGAAATCCTCTATATCTGAACTCTGCTTCCATGCAGGTTGGACGGGGAGAAACTATTGCAGATACAGCAAAAGTTCTCAGCCGTTATCTGCACGGAGTGGTAATTCGTACTTTCAGTCATTCAGATGTGGAAACTTTGGCAAAAGAAGCTACTTTTCCGGTAGTAAATGCACTTACTGATGAATATCATCCCTGTCAGATTCTGGCAGATATGATGACGGTAAAAGAGCATTCTAAAAAGCCTTTAAATGAAATAAAAATGGTATTTGCCGGAGATGGTTCTTCAAATATCTGTAATTCTTTGATGTTAGCTTCAAAGCTTACCGGAATGAACCTGGTAGTCGCTGCCCCTGAAGAATATCGGCCATGCGAAAATATTCTTAATTCTGCCCCCAAAGTTACATGGGAAAAAGATATCATGAAGGCTGCAGAAAATGCCGATTATCTTTATACTGATGTATATGTATCAATGGGGTTTGAAGATGAATCCAAAGAACGTTTGGCCATCTTAAAACCATATCAGGTTAATAAAGCGGTTATGAATCAGGCGAAACCTGAAGCAAAATTTCTTCACTGTCTTCCTGCACACCGTGGGGAAGAAGTTTCAGCTGATGTTATGGATTCACCGGCTTCAATTGTATTTGATCAGGCTGAAAACCGGTTGCATGTACAGAAAGCGGTTTTATCACTGCTGTTTGAAAATTTCTATAAATAGTTTGGTAACATTTTGCTATGACTGTTTTAGAAATGATTTTATTGGCACTTGGTGTGTCTGTTGATGCCTTTTCTGTATCGGTATCACGAAGTATGATATGCCACAAAAAGGTTTGGAAAAATGCTGCTTCGGCAGCATTTTTTTTCGGTGGATTTCAATTTGTAATGCCAATGATAGGCGGTTGGATAAGCAGTTTTATCGGGCCATTTCTTTATTCTGTCGATCACTATATTGCCTTTATTCTTCTTGCATTGGTCGGCGGAAAAATGATTTGGGAATCAATACATGTTGAAGATCAAACAGAACTCACTGAGTCAGAAGAAAATCCTTTTGGTTTAAAAATTCTTTTTCTTCTCGGTATTGCAACCAGTATAGATGCAATGGCAGTTGGAGCATCTATCATTCTTGCCGGAAATAATTTTATAAAGATTCTACTTCCTGCATCCATTTTAATGGGTATAATAACAGGATTAATATCATTTATAGGAGTTTTAACTGGCAAACTTGCCGGAAAGTTATTAAACTTCAAAATGGAACTAATTGGCGGCACTGTTATTATATTAATAGGATTAAAAATCTTGATAGAACATCTTGTATTTGGAAAATAATTTGCCTTTTGCAATTCTAACCGCTATATTCTCAATAAATAAACTTGAATAATAAATAAAGGAGAATATCATGGGCGGTAATTGCAATTACGATGAGTTAAATTTTATCCATCAGCAAATGCAGATAGGTGATACCTGGCGTATATTCCGTATAATGGCAGAATTTGTCGAGTCATTTGAATCAATGTCCCGTTATAAAATGCTGGTAACAGTATTCGGTTCAGCCAGAACAAAACCTGAAGAATTATACTATCAGGAAGCGGAAAAATTAGGCCGCATGCTGGTAGAAAACAAATACGGCGTATTAACTGGTGGTGGCGGCGGAATAATGGAAGCTGCCAACAAAGGTGCTTTTGAAGCTAAAGGTGTATCTATAGGTTTGAATATTGATCTGCCGCATGAACAACATCCTAATCCGTATCAAACTCTTGATTTATCATTCAGATATTTCTTCATTCGTAAAGTATGTTTTTTAAAATATGCTGTAGGTGCAGTAATTTTTCCCGGAGGATTCGGCACCCTGGATGAGCTTTCAGAATCTTTAACTTTGGTGCAAACTAAAAAGATTAATCGAATACCCATTGTTCTTGTAGGTAAAAAATTCTGGAAACCTATGTTAAACTGGATTGATGAATATCTGCTTGCCAATAATCTGATAAGCGAACCGGATAAAGAGCTTTATCATCTGGTCGACAGTGCAGAAGAAGCAGTCAATTATATTGTAAAATGTCATCAATTCGGTATTCAAAATACTGTAATTTACGAAAACTGATAGTGAAATAACGTTGTTATTAACCCTGTTAAAAAAATGTTAAGATTCTGTTTAATGGCTGTGCGTTTTATTTGTCAATAATCAAACAAGATTTTTCAAACATAGTTATAAACAGCAAAAAAAATATTTTTTAAGCTCATTTTCAGTATTTATTAACAAGTTAACAAGCTATAATAATATCAATAATCTTTAATTAAAGAATAAAGAAACTATTATGATTGAACTGGACTTCTTTTTAAAACGTATACGTCGTGACTTTTTTGAAGATTTAAGAAAGGCTGAGCTATACTTTGCTCCCGGAAAAGATATGGAAAGCAAAAAGGAAATACCATTGCTAGATTATATCCCGATGAGCGAAAATGATGAATGGGGACAAAACTATACAGTCGGCTTTTTTAAAGTTATATGTCAAATTCCTGAAAAATGGGCCGGAAAGGAAATCTATGCAAAATTGAATTTTTCCGGAGAGTCTCTGGTTTTTGACCAGAATCTCAATGAATTGACAATGCTTACTGATGCATCAGTATTTGATTCCGAATTTAAAAAAGATCTTCTATGTTTGACCAAATCTTCAAAAGCTGGAGAGAGTTTTACATTTTACATTGAAAGTACTGCAAATGGAGCATTCGGATTAAATATGGATAATGATCCTGATGCAAAACATATATCCTCGAATGGAGATTTTACAGCAACGGTAAAATTTGCCCGCTTCGGAGTATTTAATCGCGAAGTTTGGCAGCTTGCCAATGATCTTATGATAGTAGGAGGATTTATTGAACAGCAGAAAGCTGGAGGAGCGTTAGCAAAAAAGCTGGAGGCTGCTGTTCGCCGTTCTATTGCGGCATACGCGGATGACTCCAGAAACGCTGTAAGAGCACGCAAAGAGCTTTTATGGGTGTTTGAATTGCCGGCCAGGAAAAGTTCTGCGGAAGTTACTGCGATTGGTCATGCTCATATCGATACTGCCTGGTTATGGCCATTGGATCAGACTATAAAAAAATGCGGCAGAACTTTTGCGTGTATGGTTAATCTGATGGACGAGTATAAAGATTATGTTTTTGGAGCTTCGGCCGCGTGTCATTATGAGTTTGTTAAACGCTATTATCCTGATTTGTACCTGAAGGTTAAAGATAAGATTGCATCAGGTCGCTGGGAGGTTCAAGGGGGAATGTTTGTTGAACCTGATTGCAATGTAACATCTGGAGAATCACAGATTCGTCAATTTTTATATGGTAAAAATTTCTTTAAGGATGAATTTGGTATAGAGATAAAAAATTTATGGGTTCCGGATACATTTGGTTATTCGGCAAATTTGCCGCAAATTATAAAAGGGTGCGGTTGCGATTATTTTGTTTCTCAGAAGATTTCATGGAATGATACCAATAAATTTCCATATCATACTTTTTACTGGCAGGGAATAGATGGAAGTAAAGTTTTATGTCATTTTCCGCCGGAAGATGGCTATAATTCACCAATGAGCGTAAAAAGTCTCTGCTACGGTGAGAATAATTATAATGAAATAACAATAAACAATGAATTTATTTCTCTCTATGGTATGGGAGACGGCGGCGGTGGCCCATCGGCCGAATATGTTGAACGTGCGCTAAGAATGCATAATTTTGAGGGAGCTCCAAAGGTAAAGTTTGGCAGAGCTGATGAATTTTTTGAACGTGCATCAAAATATGATAATTATCCCAAATGGGTTGGTGAACTTTATTTAGAGTTACATCGTGGAACTCTTACGACTCAAGCAAAGAATAAACTTTTTAATCGTAAGTTTGAGCAAAAACTGGTTGAGCTGGAAAATTTATATTCAAGGCTGCCATTAAAAGATTACCCTGATGATGTATTGAATGAATTATGGAAAACTCTTTTAATCAATCAGTTTCATGATATCTTGCCTGGATCTTCAATACATGAAGTTTATGAAGATACCAAAGAAGATTATCAGGCAATGGAAGAGATCAGCTCAAGGTTGTTAAATAAACTTGAAAATAAATTGTCTGACTGCTCTTCCGAATATATTTCAATAATTAATACACTTGGTTATTCTGATGATGTATTGATAAAACTTCCGGAAAACTGGAGTGGAGCAGAAGATGAATACGGGAATCTGTTTTCTGCTGTAGATGGCAAAATATTGACGAATATTCCGGCTTATGGAACAAAGATTATGCATCGAATTGATGCAGCTCAAAAAGAGGAAGTTCAGTTAAAAGATGGTGATTTAACTCTGGAAAATGATAAAATAATTTATCAATTCAATAATTCAGGGCAATTGATAAAAATTTTTGATAAAGAGTTGAAGCGGGAATTTCTTGATCCGGGACAGCGTGGAAATATATTATCGCTGTACGTTGATTATCCTGTAAGATATGAGGCGTGGGAAATTGATAATAGTTTTCGTGATGCAAAAGTTTGCGAAGCTGAACCATTAAAGATATTAAAGAAATCATCAAGTATATTTTCAGCTCTTGAGATTGAATATAAAATTGGTTCAAGTAAAATCAGACAGAATATAGTTTTATTACCTGAAAGCCGTGAATTGCGTTTTGAAACAATAGTTGATTGGAATGAATCGCGGAAAATGCTCCGGGTTGGTTTTGAAAATAATATTGTTTGCGATGAAGCATCTTATGATTTGGATTACGGTGTGATAAAACGTTCTGTCTACAAAAATACCAGCTGGGACAGTGCAAAATTTGAAGTCTGCTGTCATAAATATTTTGATGTGTCAGAACGAGATATCGGTTTAGCTTTATTGAATGATTGTAAATACGGATGTTATGTTGAAGAGAGATTTTTTGACTTGAATTTACTTAAATCATCAAAATATCCTGATTTTACTGCAGATATAGGAGAACATCACATAATATATTCATTATTGCCGCATGATGGCGATTTAGCTGATTCTGATGTAATAAGCAAAGCTGCTTTATTAAATCGTCAACCAGTGTTATTCAATGGAAGAATAACAAATAATCTGCCGTTTACGGTTGATTTTGCTGATAGTGTTACTGTTGAAGTCGTAAAAAAAGCTCATAAGGAAGACAGTTTGATTGTCCGTATGGTTGAACAAAGTGGCAAATCAGGTTCAATTAAACTGAAACTTAATGAAGAATTCCATGGTTTACAAAAAGTCAATTTTATAGAATGGAATGAAGTGGAAATTTTAGAGACTAACGGTTCAGGGCAAATTAAACTTGATTTCAAACCATTTGAAATAAGGACATTCAAACTGGTATGAAATTATTTGCAGTAATAATTGCATTTATTGTATTTTCTATTTTTTCAGGATGTTCTCCTGCGGATAATGATTATGTATTTGACTCATTTTCTGCATGGAAACATCTTAAAAAAATGGAGACGATAACCGATAAATGCAGCTATATTGATAGTCAATTAAAAAAATCAGGTTTAAACGTTTATAAAGATTCTTTTGTTGCTTCAACACCATTTGGCGACCATGAAATGACCAATATAATCGCGGTTATTCCTGGTAAAAACCGGGATCGGTTTATAATTCTCGGAACACATTATGACATAAAAGAATTAAATCCACCAATGAGTGGAGCCAATGACGGTTTAAGTGGAACATCTGTCTTACTGGCTTTGGCAGATAGTTTAAAAGATCCTCCGTATGACGTTAGATTGCTTTTTTTTGATGGGGAAGAATGCATAGTAGAATATAATGATTCAGATGGATTATTCGGCAGCCGTAATTATGCTGATAAGCTGTATCGTTCAGGTGAAAACAGAGAATGTGTTTGCATGATAAATATTGATATGGTCGGAGACAAGGATCTAAAATATACTCTTTCTGCAGATACAGATTTAAAACTTTACCGTAAATTACAAAAAGCGGCGGAAAAAGAAAATCTTCAGAAAACAGTAACATTTTTAAATGGTATTATATTGGATGATCATGTTCCATTTAAAAATATTGGGATTCCGTCAATTAATATAATTGATTTCAATTATGGTCCTGGAAACAGTTTCTGGCACACTCCACACGATAATTCTGAGAATGTTTCACGCGAAAGTTTAGATAAAACCGGAAGAATAATATCAAGGATGATAATGAAATTTGACGAATTGTAATTAATTTATAAATATGTATTTATGTAATTGACGAAAAAGTGACGGAATATTGACGGAGCACTATTTTCCGGTTGAAAAATGTAATCTCTATATTAAAAGCCCTAAACAATAACTTGATTTACACTGATTGAGAATTAAATTATACTGGTTTGCAACCTTTTATAAATTATAAATAACAAAGGATAATAAAATGCGAATTACAGCAACATTTCTGGATGAGATCAGTCATGACATTCCGCATCAGAACTGGGGTCGTGAAGAGTGGGATCGCGATTTTGCCGCGATGAAAGCGATGGGAATAGATACCGTAGCGGTAATCCGTTGCGGATATCGTCGCTGGGTAACTTATCCAAGTAAAGTTTTGATGGAACGTGAAAATTGCTATCGTCCGCCGA
>OJMK01002988.1_pt1 | contig 10743 bp, 2 predicted proteins | sample 1597201 | NCBI WGS metagenome assembly OJMK01 (sample SAMEA2452125, study PRJEB22498) | human gut metagenome | reverse complement strand
GGGGCGTGTTCGGCGCGATGCTGCTGCGGGAGGACGCGGGCGGCTATGTGCTGGTAGGCGTTGTCTCCTTTGCCGCGGCGGCAGCGTTCACCGCGCTGTGCTTCCGGCTCAGAAACAGAGAAAACCAGAAAAAAGGCGGGGCGGACAAACCGAACCGACACGAACAGGAGGAGAAAAGCCAATGAAAAAACGAATACTTAGCATACTGCTCGTCTGCTGCATGGTGCTGACCATGCTGCCGACAGCGGCGTTTGCAGCGGTGAGCGATTCGCTGGGCAAAACACCCGAGGAAAATCAGGCGATTTTGGAGCAGCTCTCCGCCCTGACCGGCGGCAGCAGCGACCAAGTGCTTTCCATGCTGAACGCTTTGGGGCTGCTGGATGAAGACGGCAATTTCAAGGTGGATCAAACCATCACGCTGGACGGCCGGGTGTTGACACTGGCGGCTGTCATGGAGCTGCTGGAAGATCCCGCCACGGATCTCACCCGTATAGCCGACGTGGATGGGACTCCGGTGGCGCTGGGCGATTTGAAGACCATGATCCAAATCGAACAGGAGCTGCAGCGGATCAAGGACACCTATTTCTCCGGCAGGGAGTTTACCGGGGAAGCTCTGAAGAATCTCAATAGCCTGATGGAGCAGCTGGAGCTGCAGGGTATCAGCTTGCGGAATCCCGCCTCTGCCGCAGCGCCTGTGGGCGTTGAGACGGTGGATATGAGCGGCATGATGAGCCAAACGCTGGAGGAGCGCGTAAACAACAAGTGGGAATCCGGGCCTTTTACTGTATACAAAGGAAGACCGGTCGGCTTTTCCTACCGCATTCAAAAAGGCCAGCTCAGCGATTATATCCGCGATGTGGAGGTCTCGATAGGCGAGACGAGTGGGGTCGCCCAAGGCGACGGGTCCTACAAGCTGACCTATGACATAGGCGACTCGAGGGACAGTTTAGGCGGTTGTAAAATCACTGTCAAGGTTACAACCAAAGGAGCCTTGTACAATGATACTTATTCCTATGGCGACCTGCTGGGGATGATCGAATTTTACGATGCGGAAAATCTGGTGTTCTATGACGGCGCCGGTTATGCCGACCACCATCAGCTCAAGCTAATAAAGCCGGTTAACGCCCCCACAATACAAACGTCAATGACCGCGCCGGACTATGAGGAAAAATACGAAAGTAAAATAATACAGGCGGATATGTTTATTCCTTTGCTGGCAAAGGAATACAATGCCGGCGAAGGTGCCAAAAATCCGGACTTCGTTGCGCTAAGCGAGACCATCGGAATTTTGGAGGGCGCCCGCAACTCGGTGCGTCCCAGCGGCTCCTCCACATTTTATCAGCCATACCAAATCGACGCCAGCATCGAGTTTAACTGGAGTACCGACAGAGAGGCCTATACCGGCGATGCGCCGTATGGCTATAATAGTGCCCAACCCTGTGCCCCGTTCTTTCTGACGGAGTACAACTTCAACGGAAAATCTCTGGGGCTCAGCAACAACAGAACAAAAGCGCTGGACTGTACGATCAACAAGGGCAGTACGGTCAAAATCTCCCTGCAGTCTACCACGGAAAACAGAGGGGATCAGCAGTACTGGCTGCCCTTCCGACTGTATATGAAAAGTGTACAGGGCGAGATCCCAAATTCCTGGGCCACCACCAAGAACAGCAACGTCACCGCCGAGCTGTTGGACACGGACGCCCCCATCATTCAAAGCGTCATGGCCCCGGCGGGAACCTATGCCAGCGGACAGCACGTGCCCATCACAGTTACCTTTAACGAGTTCGTGAAGCTTGGAAACGCCCGCGTGACCATCAACGGCAAAGAGTATAGCGCCGCTGAGCTTTCCATGAACAGCTGCGGCGTCACGGCAATGCTCTGGTACCCAGTGCAGGATGCGGATGACACCACGGTCATCGTCAATGATATGATCGGTGTGGAAGATGTTTTCGGCCATGAGCTGGATACCGCACTCTATCAAAGCGACCCGATTACCGGAGTTGAGCTGAAGAGCGTCTTGATGCGCAACGCTCCCACCGCACTGACGGCCACCTACGCCAACGGCAAGGCATCGTTCACGATGAACGCCAACATGGCGGAGGCCTACATGACCGCATACAGCAATTATCACACCCCGGAAGGCACAGACCCGCAGGAAGCCCCGTTCCGCCTCGAACTGAGGTACGACTCCGCGGTTGAACCGACCCATCTGCAGGTCTATCTGGACCCAGAGAACGAAGGCTTCACCGTTAGCGACTACGAAATCGCACCACCCTCTGATTTCGACCGCACCTACACGGTGACGCTGCAGGCCAACGAGGGCACGAAAGACGCTCCTAAGTGGGTGAATGTTCTTCCCCTGACCCGGCAGTTCACGGTGGCAAAGAGAGTTTCCGCGCACACGGTGAAGGTCGTCCCGGAAGCGGATCCCGCCAACTATACGATTTCCCTCGCCGATTCCACCCGCCCCACGCTTCAGGCCAAGGTTTTGGGGGCAAGCGGTGAGCAGGCCAGCTACACCACCGGTAAATGGAGCAGCAGTGACCCGCTCATTGCCACCATCAACGAGAAGACCGGCCTTGTTACCACCAAAGGAACCAAGGTGGGAGCCGTCACCTTTACCTTTACGGCGGACAACGGGACTGAGGACACTACCGACGATGATGTGACGGGCGAGTCAAAGCCCTATACCGTGACGGCGGGCGATTCCCTGGCACTGGTGATCCCCGGCAGCGCGTCCATCGTGACGCGAAAAAATCAGCCCGCCACCGTGCTGTGGAGCTCCAACGCCACGCTGATGGCATCGGGCAAAGACTTCGAATACAGGATCGAACTGTATGAGGGCAACTACGCGGATGAGGCGGCGCTGAGCGGCCTCAAGCCCGTTGCTGCTTATACCGCCGGCAAGGATAAAAACAGCGTGCGGATCCCAGAGAATGTGCTCTCCAAACTCTCCAGCAGAAATACCCCGGTCTACACGGTATTGGTTTCCATGCCGCACCCCAACGCCGGGAGTGAGGACATCCGCCTGTCGGCACTTGCCTGGATCATCGTGCAGGCACCACCTGCCACGGCCAAGCTGACACCGCCCCGGAGCATTTACCTCAAGGATACCGACGGCGCCGTCAATATCGGCTGGTCGGTGGAAAATGCCACTGAGGGCGCCCCTTTGCAGCCCACGCTGACCATTACCCGGGTCACAGAGGACAACCACACCACCAAAGTGGTGGACAGTGAGCGCCTATCCGGTATCTCCGGAAGTTACTCCCTGCAATTACAGAGTGTGCAAGCCGACAATCTAAAGGACACCTATCAGGTGGTTTTGAGCGTGGAGAATCCTGGTGAGGAATCTCCCAGCACCGACTCCTTCCCCCTGTATGTCTACAATGCCGACGCACTGAAGGTTCAGGACGGCAAAGGAGACACGATTTCTAAGCTGACCATGGACAATACCTCCAAGGTCAGCGGCACCCTGCCCACCGAAACAGATAAAATTTTGCAGCTGCGCCAGGAGTTGGGGCTGATCGAGTACATCGGCATCAACTATGACAAGTACAGATGGAACTCCTTTAAAGACGGCATCAAGTGGGCCTCCGACAACAACAATGCCATTTCCGTCAATTACAAGCAGGGCGGACTGTATGAGGACATCAGAAACTTCTCCTTTGCTTCCTACCTTCCCGAAACCAAAATGGCGCTGTCCGGCCGGGCCAACGGCACCGCAACCGTCACGGCTACCCATGCCGCCACGGGCATGAGTGCCTCCGTGCAGGTGACAGCGAAAACGCTGCAAAATAAGTTCTATCTCTTCCAGCTGACGCCTGCAGCGGAAACTACGCTGCAATACACCGACGGCACAGGTGCGTCCAAAACGGTCACGACCAACCGTGATGGCGTGCTGGCGCTTTACGAACCCAACGGAATCGCCAGTGAGGTGTCTCTGCGGTCCGGCTCCGGCACGGATATTTATCTGGGCACCATCTATAAAGAAAATCTGCGTTCCGGCGAGCGGGATGCCACAAAGCTGCAGCTTTATCCCTTGAATACCTTCAGCCTTCGGCAAGTCGCCCGGGCATCTGTGACGCTCATCAAACCGGGCGGCGATCCGCTGGCGAACAAGACGGTGACCGTTCGCGGCGGCGTTTATAAAAACGGAGGCTACTGCGAGGCAGCCAAGCTGGGCTCCGCGGCAGGAGCACTTGTCAGCGGCACCACTGGTAAGACCTATGCCACGGATGCGGCGGGAAATATAACCGTCTATCTGGATTCCACCCAGTTCTGGTCGGCCGAAAAGGGCGAGAGCAACACCACGCCGCTTTCCGCTCTGGATCAGCTGGAGTACATTCTGGAGATCAGCGAAATTGACGGCGACAAGTACTATCCGCTGCTGCTGACCGTCAACGGCAAGCTGGGCGTGGACGATGTAATGCGCACCGCAGAGGGCGTTGTCTCTCTGGAGAGCGTGCCGGCGGGGGAGAAAAAGAAACCCTTTATTGTGGCGCAAAGCGTTGATTACGGTCTTGCCAACGGTCAGAAGGTGGATGTCCGCAGCTCGACCGGGAAGATTGGCCCTAACAGCAGCTTTAAAACAGCAAGCCTGCACACCACCATGTTCCTCTGGGGCGAGGATATTGCCAAGGCGAAGAATTACAGTCTCAAGCTGGCGGACGAATACGGCGTTCTTCCTGCCGCCCAGAGCAGCAGTACCAAGCAGTATCCCTTCTCATCCATCCCCGTAGCGGAAAACGATCTGACCCTCACCGAGGCCACCATGACCACCTCCGGATGGATCGCCGACGGCAAGGATGTGGGTATGAAAACGCAGCTGAGCCTGAACGGCAGCCTGCTGCAAGAGAAAATAATGCCCTTCCGGGTCGTTGATCTGACCCGAGTACCCAAGGTGACAGAGGATGAGCGCGTCACCGGTATTCTGGCGACGATGGCTTCCTCCAGTGAAGTGAGTCAATACAACTTTGGCGAAGTGGGCGATAGTAACATTCTCAAGGCGCTGACCGGACGGCTGGGCGAGCTGAACGGTCCGGTGGACAGTTCCGTGTTCAAAATGATCATCACCCCCAGCGAAGATCCCTCCGTGTTCCGTGCCATGATTTGGGCCGGGTACAATACGCTGGAGATGGAGGACATGGACTATTCCGAGGACGGCGTGGCGTTGAGTGCGAATGTGCTGACGCAGAACCTGGAGGTGGGCGTGCCCGGTACCGGGGATCTGAGCCAGATGGCCAAGGGCACCTATGATCCCAAGGGGGAATACAAAGCCAACTCCATAGCCGGCAAGGTCACCAACACGGATCTCAACTTGCAGTTGGAGGGCTTTTACGAAGCGGAGATCCGCTATAACGCCGAAAAAAAGGAGTGGGAGGTTTTTACCGTAGGCGGCGGCTTTACCGCCGGCGTTGGTGTGGGCTTCACCTTCAGCGTGAACGCCATGGCTGGCCCCGTGCCGTTGACAGCAACCTTTGAGCTGGGCGGCGCCATTCAGCTGGATTTCCGTACCGCAGTGCGCTATGGCCAGCAGGGCGAGGGGCTTGCCTGGAGCGATCCCACAGCCACGGCAGTGAATGACTTTTTGACCACGCTGCGTATCAACGCCTATGTCCACGCGTTTGGCGGCATTGGCTTTGACTATTCGGTCGTGGCGCTGAAGATCGGCCTATTCGGCAATTTGGATGTGGACAGTCAGAATAAGTTCCTTTCCCGCACCTATCTTGCCGACACGACAAAGCGCCAGATCAACGGTCAGGCCCTGGGGATCGAAAGCGAAGTGGGGATCAAATTTGTGGCCACCTTCCTGTTTATCTCCTACGAGGCGGTGATCGCCTCCGGACGCCTTGGAGCCACCAAGACTTTTAATGACTGGGGAACGATCGACGACTACTGGGATAACGCCACCAGTGGACTGAGCCTTGCCTCGCTGCGGATGGCGGCGGCCCAGAGCGGAATGCAGGTGGCTTCTGCCAGTGCAACGCTCCAAAGCCGGGACTATCTGGAGCAATATGCCCGTACCTGGGGCCAGCCCCAGCGGCGGATGATGCTGTTCTCTCTGAACTCCCCCAGTGGGCTGGAAAACATCCAGACCAACGCCAACCCCACATCCTATCCACAGCTCAGCGATGACGGGAAGGTATTGGCCTACATCAACGACGGCGACAGCAGCAGTATTTACGACAGCCGGGCGCATTTCTCCACCCTCAATGGCGGCGTCTATTCTATCTCCAGCCAAATTGACGATCCCACAGGGTTCTCCGGCTACGGCGACACGAGCGTTTCTTTGTCCGGCACCGAAAGCTTCGCGGCGGCGGCTTGGGTTCGCATGGGCACCGACCTACCGGGTAAAAATGCCGGTGATCCCGTGACATTGGAAGAGCAAAACCTGCTGATGAACAGCACGGAGATCGTAGCGTCCGTCTATGACGGCACAACCTGGACTTCCACCCGCCTAACCGAAGACGGCACGCCGGATCTGGCCCCAGCCACGGCAGTAGGCGGCAACGGCAAGGCCATCGTGTTCTGGCGCAGCGTCTACACCCCCGATCCCGGTACGCAGGGCAGCAACAACCTGCTGAACTTCACGACCAGAGATTGTATCATGTACCGTTGCTATGACAGCGGCACCTGGGGCAAGGCCCAAATGCTTTATAACGGTGCTACTGGCAGCGTGAAGGCGTTGCAGGCGGCCATGCTGCCCAACGGAACCGCTATGGCGGTTTACTCGCTGGACCGCAGCGGAGCCGGAGATACCTCCGACTACGAGATCGCCTATTGTACTGTGGCTGCTGACGGAAATCCCGGTACAGCCATGCTGGCGACCCGTGACAGCAATCTTGACGAAAACCCCCAGGTCGTTGCAGCCAACTTTGGCATCGGGGATGACCGATTTGTCATCGGTTGGCATAGTGTCCGAGGCGGCAGCAGCGATATCCAGCTGTTGGCTGTGGACGGCAAAGGCACCATGTCCAACAGCTTCCCCGGCTCTCTGTCTGCCCTGACCAGCAGCGGCAACGCCGTTGTGGGCGGAGACTTCCGCTTCGCTTCCCTCAGCGGAAATTATCGCAGCATCAATGATCTTACCATCGTCTGGAATGAGACTGTCAATAACGCCAACGGCGCGGTAGATCACGGCATTTTGAAGGCGGCCAAGCTGCGCCATGACACAAATACCTACACGCTCTCCGCACCATTGGAACTGGCAAAGCTGCCAGATCGCACGCTGGCTGACCACTTTGATGCCTATGTCAGCGGCCACAATCAGGTGCAGGCCGCCATTCAGGCCACCCAGTATGACGACAGAAACCCGCAGGTAATCAACGGCGTGACCGTTCCGGGTGAGCAAACGATCCTCTATACCGCTACCTCTGATTTTGTCACCGATGCGGTGGCAGTGGAACAGATCGGTGTGGATTATGCGACGCTGGCGCTGAACAGCCTGACACCCATTCGCTTTACCATCCGCAACACCGGGCTGAACGATGTGACAAGCCTAACGGTCACGCTTGGCGGCGGGGAACCCGCCACCTTTACGGAAAAACTGCTGCCCAATGAAAGCACCACCCTTACCGTCTGGCACCGTGTGGGAACCAGCGTGACCGACCCGAGCTATACCATCACCGCCGCCGGCGGCATCAACGAAAACGGCACAGTGTATCTGGATTATCCCGACATTGGCATCTCGCAAATGGAAGTGATTGCGGAGAGCGCCAGCAAGCGCACGGTGCGCATGACCCTCTATAATTCCTCTGCCGCCACTCTGTCCGGCAGAAAGAACCGCGAGGTGAAGATTGCGTTCTATGCGGATGATCTGCATACCAAACCTGCAGAGGTAGTCTACACCACAAACGGCGTACAGGTTAGTGGTAATGAAATCACCATTTCCGAAGACATCGCCCTCGCCCGCATTGATCAGGGAACCTTTACACTGGACCTGACCTATGATCTGGGCAAGTATATGACATCCATTGGCAAAACCGAGATCCCCAATGTGGGTGCCTATCTGTACGCCGAGGCGTGGGCGGAAGGCCAGATCGGTGGAACGGGAAGCAATCAGCGCCTGCCGGAGTATGACGGCAGTGACAGCGAGGCCAGCGTCCATATGACCGGCGCACTGGCCCGCACCGGAGAGCAGATGACGATGGATGTGACACAGGGGAACGACGGCAACGGTCACAGCACCGCCGCCATTACCCTGCGCAACAACTCCCTGCAGTCTCAGACCAGCGCAGAACTGGTGGCCACGCTGCTGGATGCTGCCGGGACCGTTCTGGAAACGCAAATGACCGGTATTGGCGGTGCCATCTCCGGGGAAACCTTCCAGACGGAAACCGTCACCTTCTCCCGGCTTGGCACCCGCGTAGTGGTGCGAGCCGCAGTGCCCGGTAATGACCTTCTGACCTTTGAAGGTCTGGCAGTGGGGCTCGGCGATTTTACCGCCAACGGAACGAACTATACCTATACGCTGCAAAATGATAGCGGAGCAACATCTACGCTGGTCACAGCGGTGTCTGGAAACGGCGAGTCCGTGAGCATCAACGGACAGGCTCTGTCCACCGGCGGCAGCGCAACCGTTGCCATCCCCAACAGCGGCACAACCGACATTGTCGTGAAGATCGGTGCTAAAACCTACACGCTGACGATTCTGCGCAATAGCGGCACAGGCGGCAATGAAGGCGGTAGCGGCGGCAGCAGCTCGCCGAGCTACTCCATCACCGTGGATAAGACCAAGAACGGTACGATCACCGTTTCGCCCAGAAACGCGAGCCACGGCGACACCGTGACCATCACCGCGACGCCCGACAAGGGCTACGAGCTCGAAATGCTCAAGGTGCTCGACCGCAGCGGCGATGCGCTGAAGCTTACTGAGAAGAACGGTAAGTATAGCTTCAAGATGCCCGTCGGCAAGGTCACCATCAAGGCCAGCTTCGTTGAGGAGGCTTCGGAGCAGATTTTCAAGGATGTTCCCGCGAACGCTTACTACTACGAGGCGGTCAAATGGGCGCAGGAGAAGGGGATCACCGGCGGCATCGGCAATGGACTGTTCGGCCCCAACGATCCCTGCACCCGCGGTCAGATCGTCACCTTCCTGTGGCGTGCCGCTGGCAGTCCTGAACCCGAAACCCGCGCCATGCCGTTTACCGACATCCCCGTGGGCAGCTATTATTACGACGCTGTGCTGTGGGCGGTGGAGAATGACATCACCAAGGGCACCAACGACACCACGTTCAGCCCCAACATGACCTGCACTCGCGCCCAGATCGTCGCGTTCCTGTGGCGTTCCGAGAAGTCCCCGGCAGCGGGTACGGCCAATCCCTTTGCCGATGTGAAGTCCACCGCCTACTATGCTGATGCGGTTCTGTGGGCGGCCAAGGAGGACATCACCAAGGGAACCACCAACACCACATTCAGCCCCGGCGCGGATTGCACCAGAGCGCAGATCGTGACCTTCCTCTGGCGCTGCAAGAAGTGACCGGCTGACATACGGCTAAACATCAAAGCTGCTGGCATGACCACATAAGCGAACATCGGACAGCGCAGCGGACGGGCTTTTCGCCTTGACGCTGCGCTGTTCTCTTTTCGCTGCAAGAGACAAAGAGCTACCGCAATATTTTTTCTGCACTTTTTAGCCGTTTTTAGCGGTTTCCTCTCAATTCTAATTACTTTCCTGACACCTTGTGACTCGCAACCCCCATGTGTCCCAAATCTGTCTGTGGCATTTTATGTGGTCAAAAGCAAAGTCTTGCCGGATTGATCCGGCGAGGCTTTGCGGTATTCTCGCATCCCGCTTTTCTGCTCGATGAACAACACGAAAACCGCGCCGAGCCCCCCGCGCCGTGGGATGCAATCAAAGAGTATGGGCTGTGCGGAACTCTTCTGTTGACATTTCAACAACCATGTGGTATAGTCTGACCGTTGAGATTTCAACAAAAGCATTCGTGAGAGAGGAGCGCAGCCATGCAGGAGCGATTTGAGACGTTTACGGTTTTGATCAACCGGATCAGCCGCGACATACGGAGGATAAAAAATCAGGAGATGGCCGTCTATCATCTGCGAAGCGCCCACGTGTCCTGTCTGTACTACATATATTCTCTGGATGGCGTGACCTCGGCGGAGCTGTGCGAGCACTGCGAGGAGGACAAGGCGACCATTTCCCGTGCGTTGGACTATCTGGAAACGAACGGATTTATCGTCCGGGATTCCGACCGGGTCAAACGGTACAGAAACCCTCTGCGCTTGACCGAAAAAGGGCAGGAGGTCGGCAAAAGGATCGCGGAGAAGATTGGCGCTGTCCTCGATACGGTCAGCCGTACCCTCACGGAGGACGAACGAGCAGCACTTTACCGCAGCCTTTCCGCCATCAGCAGAAGCTTGAACGCAATCGCCCAAAGCAGCGGGAAACAGGAGGCTTGAAGAAATTGAAAACAAGGATCATTGTGGATTCCACCGCGGATCTGGTTCCCGAGATCAAGGCGCGGGTCTATACGGTGCCTCTCACCGTTCATTTCGGTCAGGAGGAATACATCGACGGCGTAACCATTGACCACAGAACATTCTACGAGAAGCTCGTCGAAAGCGATGTGATGCCCACCACCAGTCAGGCGACCCCGAGCGACTTTATCGAAGAGTTTGAAAAGGCAAGGCAGGCGGGCGAATCAGCCGTTGTTATTACCCTTGCATCCAAATTTTCCGGCACATATCAAAGCGCCATGATCGCGGCGGCGGATTATGAAAACA
>OJMK01002982.1_pt1 | contig 10769 bp, 9 predicted proteins | sample 1597201 | NCBI WGS metagenome assembly OJMK01 (sample SAMEA2452125, study PRJEB22498) | human gut metagenome | reverse complement strand
TCGTATGCCGACTGCTACATCAACGACGCTTTCGGCACCGCGCACCGCGCACACGCCTCGACAGCCCTGATCGCCGATAAATTCCCCCACGACAAGATGTTCGGCTACGTGATGGAGAACGAATTGCAGGCGGTCGATCGTCTGATGCTGAACCCCCGGCGCCCGTTCGCGGCGATCATCGGCGGGTCGAAAGTTTCGACCAAGATCTCGATCCTCGAAAACCTGATGGAAAAGGTCGATTCGATCGTCATCGGCGGCGGTATGTCCTACACCTTCGCAGCGGCGCAGGGCGGCAAAGTCGGCAACTCGCTCTGCGAGCCGGAGATGTTCCCCACGGCACTCGAAATCGTGAAGAAAGCCGAGGAGCGCGGCGTGAAGCTGGTATTCTCGCCCGATGCGCTGATCGCCGACAAATTCGCCGAGGATGCCGATACGCGCCAGGCTCCGGTGAACGATATCCCCGACGGCTGGATGGGCCTCGACATCGGCGAGGAGGGCAAGAAGATTTTCCGCGAACACATCCTGGGCTGCAAGACGATCCTGTGGAACGGCCCCGTAGGTGTTTTCGAGATGGACAAGTTCGCTACCGGCTCGAAAGCCGTGGCCGAAGCGATCGCCGAAGCCACTTCGAAAGGAGCCTTCTCGCTCATCGGCGGCGGCGATTCGGTGGCCTGCATCAACAAGTTCGGCCTGGCCGACAAGGTGAGCTACGTCTCTACGGGCGGCGGCGCACTGCTCGAATACATCGAAGGCAAGGAGCTGCCGGGAGTGGCGGCCATCCGCAAATAAGCTGGGCACGAACAGAGCGCGGTCCCATCGAACCGCTCTCCGTACTGAATCGAAAACAGACAGAAACCTTAAAATATTTAGAGTAAACAACCAATGAAAAAAATTCTTTTCGCTGCAACCGTTCTTTGTATGATGGGCTGCCAAAACAAACCGACCAACTCGACGCCGGCGCTCGATCCGTCCAACATGGACACTTCGGTCGCCCCCAACGAGAGTTTCTACCAGTACGCCACGGGCGGCTGGCAGGCTAAAAATCCGCTCAAACCTGAACATTCGAGCTACAACATGTTCAACGTGCTGAGCGACAACAACGAGATTCGCATCAACGAGCTCTTCACCCAGATGACCAAGGAGAACCCTGCGAAGGGCACGGTCAATCAGAAAATCGCCGACCTCTACAAGTTGGGCCTCGACTCGGTACGCCTGAACAAGGAGGGCGCCGCTCCCGTCAAGGCCGAGCTGAAAACCATCCTGTCCCTCGACAAGAAGGAACAACTCACTCCGATCCTGTCCGTGATGCAGCTGACTTCGAGCTCGCCCCTGTTCAGCTTCGGTCCCCAGGCCGATCTGAAGGACAGCAAAGTCAATGCCCTCTATATCGGACAGTCGGGTATCGGCATGGGTGACCGCGACTACTACCTCGACGCCGAGAACGAATCGATCCGCGAAGCCTACAAAACTTATCTGAACCGGCTCTTCACGCTGGCCGGACTCGAAGAGTCCCAGGTAAGCAAAGCGACCGACGCCGTGATGCGCATCGAAACCGAACTGGCCAAGAACATGCGTTCGAACGTCGAGCTGCGCGATATTCAGCGCATGTACAACCCGATGACGACCGCCGATCTGAAAAAGAACTACGACGCCATCGACTGGGCACAGCTCTTCGCATTCTCCGGAATCAATCCCGAGCGTGTGATCGTCTGCCAGCCCGAATACATGGAGGCGCTGAACAAGCTAATCGAAACCACTCCGATCGAAGACTTGCGCTACTACCTGGCATCGCAATACCTCAACGCCGCAGCACCCTACCTGGACGATAACTTCTACGCCGCATCGTTCGACTTCTACGGCCGCACGATGTCGGGCAAGCAGGAGCCCCGTCCCCGCTGGAAACGTGCCATGGCCATTCCCAACAGCGCCCTGGGCGAGGCCGTAGGCGAAATGTACGTCGAGAAGTTCTTCCCCGCCGAGGACAAGGCCCGCATGATGACCCTGGTGGAGAATCTCCGCACGGCCCTCGGCCAACACATCGACCAGCTCGACTGGATGAGCGACTCGACCAAGATGCGCGCCCGCGAGAAACTCGCCGCTTTCCGCGTAAAAATCGGCTACCCCGACAAGTGGAAGGACTACTCCACGCTCGAAATCGACCCGACCCTCTCCTACTGGGAGAATATCCAGCGTGCCAGCGAATGGGCGACCCGCGATGCGCTTGCCAAAACGGATAAACCCGTCGATCCCGAAGAGTGGCACATGACTCCGCAAACGGTCAATGCCTACTACAACCCGACCACCAATGAAATCTGCTTCCCGGCAGCAATCCTTCAGCCGCCGTTCTTCAACCCGGCAGCCGACGACGCGGTGAACTACGGCGCTATCGGCGTAGTGATCGGACACGAGATGACGCACGGATTCGACGATCAGGGCCGTCAGTTCGACAAGGACGGCAACATGAACAACTGGTGGACCGACGCCGATGCCGAAGCCTTCAAACAGAAGACCGACATTCTGGTCAAGCAATTCGATGCGATCGAGGTGCTGCCCGCACGCGGCGACCAGCCGGCCATCTTCGCCAACGGTTCGCTCTGTCTGGGCGAGAATATCGCCGATCAGGGCGGTCTGCGCGTGGCTTACACGGCACTCAAGAACTCGCTGAACGGCACCGAGCCCGAACCGATCGACGGCCTCACGCCGGCTCAGCGCTTCTACCTGAGCTACGCGACCGTCTGGGCACAGAACATCCGCGACGAGGAGATCGCCCGTCTGACCAAACTCGACGTACACTCGCTCGGTCAATGGCGCGTGGACGCTACGCTGCGCAACCTCCAGGATTTCTTCGATGCCTTCAACATCACCGACGGCAAGATGTATATGCCGGTCGAGGAGCGCGTGATTATCTGGTAACGGCACGCTCCGTTCAATAAGAAATCCCCTGCCGACGTTTCGGCAGGGGATTCTTTTATCCACAATAAAAAAGGCTGTCACCGAGGGTGACAGCCTTTTATCAGTTCTTTCGTTCAGGTCTTATTTCCCGGAAACCTCGATCCGTTCGGTACTTTTGTACGTTCTTCCCAAAATGGTTTGCCGGTATTTCTCCACCTTGTCCTTTCCAATGGTCATCGTCGAGGCACCGGTCGCCTCCTTATATTGGCCGTCGGTAGTTGTATAGGAAACGCCCGAGCCGAGTCCCACGCGGTAGGCGGCTTGTTCCGCAACCTCTTCCTTAGCCGTCAGTACCAGTTCGACAGTCGCCTCGAAAGGAACCTTCGCTCCTTTGACAGAAATGCTCCAGGGCAGCGAAGCGACATCCGCCGTCACGGTCTTTCCGACGGCATCGGTGTACTTCGCCTGCATATCGAAGAGCTGCGGCATATCCTCTCCTCCGAAAACTTCATAATCTACATCGGCAGTCACCTCCGCAGGCGGTACGGCAGGGCCGTTTCCGCCGTTGCCATTCGTTTCGTCGTCGTTGCACGATGCCAGCAGAACCGCTGAACAAAGCAGCATCCATCCGATTTTTCTGTGTAACATAAGTCAATAAATTTATCGATTAATAATAAGGTGCGAAATGAATACCGAAGAACCGATAGCGGAAACCCGTCGCCCGCATCCGCACCGCAAACTCGCCACGAATACCGCGAATGTCGGCAAACGATCCTCCGCCCGTCAAATTCCCGGCAAAAATAAGGACTTCGGCCCGAAATCCGATGGAAACGGTTCTTTTGTTTCGAACCGGCAACAAGCGGCACCAGTCGATTCAACAGACTCCGGACAGGGATCACGAAAAGGTCCCGGCCGTCTTGCGACAACCGGGACCCGCGATCAAAAAATCTATTTATGAAAAAACCTTTCTGTATTTACCTCCTGCAAAAAGGGTGCCCGGAAAAATAAAATCCGGCCGGCCCCGCAGCGTGCCCGCTAATATTTGTAGCGGATCCACTTGTAAAGCTCCTTGAAGGTAGGTTTCTTGCCGTACATGAAGATACCCACGCGGTAAATCTTCGCCGCGAGCCATACCATAGCCATAAACGTAGCGTAGAGCACCGCGAGCGACACGACGATCTCCCAGGTCGGAATACCGCACGGGATGCGGGCCATCATCACCACGGGCGAGGTGAAAGGAATCATCGAACACCAGAAGACCAGCGGCGAATTGGGGTCCTTCATCACCACCATCATCACGAAGATACTCAGGATGATCGGCAGCATGATCGGGGTCTGCAACTGCTGTGCGTCCTGCACGTTATCGACAGCCGAACCGACGGCAGCGAACATCGCCGAATAGAGCAGGTAACCACCGATCACGTAGAGCAGCAGATAGGCGAAAATCTGGAAGACATATCCGAAATCGGTCGCCGTGGCGAGCGTCTGCACCATCTCCATATCGACGCCCGCCGCCGTCGGATCGAGCGTCCCGGCACGCATCGCCTCGACACTTCCCATCATCTCGGCAGAGATCAGGTGCGGCATGACGAGCGCACCCACGCCGCACACCAGCACGCCCCAGATGAGCACCTGCACCACCGCGACGGAAGCGATACCCAGGATCTTGCCCAGCATCAGCCGGAAGGGGCTGATCGAAGAGACGACCACTTCGAGCACCCGGTTGTTCTTCTCCTCGATGACCGACTGCATGACCATCGCGCCGTAAATCATCAGGAACATGTAGAGGATCATACCGAGCACCAGCCCCACGACGGTCGATACGGCCGACGAATTGGCCTGCTTGTCGCTGCCGTCGTCCTGCATCTGGTCGTTGCGGAAGACCTGCATATAGACCGTAGTCTTCACCTCGTCGAGAATCTGCGACAGATTTTCGATGTTATAGTCCTTGAGTTTCTCCTTCTCGATGATGTCGGCGATCTGCCCCGACACGCTCTCCTCGACCAACATCGCCGAGGAGCCGTTGGTATAGAGTTTCACGTTGCCGGGATTGGTCATTATGTCCCCGCCGATCCAGAGTATGCCGAAACGGTCGGTATGCTCTCTGCGAGCCTCGTCGAGCGTCAGGTCGGTCGGCTCATAGACCACCTCCTCGCTGCTCTCGAGCCGGGGAGCGATCACACCGCTCTCGTCGATCACGGAAATATGCCGGGTTTCCCCCTGGGAATAGCGCATGATGAGCGCCGGGGCCACCATCAGGCCGATCATCAGCACCGGCATAAGAATCGTGGTCACGATGAACGACTTCTTGCGCACCCGTTCGTTAAATTCCCGGGTGATGATAATTCCTATCTTCGAATTTGCCATGGCTTTCTACTTTTGCTTGTTCGTTTTCTTCCGATTACTCCGCGTTGAGGGTTCCCCCGACGGCCCGTATGAAGATGTCGTTCATCGACGGGATGATCTCCGTGAAGGAGCGCAGCTCCACCGCATCGTTGATCCGGGCGATCACCTCCCGCACGTCGGCATCCCGCTCCACATGCAGCTTGAGCGACGAATAGGCCGCCCCGAACTCCGGCTCGGGCTGTTCGAGCACCTCGCAGCGACCTTCGAGCACACCGCGCAGCGCCTCCGCGTCGCCCCGGTAGGCTACCTGGAAAATGTTGTTGCCGTGCCTGCGCCGGATCTCGTCCACACGGCCCGTAAGAATGTTGCGCGACTTGTTGATAAGCGTGATATGGTCGCAGATCTCCTCGACGGACGACATGTTGTGGGTCGAAAAGATGACCGTCGAACCCTTGTCGCGCAAGCCGAGAATCTCCTCCTTCAAAAGGTTGGCGTTGATCGGATCGAAACCCGAAAAAGGCTCGTCGAAGATCAGCAGCTCAGGTTCGTGCAGCACCGTGACGATGAACTGGACTTTCTGGGCCATACCCTTCGAAAGTTCGTCCACCTTGCGGTCCCACCACGATTCGATGCCGAATTTGACGAACCACTTCTTGAGCCGCACCACCGCTTCGTGGCGCGAAAGCCCCTTCAGGCGGGCGAAGAAGACGGCCTGTTCGCCCACTTTCATCTTTTTATACAGACCGCGCTCCTCGGGCAGATAGCCGATGCGATAGACATCCTGCGGCTGGATTTCGCAGCCGTCGAAGATGACTTTCCCCTCGTCGGGCGCCGTAATGCGGTTGATGATGCGGATCAGCGTGGTCTTGCCCGCACCGTTGGGTCCGAGCAGGCCGTAAACCGACCCCTTGGGAATCGTGAGCGACACATCGTCCAGAGCCGTATGTCTGGCGAAGCGCTTGGTAACGTGTTCTACTTTCAATATCTCCATAATCGATCGAAAACTTAAAGTGAGTCCGGGCATTCCGTCCGCGATTTCCTACATCTCCGGCTGTACCGCATAAGGACAATACATCACTACGCCCTGCTGTCCCACCGCCTCACGGATCTTGCGCCACTCGCCGGCCCAGGGTCCCAGTTCTCCGGCCACGATGTCGGCCTTGACTTTGGCCATGAATCCGGAGAAGAACGCCCCGAAGCCGGTCGGAGCCTCGGTCATCTCGACGATGCGGAACTTATCGCCCAATTCGGCCTTGTCAGCCGCAATAGCGATGGCTGTCTTCAGACCGCCGTTGGTATCCACCAACCCGAGAGCGAGGGCATCCGTGCCGCTCCAAACCCGTCCGCCGGCTGTACCGCTCGGGAAATCGATGTCGTCGTACACGATCAGCTTCTGTCCGAGCCTCTCCGAGATCCGGAGCATCTCCTCGTACCGGTCGAAATACTCCCGGCTCAAATAAGCCGGCTCCATGCCCGGGCAGGGCTTGCCGGTCGGATGCTGTGCTCCGGGCGAAACGGGCAGCACGGTCACGCCGCCGAAGCCGGCCAGATTTTTCGCGTCTTCGATTTGCCGGACGATCTCGTCGGAGCTCAACCGTCCGTTCAGATGCCAGAAAGGCACCGGACGGTATTCGGCGCCGGGATCGGCGAAAGTCGCCCGCAGCGAGTCGGCGGGCTTGGCCCCGGTCAGCAGCAGCGCCGCCGGGACGAGAATCAATGCATGTCGGAAAGTCGTCATATTCGGTTCGGGTCCATTCGGTCGTCGGTTCGCGCGAAAAGATTCGTAACGTTCCCGGCATCCGAACGGAGCGGACCGCCTCGCGGCAATCGAAACCTTTCGTCCCGCCCGGAAACCGGGAACGTTTTTTCGCGCTGCCATAAAAATAGCGAAAATATCGTAGGAGACCAACCTGTCCGTCGCCATTTCACTTCGGAAACCGGACGTACATTCTCCATCCCGTTTTCCTGCCCTCCCGAAGGCACGGAAAGGATCCGCCGTCCGGCGCGGCGTTTAAAGCCCGAAAAGATTTCGGGGTCCCGATTACGGATAGCGGCGCAAATCGGGTCGAACGGCAGAAAAAGAGCTCCGGACTTCGCATGACGCCCCGCGCGATCGGCTTGCTATCGTCCGCCGAAAAGTCAAATACAGCAATGTGTCTTTCGACGATGTGAGCTACGTGTCGATGGAGAGAACGTGGACGCCCGCGATTACCGGATACCGCCCGAAAGGAATCCGCACGAAAAATGCCGTTCCCCGGCGAGGAGAACGGCACTCCCTTTCCGTACACCGCCTACCGGCGCTTTTCCTTATACTTGTCGATCTGCTTCTTGATCGCGTCCAGACACAGGTCGATCGCCTCCTCGAACGTCTTGCAGCGGCGCTCGGCCAGCAACTCGTCTCCCGCTACGTCGATCTTGACGATAGCCACCTTGTTGCCCTGTTCGTCGTCCTTGTCGATACGCAGCGTAACCTGAGCCCCGATCGCACGCTCGACGAAACGGTCCATCTTGTCCATCTTGGCCTGAATGAAATCGACCAGCCGCTTGTCGGCGTCGAACTTTACGGATTGAATCTTCACGTTCATAGCTTTTCCTCCTTATCTCTTTTTGGCCCTCGGGTGGGCCTGTTTGTACGCCTGTTTGAGCGCCTCGATGCTGTTGTGCGTATAGATCTGCGTCGCCTCGAGACTCGCATGGCCCAACAGTTCCTGAATCACGCGGATGTCGGTCCCCCGGTTCAGCAGATGCGTCGCGAACGTATGTCTCAGCACGTGCGGACTGCTCTTGCCCTGCACTCCGGCCTCGCGCAGCACGCCGTGCACGACGCGGTAGGCCTCGGTACGGCTCATAGGCTTGCCGTCACGAGTTAAAAATAGGCAATTATTCCCGGATTCGCAAATATTCTCCGCACGAATCAGCTCTAAATGCCGCCGCACGAGCGCCGCCACCGGCCCGACCACCGGAACGATCCGTTCCTTATCTCCCTTTCCCTTGATTTTCAAAATATCGAAATCGTCGGAAAAATCATCGATCCGCAAAGAGAGCAATTCCGCAAGACGTATGCCAGTAGCGTAGAGCAGCAAGATCACGAGCGCATCGCGCTGCGCCAGAAAGTCGTCCGACGGATCCAGCAGCTCGTCGACCAGACTATTCATCCGGCTTTCCTCGACGAAGGAAGGTAGCCTGCTCGGCGTTTTCAGCGCCGTAATGCGGGCGAACAAGTCTCTGTCGACGATCTTGCGCTTGCGAAGAAAGCGATAGAACGACTTGACGGACGAGATCTTCCGATTCACGCTGCGGGCCGACAGCTTTTTCTCTCCGGTCAGATACATGATCCAAGCCCTCAGATCGTCGCCCCTCACCCGAGCCGGATCGAACCCTTCGGGTAACGGACAGACGAGCCGGGGTCCGGCCAGAGGGGTTTCCGCCGCGCCCTCGCCGCCGGAATCCTCGGCAGAACCGGTCTCCGGATCGCCTGCGCGCAGGCAGAAAAGCGCGAACTGTCGGATGTCGTCGCCATAGGCGCGGACCGTCAGCGGCGAGTAGCGTTTCTCGGCGAGCAGATATGTCAGATAGTCTTCGAACACAGGGCTGAAACAATGTCGAAAGATAGGAATTTCAAATCGAAAAGCCGTCCGGAAATTGCTTCCGGACGGCTTCCTATGCTCGGAGCCCCCTTTCCGGGGCCGGCCGAAGGCTACTCGTCGTCGCGATCCATGTGTTCCACGTAGATCGCGTGCAGCTTGTTCTCGCGCGCCACGACGGACGGCTTGGTGAAATACTGGCGACGGCGGAGTTCCTTCAGAACGCCGGTTCTTTCGTATTTTCTCTTGAACTTCTTCAGAGCGCGCTCGATGTTCTCGCCCTCTTTGATCGGCATGATAATCATTTTGCTTTTCGGTTTAAACTGGTAATTGAAATTCGTTCGATCGTATGTATGCGCGTACCGCGCGTAGTCATTTCGTTCTGAAACAGAGATACGGCAGCAGCCTCTCGGCCTGCTCCGCGGTCAGAATATGTTGCTCTGTCAAATCCTCTATACTACGCCAACCTCCTTTCAATTGCCGGTATTTCAGTATCCGGTCCAACAACTTGTCCCCGATGTAGGGATGACCTTTCATCCGATTCGGGAGCGCAAAGTTAATATCAATTTTTTTAATTTTACTACTGTCGACGAAAATTTGTTGCTCAATCAGCCGATAATTCCTGTCGGTCATACCCTCGATCTCTTGCAACTGCTCGACGCAAGCATAGCCTCCGAGCCGTTCCCGATAACGCACGATCCGACCGGCCGTCAGCGGCCCGATCCCGCGCAACGCGACCAGCGCGGCCGAATCCGCCGAATTCAGTTCGAGCGGGACCGCCTCCTCCGGACGAAAAGACGATCTACCCACCCCGGCATTGCGGGAGCGGACATCCGCCCCGATCCGGATATAGGATTCCAGCCGCCGGTACATCTCGTCGGAAACGGTATAGCAGCGCGAGAAGTCCTCGGCCCGGCGGAAAACGGCGCCCGCTTCCCGGTAATGCAGTATGCCCGCCGCCTGACGCGGCGTGAAGCCCAAACGGATCAGTTCGTCCTCGCGGACCGTATTGGGATCGAACGCGAACAGGGAATCGGAGGCGGAAGACGCACGCGATCTCCCTCCGGCGGCATCCGCTTTCCGGAACTCCTCGCACCGCGCCCGACGGGCCGAATCGGCCGCAGCATCGGCCCACAGGGCGAAGCTACGCTCGAATTTCGGCTTGCCCAGCCAAAAAAACAGCAGCGACAAGGCGACGAGCAACGGTACGAGCAGCAGAATCCGCCGCCCCTCCCGGTCGGAAAAGGCCGCGAGCGACCGTAACAAATCCCGTACACGCTCTTTCATCCGCTCCGCGTCATTCATTACAAAAGAAATTTATATCAGAATTCCTTTAAATTAATGCAACAGCCTGCTAAATCGGGCTATTACATCCTTTAAAATAAGACGAAGTAACGAAAAGGCAACGGTTCTCTTTCCCGTGTTTTGCATCCGGATTCACAGTCCCGAACAACTGAGATTAAGGTAATAAAATAATTTGACAGCGACAAATCCCAGAATTTTTTATTCGGCCTTTTCTGTCAATACAACTTTAGGAATCCGAACATTGTGTCCGGATTTAATATAAAGGTTTCGTTTCTCGAGATTCGGTATGGCAAAGTATGAAACTCTATTCTCTCTTATTTGAGATTTAAGTTCCTCTGAATATTTCTAAATGATTGGATAAACACATTCCATTCCGTCTTTCGACCCTCGCCGGTATTCGCCCGGCCCCGCGCCCGACGCTCCGGAAGCCCGGAACGAACCGCTCCGCGACACTCGGAAAATCTTCCGCCGCGTTCCGACCCCGCCGAGCGTTTACGGACCGCCCTTTGCCGGAACGCTCAGAATTCAGCGCCAGGGCGTTCCTGCAATTTCAGGTATCGCAGCGAGGGCGACTCGACGCATTCTCCCAGGCCATACTCGGCCCACCGGTCGTCGACCCGGGCGATCGTCTCGGGAGAGGAT
>OJMK01002979.1_pt1 | contig 10778 bp, 8 predicted proteins | sample 1597201 | NCBI WGS metagenome assembly OJMK01 (sample SAMEA2452125, study PRJEB22498) | human gut metagenome | reverse complement strand
AGTCTTTATGAGTATATTAAGGATGATGCATCCTTTGCATCTTTAAAAGAAAACTTGATTTATGAGTTAACAAAATATTTTAGTAGTCACTTAATTGAACTTGAAGAACTTCAAAGTCAATCGCCAAGAGAACGTGCTTTTTATGTTTATCGAAGATTAAAAGAATGTGGTTGGTTGAGTGAAGAAGTAGGGGAAAACTATCATGTGTATGCTAGTTTTGAAGATTATGCTATTAGTATTATTGAAACTTTAATGAATTTAGAAGAAGACAGAGACATAGAATACTCAAGTATGGTTTATAGTATTTATTCGCAGTTTAAAAATTTTGATATTGAAAATGGACATAAGATTCTTGATGCACAATATAGTATGACAAAAAGTTTAATGACAAAATTAAAAAATTTGAATACAAATATTAAGCGTTATATCAAACGTCTTGTTCAAGATAATATGAAAAATGATTTAAATCAAATTTTAGATTCTTTATTAAGTGATTATCAATTAAAGATAGTAGATCGTGCTTTTTATAATCTAACAACTAAAGATCATCCTTTAAAATATCGTAATAGTATCATTTCTCAAATTCAAAGAATACAAGATGATCAAGCAACATCTGAAACGATTATAGGAAATATCATGCTTTCTAAAGATTTAACTTATCAAGAGGCAATGGATTTGTTTTATAAACAAACATCTTATATTATTGATGCCTTTGAAAGTATTTTAGATTTAATTAATGAAATCAATCGTAAAAATGAAAAGTTTGTTGCTTCAGCAACAAATCGTATTATGTTTTTAATGAATGTAAAAGAAGATATTGGTGGAAAAATCAATGACATCATTAAAGAAGGGCAAGAATGTCCAGAAGTGTTTGATCAAGTAGCAACGATTTCAATTAATAAATACTTAGATCAAAATTCTTTATATTTACCACGACAAATAAAAAAAGTTAAAAATACGGATTTGATTTTAGATACACAATTAGATGAACAAACACGTTTAATGGCGATTGAAAAACTAAAACAAAATGAAAAATATACAAAAACAGCCATTGAAAAAAATGTTTTACAATGTTTGGATCAACAAGAAACAATATTGGGTTCAAATTATTATGATCAAAATAAAGATTTATCTTTATTTATTTTGACATGGCTTTATGGTTATAGTCAAAATGCTCGATATAAAATAGAACCACAAGAAAATATTATAAAGAAAGATCATTATCAATTTAGAGAATTTATAATAAGGAGAGTTGAAGATGAATAAAAATGAACTGATGAAAAATATGTCACAGGCATATTTGTTATTATCTGAAAAAAGAAAAGAAGAATTTTCACGTATTTTAAATCGATTATTAGCGGTTAATTTTATTTGTGGTGGAAGAAAAAGAGATCGCGAAGATTATTATTTTATTAGTGAAAATGAACAACTATTTAAAGATTTTTTAATGATGCTTGATTATGATTTTCATTTATATAAAGCAGACCGTGTAATCTATATCCATAATTTAAATAATTACAATCATTTAAATCTTAATCAAATGCAAACAATTGTTTTATTGTTACTTAGAAAACTTTATTTTCAAAAATCACAAGAGTTACAAGATACTGAATTTATTCATATTTCCCTTGGGGAACTTCATAGTGAAATAGAAGCAACTGGTATTTATAACGAACGTCTAAAAAAGACAGATTTAAAAAATATCTATCATTTCTTGTCAAGATATAATATATGTGAACGTATTGGTGATTTAAACGAAGATGATACACGTTTAATTATTTATCCAACAATTAATTATATTTTACCAATTCAAAAAATAGATGAAATCAATCAACGTATTCAACAATATAAAAAAGGAGATCACGATGAAAACATTAACGAAAGTGAAACTGATTAATTGGCATACTTTTTCTAATGAAGAATTTGAAATCTATAAAAATGCCCTAATTACTGGAGAAAATGGAACAGGGAAATCTACAATTTTAGATGCGATTCAATATGTTTTAACTGCTGGTAAATGTAAATTTAATAAAGCAGCAAGTGATATTGGAAATCGTACATTAGAGTCTTATATTCGTTGTAAAACAGGAATTGAAGGGCATGAATTTGTTAGAAGTGGTGATGTGACAACTTATATTGCATTAGAGTTTTATGATGAAAAAACAGAAAAATATCAAATTATTGGAACTGTTATTGATTTACCAGCTGGTGGAAGATTAAATAGAGATTTTTTTCAAATTATTGATTGTAAAATCAGCGATGTAGCATTTATTGAAGAAAGAAGAGTTTTGACGAGAAAAGAATTTAAAAAAGCTTTAATTGATCATCAACAAACAGGTATTTTTAAAGATACAATTAAAGAAGGAGAAAGTTTATTTGGAAATGCTTTAGGTGTTAAAAGTAAATATTTTGATTTAGTAACGAGAGCACTTGCTTTTAAAGCGATTGATAATGTTTATCAATTCATTGTTGACTTTTTATTAAAAGAAGACTTTGTTGATATTCAAAATTTAAGAGACAGTATCAAACACTATAAAGTTCTTGAAGAAAAATTAAAAATATCTAAAAAAGAATGTGAATCATTAGAAGGTGTTGTAAGTCAATATGACACTTATTTAGATACGCACTTTCAAATGGATGTTTTAGAATGTTTAAAAGAAAAATTACAAGAAAAGCAATTACAAGCTATTATTGATAATAGTCAAAAGAAATATCAAAAAATAAATGATCAGCTAAATTTTGTACAACAAAAACTTACACAATTAAATCAAGATGAAGAAACTTATCAAGAAAGATATCATCGTTTAGATGAATCATTAAGAGAAAACGAAACCTATAATTTAAAAAATGAATTACAAAAAGAAAGTGAACAACTCAAAAAAGAAAAAGAAAAAAAAGAAAACAGTTATCAAACTCTTATAACAGAAATTAAACAGGAAATACAATTATTAAAGAAAGTAAAAATACCAAATAGTTATATCCAAATTCTTCAAAATCAAGATTATCAAACAGAAACATTGACACATGCATTTAGAAATATTGTAGAAGAAGTTTCTAAAAGAACAAAGGATGTTACTGAAAAAATATCACATTTAAAAATAGAAATGACACAAACAGTTGATCGTTTTAATGAATATTGTAAAGAATATGATTCTCTTAAAGAAAATCAACTTTATTATAGAAAAGAAATTCAAGAATTAATTCAATTATTAAATGAAAAACTTACAAGTCATTATGGAAAAACCATTGAAGTTAAACCATTATGTGAATATATTGAAGTTAAAGATGAAAAATGGCGAAATGCATTAGAAGGATATCTTAATAGTCAAAGATTTGATTTAATTATTGAACCAGAATATTTTGAATATGCATTACTTGTTTATGAAGAATATAAAAATAAAAGAGGTATATATGGTGTAGGAATTGTTGATGTTGCGAAAATGTCAAGATATGAAGATGTGGATGTTAAAGACACCCTTGCAAGTCAATTAGATTGTAAAAATACATATGCTAGATGGTATGTCAACATGTTGCTTTCTAAAGTACAATGTGTCGATGATGTTACACAACTTAGAAATTATGCTACAGCGATTACGCCAACATGTATGCTTTATAAAAATTATACAGCACGTGCAATCAATCCACGTATTTACAATAAACCATACATTGGATTAGGTGCTATTAAAATTCAATTAGCGACAATTGAACAAGAATTGGAAAACCTAAAACAAGAAATCAAATTACAAAAAGCAAATTATGAAGATTTAAAAAATGGTCAAGCATTATTAAATCAATCCAAAGCAGATCATATCTTCTATCGCTTAGATTTAATTGATGAATATCATAATTTACTAAAAGAATATCAAGAAATTAATGATCGCTATGAAAAATTAATTTTAGATGATTCACTTATTTCTTTACAAGAAGAATGTGATGCAGTAAAAAAACAACTTGAAAAAACAAAAAGAGAAAAAGAAGACTCACTTATGAAAAAAGGAAGTCTTGAAAATAATCTAGAAACATTTAAAGAACAACTTGAACAAACTCAAGAAGAATATCAATTATTACATGAAAAAATAGTTCAATTTGAAATGGAGCATGTTGATGTTACTCAAGTAGCTGATCAACAAGTCGTTATTTATTTAAAACGTTTTTCTAAAGATTTTAATGGTATGAAAAATGATATTGAACAACAAGGAAATGGTTATCAACGAAAGGCAAACCAAATTGAAAATCAAATAGTCATGAAAATGAAAGACTATAATGATGCATATAATATTGGTTTTGAAAATGCTTTAACAGATATTGAAAGTTATAAACAAAGATACCATCAATTAAAGGAGATGGATATTGTTTCTAAAGAAGAAAAAACAAGACAAGCAAAACTTAAATGCGAGGAATCTTTTAAAACATCTTTTATTTCTGGATTAAATGAAAAAATTGAAAATGCAAAAAAAGATATTGCTGAATTAAATAAAGGATTAGCACAAAGAGATTTTAATGGTGAAACCTATGAATTCTGTGTTTCACCAACTTCAAGAGATGATTTTAAAGAATACTATAAGATCATCCAATCAGGAAAAGAATATATGGTGAATAATCTTTTATCTGAAACATTAAGTGAAAGTCAAAGAAGAATTATGGATGATTTATTTGTAAAATTATCATCTGTAGAAAATGATCAAGAAACGGAACAAATGTTGATGGAATATACAGACTATCGTAATTATTTAGATTATGATATAAAAATTAAATATGCAAGTGGAGATTATGCATATTTTTCTAAAGTCAATAAAGAAAAATCAGGTGGAGAAACACAAACACCATTCTATGTTATTATGGCAGCAAGTTTTGAACAAGTTATTCGTAATAGAAATCAAAATGAGGATTTTGGTTGTGTTGTTATTTTTGACGAAGCATTTAATAATATGGATGAACAAAGAATTCAAGAAATGATTAAATTCTACAATGAACGTGAAATTCAAACATTTATTGCAGTACCACCTTCAAGAGCAAGTACGATTATTCCTTATGTTAATACAAGATTGCTTGTCATTAAACAGGGACAACAATCTTTTGTAGAAGGTTTTAAAGATGAACAATTATAGAAATGAAATCTTAAATGAGTTTATTGATCGTTATGAAAAAAGTAGTTATTATAAAGGAAAAAGTGAAAAACCAAGAAAGATTTCTATTGTTTTGCATAAAAAGTTTCCTGAATATGGACATAGCTTTCATTATGAAGAAACAAATGAATTAGAAAATATTGCTTTTCAATTACAATCTCAAGGATTTGTTGAATTTTCTAAAAAGAGCATTTTAGGAGATAGAGAACTCATTTTAAATCAAGAAGAAAATTGTCTTGATCGAATTTATAAAGAATTAAAAAGAGTACCAGTTAAAGAGAAAATAATTCATTATGTAAAATTACTTGATCAATATCATGAAGAGGCATTTATTAAAGATTTTGTTGATGAAATGAAAAAAAGGGCGATTCATCAACAAAGTCTTTTGCCTTATTTAAAAGTTTATGATGAAAATGATTTAGAAAATGTTATGAAAATATTAAAAGGAATGATTGATCAAAAAGATGAAATCTCTTTTAGAAGATTTTCTGAAAAAGTATTGGGTGATACAAAAAAGTTAGAAAAGTATAAAAATAAAATTGTTCATATTATTAAAGATTTTTATGATGATACATTAGATAATGAAAATGATATTTTTGAAGCGTTTTATATCAGAAAAAATCCAGCGTATGTTTATTTAAAAGGGAATGCTATTTTACAAATCAATGGACAAATCATTAATTTGAATGAAATGCATTATTACTTTGTCTTACCGAGTATTTGTATCAAAGATTTAAAAATAAAAAGAATTGATGCAAAACAGGTGATGACTATCGAAAATTTAACATCTTTTCACGATGTATCTTTAAAAGACACTTTCTATATTTTTACAAATGGTTTTCATAATCATGCAATTGAAGCATTTTTAAAATGTCTTTATGATTTTTTAGGAGAAAGCGTTCATTATTTTCATTTTGGCGATATCGATGCAGGTGGCTTCCATATCTATGAATCTTTAATAAAGAAAACGCAAATTCCTTTTCAAATGTATAAAATGAATATAGAGATGTTAAAGAAATACAAGGATTATACAAAGCCTTTAACTCAAAATGATCGAAAGAGATTGTTATCGTTTAAAGAAAATCAAAATGAATTGATTGATTATATGTTAAAAAATAATGTCAAGTTAGAACAAGAAATAATAGGAGAAAATGAGAATGAAAGAAAAGACATTAACACGTATTAGAAAATTTACAGAAGATCGTCATTGGGAAAAGTTTCATTCACCTGCTAATCTTGCTAAATCTATTTCAATAGAAGCAAGTGAACTTTTAGAATGTTTTCAATTGGATGGTACCGAAATTTTGATTTACAACATGTTAAAGAAGAATTAGCAGATGTAATTATTTATAGTCAGGATTTATTAGACAAACTTAATTTAGATGTTGATGAAATTGTTGATATGAAAATGGCAATGAATGAAAAGAAATATCCTATCGATAAATGTAATCAATAAATAACGAAAATGGCAGAAAAGATGCCATTTTTTTAATTATGTAGAATAATTTGCAAAAAAGATGAATTCAGTATATAATTTTACAGTCACTAAGGAGGAATTTTATAATGGGAGACGCTATCAAACTTGTCGGGATAGTTATTGTTATCATTGGTTTTGCTTTAAAATTTGATACATTAGCTACTGTAGTTGTTGCAGGTATCGTTACTGGTTTAGTTGGTGGAATGTCTATTATGGATATTTTATCAACACTTGGAGCTGCTTTCCTTACAAACCGTACAGCAACATTATTTATTTTAACATTACCAGTTATTGGTATATGTGAACGTATGGGACTTCGCGATAAAGCTGTTGATTTTATTAGAGGTATCAAGAGTGCAACAACAGGTCGTTTATTATCTATTTGGCAAGTCATTCGTACAATTGCTTCAGCATTTTCATTACGTATTGGAGGACATCCACAATTTATCCGTCCTTTAATCAACCCAATGGCACAAGCATGTGCGATTGCTAAATATGGAGATATTGATGAAAAAACTGAAGATGAAATTAAAGGGATGGCTGCAGGAACAGAAAACTATGGAAATTTCTTTGCTCAAAACTGTTTCATGGGTTCATCAGGAACTTTATTAATTGTTTCAACTTTAAATGAAATCTTCAAATCAAACAATATTGATCAAGAAGTAACTGCTAATCAAATTGCTTTAAATTCAATTCCAATTGCTATTATTTCAGTTATTGTGGGTATTGGTTATGCTTTATGGTATGATCGCAAATTAAAGAAACGTTTTAGTAAAAAGCAAGGAGGAGAAAAATAGTATGTTAGAAATAGATTGGAATACAAGTACAATTTTAGCAGAAGTTTTCTATTGTATTATTGGACTTATTTTTGCTTTTACTGGAGTCAGTGCTTTAAAAAATAAAGAAGTTGAAAAACGAACAACAACAGCAATCTTTTGGTTTATTTTAGCTATTACTTTCATTGCTGGGCCTTATATTCCTACATGGATTACAGGGGCATGTATTATTGTTTTAGCTATCTTAACTGCTACTGGTTTAGTACAACCAGCAGCAATGAATATTCCTACTGCTAAAGAAACAAGAGAAAACGCAGATAAATATGGATATAAATCATTTATTCCACCTGTTGTTTTAGCTTTATCAGCAGTAGTTGTGGCTACATTCTTTACAGATTTAGGAGCAAACAATGCCATTGGTATTAGTGCTATTGTTGGTTTAATTGTTGCTTACTTTATTTTCAAACCTAAATTTTCTTTACCATTTAAAGATGGTATTCGTTTAACTGATAATGTAGGAACTACAGGTATTTTACCTCAAGTTTTAGCTGCATTAGGTTCATTATTTACAGCTGCAGGAGTAGGTGCTGTTATTGCTGCAGGTGTTGGAGCAATTATTCCTGAAGGAAATCATTTTATTGCCGTTGCTGTTTATTGCATTGGTATGGCTTTATTTACAATGATCATGGGTAATGGTTTTGCTGCTTTTGCAGTTATTACAGTGGGTATTGGTTATCCATTCTTAATCGCTCAAGGAGCAAATCCAGTTGTTGTAGGTGCTTTAGGGTTAACTGCAGGATATTGTGGTACATTAATGACACCAATGGCTGCAAACTTCAATATTATGCCAGCGGCTTTATTGGAAACGAAGAGTAAATATGCTATAATAATTTCACAATTACCAGTTGCGTTAATTATGTTAGCAGTACACATTGTTTTAATGTATGTATTAGCTTTCTAGGAGGAAATGAAATGAAATTATTATTAACTGCATTTGATCCTTTTGGAGGAGAAAAAATTAATCCAGCTTTAGAAGCTGTCAAACGTGTTCAAGACAAAATTGGTGATCTTGAAATTGTTAAATTAGAAGTACCAACTGTTTTCTATAAATCAATTGATACAGTTGCAAATGCTATTGAAAAAGAACATCCTGATGTTGTTTTATGTATTGGACAAGCAGGTGGAAGATTTGACTTAACACCAGAAAGAGTGGCTATCAATATTAATGATGCACGTATTCCTGATAATGAAGGAAATCAACCTTTAAGTGGTTCAATCTTTGAAGATGGAGAAAATGCTTATTTTTCATCTTTACCAATCAAAGCAATGGTTGCTGAAATTAGAAAAGCAGATATTCCTGCAAGTGTTTCTAATTCAGCAGGAACTTATGTATGTAACCATTTAATGTATGGTGTTCTTTATACAATTGCTAAAAAATACCCATCAATGCGTGGTGGATTTATGCATGTACCATTTATTACAAGTCAAGTTGCTAACCGTCCAACAAATGCACCAAGTTTATCACTTGATACAATTGTTAAGGGAATTGAAGCTGCATGTAAAGCCATTGCTGAAAATTCAGAAGATATTGTTGCTGTTGAAGGGCATACACATTAGTTATCAAAAACTAGGGTTAGAAATAATTCTAGTTTTTTTATTTTGTCTAAAATATTTTGTTGAAATTTGCAAGATAATCTATTAAATTATTTATAGGGTTATTCTCATTTGAAAACAACGGAGGGCTTATGTTGGATTTATATCAAAGAAAAATAGATTATATGCGTATTTCCATTACAGATCGTTGTCATTTTCAATGTGCTTATTGTAAAAATGATCATCCACGAAAATTAAAACATCAAGATATTTTATCTTATGAACAATTATTACTCATTGTTGATCAAGCTATCCAATTAGGAATCAATAAATTTAAAATTACAGGTGGGGAACCAACAATTAGAAAAGATTATCTTTTCTTTATTAAAGAATTAAAAAAACGAAATGTTCAGGTCACTTTAACAACCAATGGCTCTTTATTTACTAAAGAAGATTTAGATTGTTTAAAAGAAATAGGAATAGATGGTATTAATTTTTCAATAGATACACTTGATCTAAAAGAATATTTTTTATTGACACAACAAGATTGTTTAGGAATAGTTTTAGATAATTTGTTTTATGCTTATAAGCTACAAATTCCTGTAAAAATAAATTGTGTTGTCGATGATACTTTTACAATGAATCGCTTGGAAAATATGTTGATGCTTATTAAAGATAAAAAAATAGCGTTGCGTTTTATTGAACTCATGCCTTTAAATAAAGAACAGCGTAATCAAAAAATGAGAGATGTTATCCATTATTTAAAAAAATATCCAATTCAAGAATGTCTAGATAAATTAGGCAATGGTCCTGCGCATTATTATACAATAAATGGTTATCAAGGTTATGTTGGTTTTATTGAAGCTCTTCATCATAAGTTTTGTCATCAATGTAATCGTCTTCGTTTAACAAGTACTGGAAAGATCAAGCCCTGTTTATTTTATGAAGAAATGCATGATTTAAAACCGTATCTTAATAATGAAAAACAATTACGTTTGCATCTTGAAAAAGCAATTGAATTAAAACCAAAAGAACATCATTTTGAAGAGGATGTTTCTTATACAAAAATGAATGAAATAGGAGGATAATATGGATTTTACACATTTTGATGAAAAAGGAAATGCCATTATGGTAGATGTGTCTTCAAAAGACACAACACAAAGAACAGCAATTGCTTATGGTGAAATTTGTGTTGGTCAAGAAATACTTGAAAAAATTGAAAATCATCAAATGAAAAAGGGTGATGTTCTTTCAGTGGCAAGAATTGCTGGAATTATGGCAGTAAAGAAAACCAGTGATATTATTCCATTATGCCATCCTTTACTTCTAAGTAAGATTACCGTGGATTTTCATATTAATCATGAAAAAGAATTGATAGAAACTTATTGTCAAGTTACATGTTTGGGAAAGACAGGGGTTGAAATGGAAGCACTCCATGGTGTGAGTGCTACACTACTTACTATTTATGATATGTCAAAGGCTGTTAGTAAAGAAATGGAAATTAGAAATATTCATTTAATAAGTAAAAGTGGTGGAAAGAGTGGTGATTTTAAATGGCAGGACAAGTAAAAGCAATCTGTTTAAGTGAAAAAAAAGGAACGGCAAAAATACCTGTTGAAAAAATTGAAGTTATTGAAAATCATGGCTTTAAAAATGATGCTCATGCAGGTTCTTGGCATCGACAAGTTTCCTTGTTATCTTATGAAACAAGAGAAAAATTTAAGAAAATGGGTTCTACTGTTGAAGATGGTGCTTTTGGTGAAAATTTACTTATTTCAGGAATTGATTTTAATAAAATTGAAATCG
>OJMK01002973.1_pt1 | contig 10795 bp, 10 predicted proteins | sample 1597201 | NCBI WGS metagenome assembly OJMK01 (sample SAMEA2452125, study PRJEB22498) | human gut metagenome | reverse complement strand
TCTTAACACAAAACGATTGGAGAGATTCTCCATGAGGCAAAGCCTCGGTCTGGTACTGAAAGTAAAACCTTTCAAGATCTTCACTGCTATACATAAATTCTAAAATTTTTGTTCGCAGCGAAGATAGAGATTTCAATTATGAGCCAATTTTTGACTGCTTACAATTGGAACTTAATTTTTTAATATTGTTAATCTTGATTTCGATTGTCATCAACAACAGCCTCTTATACCCTCTACAATCGTTTACGATTTCACGAAAGAATTTCTTCACATATTTCAAGCCTGACAAACATAAGTTACTCCTATAACAAATAAAAAATCTCCCAAATCACTCCTAATGTATATTTTCTATAAGATTTTAATTATAGTGACACAAACAGTGTATCTCAACAAGATTAAAAGTACAATGCATTCCTATTTATCAACGCCCATATTATTCCCAAACGTTTTATTATAATTTTATATGCCCATGTATTTTTCGATTTTTCACTAGAAGATGAAACATTATTACCATGCCTCCGATAATACACCAATCTTTCAGGAATAAAACGAACTCTAAATTTCAGTAACGCATACATACCAATCCAATAATCATGACCTGTTATATATTTAGGAAATGGCAAGCAGGCATTAAGAACTTTTCTATTAAACGCCATACAACACCCTAGAAATCTTGTATACAACCAATTACGCAAAAATCCTGTACCAGAGTGCATCATAGAATAATAATTTTTTCCTAAACTATTTCCCATTCCATCTATCATCTCAGCATCATGAACTATTAAATCCGCTTTTTCCAGTGCTTGTAAAGAGATCCGCAATTTATCAGAAGACCAAACATCATCTTGATCAGATAAGAATATATAGTCTCCCGTTGCTATGCGCAAAGCATTCTCAAAATTTCCAATAAACCCATGGTTCATCTTATTGTGAAAAATATGAATACGCTTATCGGAAAACGATTCTATGATATTTAAGGTTTGATCTGAACTTCCATCATCTGAAATTATCAACTCATCATTATCTCCCAATTGAATCAGTATTGATTCAATTTGTTGTTGCAGATACTTCTCACCATTAAAAGTCGCTAAACAAACACTTATTTTCATTTTTTTATTAGATTACGCAAAAAATGGTATAGCTCAGAATATAAAAAAGGTAAATATCCTAACTTTGAGATTTTTATTTTCTTTTCATCTTTTTCAAAATTCAAATCGTTTAATCTTGCCGAACTACCTAAATCATTAAAATATGAAATCGTCAATCCCAAATATTCAAATCCTATTCTTGAAAATAATGAAATATTATAATAATAATCCGCAAACAAGTTATATTTTAAATCATACTTGTATCTTTTATAAACACACCTAGGATAGAACACTCCTTGATGAGGAATATTTTTTACAGCCAATTTAATTTTGGTGAATCTATTGCAGTAAATATCATTTAAAATAGGCCTAAAGACATCTCCATAAAAAACTTTTTCTTCATTATATAACAATATTTTGTTACATACTTGTTCAATTACCGAATAAGAAATCAGATGATCATCCGCACCTAAAAAAAGGACATAATCACCTGTGACATATTCTAGTCCTTTATTCATTGCATCATAAATTCCATCATCAGGTTCGGAACAATAGTAAGAAATAAATATATTTATCTATTATATTATTTGTCTGATCAGAACTTCCTCCATCAATTATAATATATTCAATATTCTTGTAAGTTTGCTTTACAACAGATATTATAGTTTCTTCAATCGTATTAGACGCATTAAAGCATACAGTAATAATTGATATTTTCAAAGAACTATTATTCATATATTTTCTCCCATAAATTAGGATTAAAAAATAGGTGACCTAAAAAAATAAAGATCTTGTATAACGGTAAGTAAAAAACGCACGTACACTCAATTTCTAAAACATATTCTATAATCAAATGTATCATTTTATATCTTAATTATTTTCTTTTCCACAATTGAACATTTAAGTTAAAGTTTTCCGACCATGCGCATCCCATATATAATAAGGAGGCTCAGAAGTCATAAATGATTCACGAATCATATAAGAATAACATAAATAATAAGCTAAAAATATAACAGCAAACATATATATGCACTTACCATAATATTTTCTATTTTTTAATACATCCATCATAACAGCCCCCGTCATAACAATTTTAAAAATATATATAATGTATTCCAATCGCATCAGAAGTTCTAGTTTTTGAGATATAGGGAAACAGACACATGCTATTAATGACAAATTATACACATATGTCCATTCAGGTCTAGTCTTAACCATTTTGTAGGCAGCAAACATAAAAAAGAAAGTAGCTAACACATTAAGATAACTAAAATCCCCTTCTACTTTCTGCTCTTTTGGATCCAGCCACATTGCAGCATTTTCTTGATAAGCCAAAAAACGTGTTCCTAAATCAAGTTGTTGCACCACATCAATAAGATTCGTAAAAAAAGTCGCCGAAAAGATTGTAATACTTCCAATATATAAAATAAAAAAGAGAATAGGAGAAAAAGGCTTTTTGCTAAAAAAAAGTCCTGTAAAAAGCAGAATATTCAGTATAAGAGCGTAATGAACTAAAAAGCCCATTGTACAAAAAATAAAATATCTTTTATAATCTCCTTTAGACAACAAATAGGAAAGTCCGATAAGTATAAAAGAAAAGCCTAAACACCACCGCATCAAGTTCTCGGCCATGGTCAGATTCAAACAAAGAAACGGCAATGCCAAAGCCAAATACTTTTTATAATCTTTTAAAAAGAAACACCAAGCAAATATCAGAAAGAAACTCATAAAAACGACAAATCCTTGCCAAGAGAAGCCTAACCACGCACTGATTTTCACCAATAGTTCAAATAAAGGTTCATTATCTTCTCTACTTATACCATTCTTTATATTTTCATATACCCAGTAATAAACATTATAATCCACACCTCTTCCCCATCTTAAACCGGAATAGAGAGTATATACAAAAATAATAGGGGAAAAATCTGATATTTTTAATTTTCTGTCCTTATGGGAAAGAATATATCCATTCCACACAGCAACCACAAAAAGAAACAGCCTAAAAATGAAATAAATAATAGATACCTCTGTTATTTGCATATAATTTATTAGCGTAAGCTTTTTTTTAATAAATGTTACCAGCCCATATATAGTCATCTTTCAGAAACAGACCTAATTACCTTACACGGATTCCCAGCAGCAATACAATCAGAAGGAATTGATTTGGTAACAATACTTCCACTACCTATCACACTTCGCGCACCAATAGTTACCCCTTTCAAAATAATACATCGTGTACCTATCAAAACATCATCTTCTATTACTATTGGAGCACTGGATGCTGTACATCCATCAATGCTTCTTCCTCTGCTATCTTTCTTTTCCGAGTTCCGAATTCTATAGTCCAAATTATGAGCATCTGTATCCATCAAAATGCTATCCGCACCAATTTTCACTCGATGACCTATCACAATACGCTCTTTTGCCCAAATACAAGCCGAACTAACTCCTACATTATCTCCTATCTGGATGGTGCAACCTTCAGGAGCATAAATGCATCCACGAATGTTCCTACATAACGGATTAAAAGCTTCACCACTAGTAAATATGAAATTATCACCAATTGTAATCCGAGCCTTGAGATGTTTAGAGAGATAAAATCGATTGAAAACTTGCATATTTTTTCCAAATTTTACGCCATTTACATAAAAAAGGAAACGGTTATAATATTTATAGAAAATCTTACGAAGCCGACGCGGTATACATAAACTTCGTGATATAAAAGAATAGATGATTTGCATATTATTTTTTATTCTATTAGAATTTATATAGAATAAGGAAAAAGACTTTTAATCGACTGTATAATAAAATTTTATTTAATATATTATCAATTATTTATTAACTGATATTATAATAAGACTTCAACTTATCCATATCTGTCAATAATTCCCAATGCTCCTTAAACCATTCTGGAGAATTGTTCCACCACGTGATAGATTGCAAAAACGCAATTGTTTCTTCATCATATCTATATTTTATTACTTTTGCTGGCACACCTCCCACAACAGCATAAGGTGGCACATCTTTACAAACAACAGCCCCGGCAAGTACCACAGCTCCATCGCCAATAGAAATTCCACCCACTAAAAAAACATGTTCACCAATCCAACAATCGTTTCCTATTCGTACAGCATATCCTTTTTTTGCATCTGCAAGTCTATGCTCATCAAACAATTGCCGTGTAGCAAATGTCCCACCACATTGAAGATTATTTTTATTCAATGAAAAGAAGGCCGGAGAAGTGGTTGCAAAAGGATAAGTATAAGCGTGAGTTCCACTATTGCATCTTACATTCGGTGCTATAGAAGTAAAGCGCCCCACATAAGCAGATAAGTCACTATGCGAACCTATATACGATCCATATCCCAAATGACCATTAAAATATGTATGCGGAAATATCTGCGACATTCCTTCAAAAGTAGAATGAATGCCAATCAAGGAAGAGAAAGGAAATTTTACCTTACTTCCGTTTTTTGTCTTATGGTAAAGATATTTAAATATTTTTATTAAAAACATTTTATAAGCAAACATTTTTATTAATCATTATACAATACAAATCCTTATTGGGTTGGAAGAGCATTTATTTCTTCAAAAACATCTTTCTAATAAATCCTTTCAAGATATTCTTATATGAGAGATCATAACTATAAAGATAAATTATCAATCTATTCAAATTCGATATTGTTTTTTTTTCAGATACTACTGTTGTATCATAAAGAAACAAATCATTCCCTTTCACCTGATATAATACATTCAATTCATATGGTTTCAAAACCAATCCATAAGAAGTTACTAATTTATACGGCTGAGAGGAAGTCGTCAGCCAATAACGACGTCTTTCTCTATTATCTTTTTCACCATAAAAATCAATACAACATTCACTTTCATCCACCCCTAAAGCTTCATGTAATTTTTCATTCTCAAAAAATCCATCATATCTTATAGTCGGATTAAGTTTAAATACTTTTTGCAAGCCATATAGCATTGGGGCCTGAAAAAGAGTAGAAAAATTTCGGACATGCTCCCCTGCATCTCCATTGTTAGTGCTTAACGAAATATATGGATATACAAAATATTTACCCGACTCAATACAATATCGCATATGATATTTTAGCCATGAATTTTCAGCCCATGAACATATGGAATGAGGAAGATGAGGCGCATCACCAAATTCTGCATTATTTTCATCATACCATTTCTTGAAAGCATTCCATTGTTTCTTCATCCACACTTGTCCCCATGATTGAGCGCATTTCATTAAATACACATCACTATCGGTTTTAAGAGGTATAAAAGGACGGCTATTATGATAGACTAAAGGGAAATTATAAAGGCTTATTCCTCCTATCTCATCAACATCAGCATATTTTTCCACACAGTTCAACGCATAACAAAAGAATGAAGGGGCAACTGAAATATCATCCTCCAATACAATCAACGCATCATATGCCTCAAGTAGCTCACCACATGAAAGAACATGTTTCCTTAATCCCAAATTTCGCTGATGAACTATCACATTCTTCTTTCCATATTTCCAATGATACGCCATTGCATACTTTTCTACAATATCAGTATTACTCTTATCAATACTAATATTGAGATCTACATATTGAGGATAATACGCCTTTTCAAGAGTACCAAGTACCCGCTTTAGAGAATGCAAACGGTTGTAAGCAATGATGCATATACCTATATTTTTCATACCTGTATTTTTCCTTTAGTTTCTGATAAAAACATTCTGTATATAAATCTTATTTTTCACATTACCAGATAAATATCACAACAATTGGTAATAACAACCAGACTTATATAACACAGTACCTATAATAGAATTTGAGATAACCATAATTATATAAATGATTTTTTCTAATTCAATTATTATACTATATCTCCATACTTGCATAATCTCAAAAACATAAAACACTATGTTTATTTCTTTATCACTTTAAAAAATACGATTGAAACAATCAGTATATATAAGACAGACACTATAATTTTAATTTTCCAATATTCTTCCAATAAGCAGAAACATAATATTGTCATGCCAATCTGTAACAACATTATACTAAAATATGGATATGAAACTTTAGATTTTTGTCGAAAAAAATTAGTCAGGAAACCACTATATCCCATATACAGAAATGAAATATAATTTATCAACACTGCTGCCCAAAGACCATATAAAGGAATAAAAATAATATTTGCCAACAATGACATAGCTCCGGCTGCAAATGTTATATATAATAACTTTATTGTTTTTTCATAATAGAAAAACATATTGGATGCAGCAATATACATAGGTCTATAATTTAATGCCATTATTAAAATTGCAGCATACGGATAAGTTTGAGCAAGTGTTTCATTCTTTATCAATATTGCAAATATTTCCTTGCTCCATAAAGAAAACAGAAATGTGGAAGAAAGAGCAACAAGCCCAAACGTATAGATAATACGTCGAGCTTCTTCCTCATCATTGTTCCTTATAGCATTCATAGTCATTGGATTTACTGCCATATTCACTGCATTTACACATGAATCCATCATGGAAGCAAATTGTTGAGCCATATTAAATTCTCCTATTAAAGAAATATTCATATTGAAGCGATCCATAACTACCCTATTGGAAGTATTTAATAGAAACATGGAATAATAGTGGGGGATAGTAGGCAATGCCACTTTCAAACTATTTTTAATTGTACGCCTTTTAAACCTATAGATCGGAGACAATCCCAACTTACGATTCAATGTATTCCAATAGGAAGCATTTATCACAAATGTACCGACAAAAGAACTTACATACCACCCCATATATCCCCAATCATATACAACAATAAAGATATAATTGGCAAATACAGTCAACAATCCAGAAGTAACGCTTCTAATAGCTATAGGTAAGGGTTTTTCCTTTAATTGAAAATATACTAATCCTAATAAAGCAGAAGGACCAAAAAAAACACCATTAAAATTAGTTAATAAAATAATAAGCCATCTATTCTCTATTGCTTCTTTGGGTATTACAAAATAAAGAACAACTCCCTGCAAGACTGCAAAAAATACCATCCAATTTTGAAGAAAGCCATATATTTCCCTCCATAGTATTTTATATTGACACTTTGATTTGTAGAATGAAACTTGTAATACCACATTAAATCCAAGCGTTGAAAAAGCAGCCAATGCCATTGTATAGGCGGCAATAGTTCCTGCTATACCATAGTCTACATCTGTCAAACGAGTCGTTAATAAAGGAAGTATAAAAACTGAAACGATTTTAGGAACATGGGGAGCTATACCATAGATAGCACTATTGGTAAAAAGTTTCTTTATCATCCTATTTTATGATGAAATACAAAATCATAGATTCGTTGCGAAGATTGGGTATCTGTATATTTATGAACTAATTTCTTCACCCAAATTCTTTGCTTTTTCCATTTGTCTTCTCCTTCTAAAAATGCTTTTAATCTATCATAGAAAGAATTCTCGTCAGTAAAAACATCCCCTGCTATAATGCTGTTTAAAGGATCAAATGAAAAGCCTCTGCTTTTTCTATATTTATCAAAATCATAAAAGTTAAATAAAACCGGGCGATCTAATAATAAATAATCAAAATAGGCTGAGGTATAATCTGTAATCAAGCAATCACTATACTGCATGAGTTCACATAACCCATAATAAGGATTAGGAATATGAAGAACAACCCCATCAGGCAATTCTTTACGCAACGCCTCTGTATTTTGTCTAGAATGAACTTTACAAATAATTAGAGCATTATATTGCTTCAATAATGCCGATAATTTTTGGCAATTAACTTCAAAACCTAATATAGATCGGACATTTGTATGAATATCTCGCTCATAATCTCTATGGGTAGGTGTATATAAAATAACTCTCTTTATTGGATAATCAGCTGACTGTTTGATAAAATTTTCCAATTTTTCGTTCTTTTCATTCGACAATAAATTATCGTTTCTTGAAAATCCTAAAACTTGAAATTTATGCAATGGCATAGAATAGGTATGAGCTATTATTTGACTAGCTAACAGAGAAGTTGTAATACAACAATCATAAGTCCGATTATAGCGCAAGTCATTATGAATCAATACATCATAATCATTCTTAAAGGGAATGAAATATCCTAAAAATATTAACTTTTGATTCTTCATTTTATAAGGGAAAGTACATCCTTCGGATGTAAAAAAATAGCTAGCTCTCATAAATACATTCATCAAGTTCCGAACTGCTATCTTCTTTCGAGACCAAAAGCCAAGATATTCTAATCCAAATAAAGGAAAGCATTCAATATCTATATCATGATATTTTTCTAATAGCACTCTTTGTACTTTTTCTTTTTCTGCATAATCAACAGCAAATCTATATTGAAAATCTTTCCCGTAATGCGACAATAGGTAATTCAAGAAAGTTAAAGAGTTATCTGATTTGTAGTTATCAACTCCATAGGCATCGTTTTTCATTCCCCCATGTGGTATAAATACCAACATATTTGGTCGTTTGGGAAATATTCTATTTACATTTTTATATATAAACTCTTTCAATTTCATAATTTTTCAAATATCTGAATTAGTTTCAAATTATCGTTTCTATTTCTAATAGCTAAACGTATAAAATTGCGACCTGCCATATTAGATTTCAACCCACAATCGCTTATGATAACATCATGTTCTATCATTTTCTGTGTTAATTCTGCCGAAGAATATTTGTCAATTACTTCACACAAAAAATAATTTGCTTGTGACGGAATGACACGCAAATAAGGTATCCGCTTCAACTCCTTAAAAAAGATATCACGTTCTGCAATGAATTTTTCACAAGCTCTAGCGTAATCTCTTTCATATTTTCCATAGATTTGTAAATAGTATTCCGCAAAAGAATTTATATTCCAAATAGAAACTTCTTTTTTCATTCGAGCTATTAATTTGCTATCCGCTGTAGCAAAGATACCTAACCGTAAACCTGGAACTCCATATGATTTTGAAATAGATTTCATAACCATCATAGAGGGGTATTGCATCAATATTTCATCATGTAGTAAAGAATTATCTGCATATCCATTAGTGAAATCTACAAAACTTTCATCAACAAGCAAACGGATACCTTTTATTTCACACCATGATGCAAGCCTGAGGACATCGTGTTTGGGAATAAAATTTCCTGAAGGATTATCCGGATTTATCAACAATAATAAAGATATAGACCTATCTGAATAAAAATTCATCAGGTCATCAGCGCTATAAGTAAAATCTGCATTTTTAGGAATAAAAGCCACTATCTGCTCTGGGCACAGACGATTGGGATACTCATCAAAAGTAGGATAAATAATACCGACCTTGCCATTGGAATATTTCTCCATTATTACCTTGATAAGTTCTGCTGCACCGTTTCCTACTACTACAAAATCCTGCTTTATCCCAAAATATTTTCCTGCAAGTAACGAATTGACATACATGCCTGATGGATACTCCGTAAGCAATGTATCAAAATTAGCTCGTAATTCATCTTTCATTCGTGTAGATGGGAAAAATGGATTTACCAAATAACAATAGTCAAGCAATCTTGGAAATCGCCAAAATCCACCATAGCGTTTATGATACAATTTGTATTTATCCTCCTCGTGAGAAAATAAAGTTGATGCTATGTCTAGATCTTGAACATCATCTATCTCATACCATTTTTCTCCCTTGATTGGCAAAGCTTTCAAGGAGGATGTACGAAGTAATGTCAGTACACGCAATACCTGCTCATAATATTCATTGTTGCCCATTACATGGCTGTATGCTTCAAGAAACGGGACATATTCATTTTTCGAAAACTCACGACTGAACTTATAGATATTCACTGTTTTATAATACATATTTACATCCTCATATCTGAATGCTTCTTTAGGAACAAAGTTTATTATATTGTTATCAGCATCTATGTATACCATTGTACCATCCATCCAACTCTCGTATTTTGCCACCAAAGCAAGATTAGGATAAGGTGAATTTACAATCATTGGAAACATTGCATCATCAAATATCAGATCAGACTCAACAAGTAAAGTGTCGTCTTCTTGAAGTTCTTTTTTTGCCAAAGCCAATGAATAAATATTATTGGTCTTGTCATATACAGGATTGTCTATATATTCTATTTTTAAACCCTTATATTCATTACCGATATATTTTCTTAAGTTCTCTCCCTTATAACCAATAACAATTATCACTCGTGAAAGATTCAAACTAGACAATTGTGACAACATCCTATCTATAAGTGTTATACCATTAACGCTAACCATACACTTGGTGTTGTTTTTTGTCAATTCTCCTAAACGGCGTCCCATACCTGCCGCTAAAATTATTGCTTGCATAATTATTATTTTATTTAATTTTCCTATTGAGAAAATGCCCGTAAGGCATATCTCTATTTTTAAAGCACTTTATCAGTACCTTCAAAAAATATGTTGAAATAATTTTCAACATAAGAAAAGAATGAATCTGATATTCTGCTTTTATATTTAATCGTATTATGTTCCACAAAATAAGAGTTTCATAAAACGTCCCAAAATCAAAGCACTCAAAAAAACTGTCTGACTTAGAGTACGATTCACGAAGATATTTCATTTAAATAATCATCTCGGATTGTTAAAAGAAAAGCCTATTCCACCTTCTCAAACGGAAAAGCCTGAAGATAACTAATAGCCACCGTCATATTAC
>OJMK01002968.1_pt1 | contig 10815 bp, 10 predicted proteins | sample 1597201 | NCBI WGS metagenome assembly OJMK01 (sample SAMEA2452125, study PRJEB22498) | human gut metagenome | reverse complement strand
TGTTTTTCTCCATGCTGCTTTCTCTTTGGCTGGGGGGAGCCGGTTCCGTCGTGATCTTCGGGCTTTACTGGAGACGCGGTACGACACAGGGAGCATATACCGCCGTGTTTATGGGATCCGGAATTACTTTGGTGGGGCTGCTGTTGCAACGCAACTGGGCCGACCGGGTTTATCCGTTTCTGGAACGGTATTCGCTGGTGGACACTGTGGCAGTTTTTCTGAAAAATACATCTGCTCCTTTTAACCCGTATATCGTTTGGGAAATGAATCCACAGCATTGTCCGATCAACTCTTATGAGTTCTTTTTCATGGCAATGCTGGCAAGTATTTTCGGCTATGTCATCGTATCGCTTCTGACCTGCAGGCAGCCGTGCGATTTTGCCGCCTTGTTTCATTGGAATGAGACAGGAGAGGTGAAATCTGCAACGGAACAAATATATCATTCTCCATTACTGTTGTTGAAAAGACTGGTGGGCATCACTTCGGAGTATACCCGCAGCGACCGATTTATCGCCTGGGGGGTGTTCTTATACAGTTTTGTCTATGCCTTCGGGCTGGCTTTTGTCGGCGTGATAGTTTGGAATCTGTTCGCACCTTGGCCGGCACATTGGTGGGGCTACTACTTTTTTCTGACAGCCTTAGTGATTCCCGGGCTGATAGCGGTGATATCGACAGTCTGGTTTTCTTGGGGAGGTACTCGGGATCTGATTCGATTGTTCCGGGATCTGCAGGCACAGCGGCAGGAGGATCCGCATGACAACGGACAAGTCATAATCAATAAACAGGGAAAATAAACAATAACCAGGATAGAAATAATGAAATATTATCGCATGCAGCAGATACTGCTTGATCCTCATCCGTATGCGCCGGCTGTTCTGGATCGAATTTTCGCTGATTTATCCGGCGTAGGCTGTAACAGCATATTGCTGGAATATCATGCAACTTTCCCTTATCAGGGTATACTCAGTTCCGCAGTTCGCTCCAATGCCTATACTAGAGAAGAAATAAATGCAATTGTTTGTTCTGCTGCTGCATATGGAATTGAGATCATTCCCAAAGGATTTTCTTTTACTCACGCCAAACAGTTGGTGAAACTTGAAAAATTTCAATATCTGGCAGATGGAGAGTCGTTGAATCTTGCTCTGAATGAAAATATTGAGTTAATGCTGGAGAGCTCCCGGGAGCTGCTCCTTGCACATCCCGGATGTCGCCTGATTCACCTCGGTGGAGATGAGATGTTTGGTTTCGGTCGCACGCCGGAAAGCTGTACTGCTTTGATGAAAGAAGGTTTCTCCAGTATGTATGTGGATTTTGTAAACGCCATCGCTGCTGGTCTGAAATCGGAAGGAGTTCGGATTGCTATTTGGAGTGATACTTTGATTCGCTATCCGCAAGCGTTGGAAAAACTGGATAAAAGTATCGTAATGTTTTATTGGGATTACTGGGCCATGGGAGAAGAAAGTGCCTTTCTGTCCATTGGCGGCGGCTGTCCTGATATTTTTGCTCTTGATCGTTCGGGGTTGCCGCGTGATCTGAATAAGATGTTTCGTAATCCGGTCATTCGAAATGCTGGTGAATTACCGTTAAATCATTTTGAACGTTATCATAATTACTGGCGATGGTCTCCAGGACAAAAGCGGGCCCGCAGTTTTCCGTATGTCGAATTTCTGCGGGAGTCCGGTCTGGATGTGGTCTCCTGCTTTTTGCCTTATACGGAAAAAGGTTCCATTCTGAGCAACTATGCGGAAAAATTACCTCATACGGCAGTGGCTATCCGTCGTAATTACGAATACGACGGAATCGGTTTTCTCTGTTGTTTGTGGCAACCATATTGGCCGGATTGGCGTGCGGTCTGGCCCGCTATCGCAACGGCATTCATCTGCGGTATTTCTCAGGGTAAGGTTCAAACATATTCTGAACTTTTCAATCAAGCAGCAACGATTTTGGGAGATAATTGGACTGCAGAAGCCTTGCTCTCGTATTTTAATATTGGAAACAATTTTGAATTTAACGACTTAGTTGATATTTATTGGCAGGAGAGTTCACCTGCGGAACGACTGCGTTATATACAGCGAAGCGGTTGGCGTGAAGAAGAATTGGAGAGGTTATCTGATGCTCGAACCCGCTCTGAGGATTTTTTACACCTTTTCCCCTGCGCAGGTAACGGTTTTATTCGTTTCATCGTTAGTGATTTGCTGATACGGGCAAAAGCTGAAGAGCGTTTGCTTTCCCAGCTTTCCTGTCATACAATTTATGATGAGTTTGAATATCAAGGGCGGCTTTATCGCGAATTCTGTGCAGATTTTTTCCATTCAGGAGAGAACCTTTCACTTTGGTTGGAACGGTATGAGCCTTGGCTGAAGCATTTATCAACGATTACAATGACCTCAGCCTGATTTGGGATTGAGTTCGGGATAAGGTAAGCGTTCCAGAAGTAAAAATGTAATGCTGACAGGGAAAATCTTATGAATATGGAAAAAACATCAAAGTTGCTCAGTCTTGTGATCGGTCAGGAAACCGGAGAAACGGCGAATTCGCTCGGTTCCTTTGGCATTAACAGTTGCCATGCCGTGCTTTGGCTGAGACAGGATTTACCGTTGCATTTCAAAAGATTGCGCGATGAACTGGGGATGCGCTATGTCCGTTGCCATGGGATTTTGAATGATGAACTCGGACTTGTTGCTGCAGATGGTTCATTTTATTTCGAAAAAGTTCTGAGAGTGCTTGAACGCATTCTGGCAAATGACCAGGTTCCATTTCTGGAATTGTCCGATATGCCGGGAACCTTGGCACGGAGTGGGGAATCTGTCTGCCATTACCGTTTTCGATCTGCTCCGCCGAAAAACTGGACGTGCTGGAAGAGTTTGATAGAACAATTCTTCAAGGCTTTAATTGATCGATTTGGCCGTCAAGAGCTTTGCCGTTGGTATTTTGAAGTCTGGAATGAGCCGGATATTTCGTTCTGGAGCGGTACCCGGGAGGAATATTTCAAATTATATGACTTGACACGTAACGTGATCAAACTGCAAGACAAACGATTTCGAGTTGGAGGTCCTGCTACCAGCAAAACAGCATGGATTGAAGAATTCTGCCGTCACGTGGCTCAGCCGACATTGGATGACCCGACCGAAGGACCACGTTGTGATTTTATATCTACTCATGCCTATCCCAGTGACGTGGCTTTTATTGATGCGGCTGACGGAAAGGTGAAACTGCAAAGTGCCGATTTGCTTCCTGAGCTTTTCCTCAGAGCACGCCGGGAGGTAAATCGATATTTATCTTCAGCCGTACCTCTGTTCATCGGGGAATGGAATTCATCTGCAGGACCGCTTGCTTTCAATCATGATGAATGTGCCAATGCGGCATTCATTGTAAAAACGATGACGGAATTGAGTTCCATTTGTGCGGGCAGTCTGTTCTGGAACGGTTCCGATATTTATGAGGAATGTGGCTTTCACCATGTACCGTTTCATGGTGGCTATGGCCTGCTCAATGTAAATGGAATTCCCAAAGCCTCTTTTCATGCATTCCGCTTTCTGCATGAAATTGCAGGGGAACGTGTCGCGGTAAATTGGAAAGACAAAACAGGAACTTTGGGCGCAATAGCTGCACAGCAGGATGATGTGTTGCGGATATTGCTATGGAATTATCTGGACCCAGAAAAGGCAGCGAGAAACTATGAAATTCAAATCAGGAATTCTCCGAACTATGGAATTTGCGAACAAATTATGCCAGAACAAGGTAGTGCCTATGAGTACTGGCGCAGCCTTGGAGCTCCGGAATTTATTTCCCTGCCGGAATTGATCGCTTTGGAGCGCGCCTCACAACCGCGCCGTTTTGCTTTGGGGCGTTCTGACACAATCAAATTAGCTCCGGGAGAAATTGCACTCATCACTTATACTCAACTGTAGCTATATCATTGAACCATAATATCGTTTTTACCGCCGGGTTTTCAAGCCGCATTACATTTAATCTCCTGCTTTTCCGGAAGTTCGATCATGACCGGCATCATGCGTCCGGTTTTGATATTGAAATACAGCTCGGAATAGTCCAGTCCGCCGTTGCGGAAGAGCTGCCAGACGAATTCGAGAACTCCGGTGGCGATGAACTGGTTGATAAAGAGGCCGTGATGTTCCAGGGAATCGGCCATGGAACAACTGGAGCGGTTAGGCTTGTCTTGCGTAACGTCGATCAACTCCGGATGCTTCACCCAGGGATACGGCAGTTCCGGCGAGCCGTTCCCGCAAAAGACTTGCCCATAATCCAGACCGCAACCGCAGTCTATCCAGTAAGCCTTGGGGTATTCGCGGTTCGCTGCACTGATTTCCGCTCGTGATTTTCTGGAATCGACTGCGGAAATGACAACTAGATTTCCACTGCTGCAATATTGATCCGGCGAGAAGCGTTCCGGCTTGGCTGCCCAGTCCAGTCCGAAGTGATAATTGTACCTCGTAATGAGCGTGACTGCTTTATTCCTACCGATCTCGCTTTCCACAAAGAGCTGCCTGCCGATGTTGGCGTGAGAAATGGTGTCCGGGTCCCAGCAGCGAACTCGCAGGCCGTGTGGATGTCCGAGTTCAAGCATGGCCAGATGCAGCCGGACCAGTCCGGCCAGAATGAGCGAACCGGTGGCTCCGGCGCCGGCCAGTTCGATATAGACCGGTTTCGTGTGAAATTCCGGCGGAGTATGATGTTTCATTGCAAAATCTCTCTGAGTGTCATATTTGAGGAAACCAGATAACGGTTCGGGAACGATTTGCATTTGCCGCGTTCCAGATCTCTGACCATTTTTTCCCAGAATCGGTCACGACCGCGTGAATAGGTGATGCTGTCCGGCATATTTCCATAGAGATGTGAGAAATGTCCCCGAAAGAACAAGTCTGTCGCTTTGCGGGCGAAGTCGACCATATTTTCATCCCGGATTTCCTGAAACTGAACCGGCGGACAAAAGCAGTGAGAGGTGAAGATATTGGTAAATGGAGCGTTGTACAGTTTCGTATCTAAATCCGGGCGTGTTCTGCTTTTGACAGCCCAGCAGAAAATCTGCTTTCGTGAAATCCGAAATACCAGATTCGGCCAAATGACGTTTTTACCGGAAATTTTGTTCAAAAACCGTCTGTTAGGTTCCGGGACGTTGAAATAGATCGGCCGGATGCGGCTTTTTTCAAACCACACAACCTCGTTTCGGGACCAGGCGATCACTTCCGGAGGCAGAAACTGCATCTTTTGATGTTGATTCTCCGAATGAAACAGTTCTTCAACATCCGCTATGGAAATACTTTTCCCCGCCAGAAGCTGACGGTTCTGAACTTTATGCACAGTCGCCATAGTCGTATTGCCGCTGTGATAAAACAGCAGGGCATGAGTCAAGTGATATTCCGCATGTTCTGTGGGATAGGATACTTCAAGCATCTGAATACTCCTTTTCGTGCATAAACAGGAAATCCATGCAGGCGGAGAAATATTCCAGCGTCTGCCGGATTTCACGAAAGACAACCTGCATTTCACCGGAGTTATGGATCGGGAGCGGCCAGGCCAATGTGGTGAAATAGTAATCTGCTCCACATTGTATCTGATCATTGCCGATCCGGTTGATAAGATCGCAACTGAAAGCATAACCCTGCTGATCCAGCGACACTACAATTCCCGGAAAAACATAATCAGGATAAAGATAATGTAACTTTTTACGTTTCTTCCAACGGATATGGCACCGTTTCAGATTTTTCAACTCCGGTGGAATTGTACCGGAATAAGTACTGCTCTGTCCTGAACGTTGAAACGTCCATTCCGGCAGATTCTCTTCAAATTCGGTATAGTGAACCATCATTGTTTCATAAGCAGCTTCCCGGGCATCTTCCTCCGACTCGCCCATTTCAAGATACTCGTCGTAGCGTTCCTGAAGAATTACTTCTTCATTGTTTTCGCCGCCCCAGCAGAAATAGGAGACCATCTCATAGATGATCTCCGGCGTCCCGATGTGCAGCGGACAATCGCTCAACATCCGAAGGACATACCGGGCTAATCCCGGATGCTGTTCATCGTAAGTTTTCAGGACATCACCCAATGGAAAATAAACGTTTTCAAAATCATTGAACCCGAATTGAATTATGGCGTTCGCTTCGGGTAATTCATAGAAAAGTTCATGCCCGATTTCCGTCGCGGACAGAATCTGCAATGACAATCCGAACCGGGCAAGTACCTGCTTTGACATAAAACTCTCCAGCCAGGCGTGAAATGCTTTCGTAAGCACCTGCTGAGGCTCGAAAGAGTGGGCCAGATACTTTTCCGATTCAATCCCGCCAGAATACGGCAGGGTGGTTCGTTGTCTACCGGGGATTGGATCAGCTCCTGAACCGATTCCAACCCCGGCATGGTCAGATAATGGGGGGTAATACCTCTGGTCGAACGGGAACCGGTCTGGCATTCTGTGCCGCCTGAAACAGTCGTGTTGCGCAGGAACGTTGTTCCGGAAGAAAATCTGAGGGGAAAAACTCCCTTTCGGAAGTTTTCGAGAACCGATGCTGCAGAATCCGCCATGTGATTCTCTCTTTCCTTCTATCAGTTGTCATCGCCGATTTTGACCTCGACTTTGTAAGTCTGTTCACCGTCCGGACCGATGGCAGGCCCTTTGAGCGCGGCATTGGTGAGTCCGGCGTGCAGGAGTGCGTGGAACTCCAGAACTTTTTCCGGAGGCATCGACGGATCGGGATCGTCAAGCTTCATGCCGTTGTAGTTGAAGGTGCGTTTGACGGGAAAAGTGGTGATTTCGCTGGCCATGATAATTTTCCTTTGGGTGATGGTTGGTGGTTAGAAGTTAAACAGATCCAATTCTGGCTGCTCCAGCTGATCCAGAAAAGAAGTTGTGGATGACGTTTCCGATGCCGGTTGAATGTCATTGTTCTCCTCTTCCGCCGCGCGAAGTTGCGCTTCGATCGCAGCGGCTTTCAGTTCTTCCAGATATCCGGGAAGTGCGGCTTCAAACTCAGCATCGACTTGTTTCTCTTCGCCCTGGCAAATCAGCGCCTTGTCTTTGCCATTGCTGATGCCGATGATAAAATCTCCATCCGGCTTCTTTTGAAGCACGATCCGGATGCTTGCGCCTTCTTCGGCCAAGCGGTAAATCGTTTCATTCATGTTTGAATCCTCGTTGTTTTCCGATTCATTCGTCTGGGTTTATGTTTCGGTCAGAATTTCTCCATCATGTGCAGTTTTCCCGTATTGTGCTGTAAATCTGTTGCAGCCATTGAAGTTGATCTCCGTGTTCTATTTGTCTCCTTTCGTTGACGGTTAAAATTTCTTCAAAAAAGTGCGAGAGCAGCGGTTTCCCATGGAGGAAAAAAGAACTGGTGAAATAGACCTCCGGTGAACTTGGATTATCGGGGATGGAGGTCTGAACTGTCGATAACTTCCGTTGGAAACGGATCTGGAACAAATTCCGGTCAAGCAGCGGCCACGGCTGTTCAATCCGGCAGAGCTGCAGCTGTTTCTCCTGTGGCCGCATAAACAGATAGACCGCTTCATATCTGGTCATCTGGGAAAGGCCGGAGTCCTGTGTTTCCGGTTCTTCCACTTGCTCAAGAGTTTCCCGATTGTCTTTGAGCAGCATGGCGCGTAGATCGCATAGGCGTAATTTTGCCTGTACCCGGGTCAAGTCCGCATCCACCCGGAAACTCAGCTCATTGATCAGAATTTGTTTCAACGTTTCCACCCGTTGATGGAAAGAGGCAATATGGGCATAATAATTGGGCCAGACATATGCGACATCGTCTTCATAGTAGTTCAGGAAGTATTCGATGGAATGAAGTCCGAATTGTTCACGTTCTTCCGGGGAGATGAAAAGAAATTCCGCTGTTTGTTTTTTGTCGGTATTGGAAGGTAGGGATTTAGCCAGAAATTCGATTCGGCCGGATTGGAGATTCACGTAGGCCATAACAATCGTCCGGCAGTTTTTCCTCATACAGCCTCCGGCACGGTTTCGTTGAACTTCGGCACGGGCTGCAAGCGTTTGAATGGCGGCAGCGCATCCCATAACCATAGGCTGACCAGCTTTTGATCCAGCGTGTCAAAGTCGATACTTTCAGCGAGAAATTGCTCTCTGACACATTTGCAGTAGAAAGGGTCTGCCGTCATCAGGGAAAGATGATTTTCGATAAGTTGCCGTTTGTTGCTGCAATGCTGCCAGAAGTTGAGCTTCTTTTTTCGAAGATTATTCAGATATGCCTGTTTAATTCGAGCGTCACGGGCTCGTTTCTGACGTAATTGTTCTTTGCGAATAATCCGTTGACCGCATTCCAGTGCCGTCGGAGTCCAGAATACTTGAGACATCCATTCCGGGCGGTTCTCCGGCGAGTAGTCAAATGCCAGATCAGCGGTTCCCCGCCAGCGGGCGATCAGCTCATCATCTCTCAGCTGCTCCAATCGTGCCTGAAGTTGATCGAATATGATGATTCTCTCTTTTCCCATTGCTTCATAAATTTCTGATTTTGTCATTGCTGCTCCCGTGTTGTTTTCTGTTCGGCGCGCTCAACTTGCGTGGCGCGCCGAACAGCACAGTGTTTTTTCCTTTTATTAGGTTATATTGTAAGTGAAATGATATATCAGATGATTTTTTGGGGGGAATAAGATCAAACATTCTCTTCCGGTCCGGAAGGAAACTTAGAAAGGCTCTGCACGCCACATGGCTTCTGATTATGGTTCATAAATTTATTAAAATTTAGCTAGAGACAATGATTCGATAGATAAAAATGATTTCGATGAATTTTACGAATTATTTATAATATGCCGTGGGATCATTAATCATAACAAACTAAAGTTCGTTTTGGGACTTAGGGCCAACAATTTAAGGATTATAATAACTCGAAGATTCTGCCTCAATTTTTTTAATAAAGAGTTGCCTGTTTTAAGAACAAGTCGCATTTTATAAGATTGAATTTTTACAACACTATGTTATCTTACGAATAGAGAGAATTGAAGAAGATAGGACATTTTATCCGTATATGATCAGCCTGAGCGATCGGGAAGGTTTCTTGCCTGTCGCATGAAATGTTCATTTTATAACAGGAGTCTTGCCTGTGAAACCAGAAGCAGATATGAGAACTCATGTTCTGATCCTACTTTGTGGCATATCGCCTGCAATTGTCACGGAAACCGTATTTGCGTTAGCGCAATCCGGAGATTTACCGAAACAAATAATTATCATTACTACCATTACAGGGGAAGTGTGCCTCCGAAAAGAACTCTGGGATTCCGGCGTCTGGGCTTCGCTGAAAGAGAACCTGAAATGTGACATCTCTTTCGCTCCCAATCAGGAACACCTGCGGTTGCTGCCGGATGGAGACGGCAATGCTTTTGATGTGGTCGATACCCTTTCAACCGAGTTGGCCGGTTCATTTATTTTAGATGTGTTACGGCAATACACGGAAAATCCGGATACCCGGATCACATTCTCGATTGCAGGCGGACGTAAATCTATGAGTGCGCTGGGGGCGTTATGTATGAGCCTGCTCGGCAGACATGATGACCGTCTGTGCCATATTCTGGTGAATCCGCCATTTGACGATCCGGCCTTGCGCCCCAGATTTTACTTTCCGACGCCAGGCCAGGTTCACGTCGACCGCGAAGGAAATGTTCACGATTCCGGGAGCGCCCGTCTGACCTTATCGATTTTACCGTTTGTCCACTGTCGCTATTTGATTGAAAAAGAACTGAAACGCCTTCCGGGAAATTATTCCCGGATGGTAGCTCTTGCGAGCCGCTCGGCGGAACAGTTTGATTCTCCGGCTGAACTTGAACTTATACCGGACCTGCTGACCGTCCGAATCGGTCGAGAGGAGTTCAAGCTTCAATTCCTGTTGTTTTTGCTCTATTGGATGTTGGCCGAACGTAGATGTGATGGCCAGGAACATCTGTACCACCGTAAAGATCTTTGCGAGGAATTCGCTTCCTTTGTGGAACTTGTCCGAAAAAGAATGCCGCAAAAATACTGGTATCGCTGTTCGGGTTTACTGGAAGAAGGTAAAATCCGGGAGGAAACCTTGAACAAGCGAATCTCCGACCTTGCTGCGGAACTGAGAAAACGCAATGTTCCTGAACCATTTTTTCCCACGCGCGGTAAAGGAGTTTATGGACTTGGACTTGAACCGGGGCAAATTCACATTCGGATGTCCGCCGGAAGTCCGGAAAGTTGACCTTCCGGCTTGTCTGAAGTATAATATTGGGTGCAGGAAAAGGCGGACAATGGTAAAAGACTCAGGAATATCATTGGAGTCGACAGTTCTCACACCATAATAAGAAGTTAAGAAAATGTGACAGGTACGGTGTGTAAATTTATTGAATCGCGTATATGTGCGTCAAAAACGATTGAATATTTGAAGATTTCACTCAGTATAATTGAAAAATTGAGGGAATTTTATCATGGGAGGAAAGATGGATAAACGGGAAGAACAATTCAAACGGATGGTTCTGGCGTATCTTCACGATCCGCCGCACAAAGTACTGGACCTCGGCAAACATGAGGAGTTTGCAAGCACATTCATTCGAACTGTATGGATCGACCGGCCGGGCGGCAGCGAAAATCTGCGGGTTGAAAGCCTTGCCGAAGGAGGAAATCCTTATCCCTGGGAATCCACACCGGATCATGCTGCAGCGGCTGCCGACCGGGTAATTTTTCCGAATCAGTCTGCCAAAGCAGGAGGCTCTTTCGAGGGGGAAATCAAGCATCCGCTCGGAGCCGGTTCCAAACAGCTCACCTGTTGTCGTGTGGGGCAGGCTGAGCAGGATCTGCAGAACAGTTTTGCCGGCATCAAGGCCGGCTCC
>OJMK01002962.1_pt1 | contig 10843 bp, 5 predicted proteins | sample 1597201 | NCBI WGS metagenome assembly OJMK01 (sample SAMEA2452125, study PRJEB22498) | human gut metagenome | reverse complement strand
TGACAATAATAATGGCATATGAAGTGATTATACTCTATCATCTTCATATGCCATGGTATTATGTGGAGACATTTACTGAATATCCCTTTTTATTGCTTTTTACAATAATGGCATTATCCGGCAATCGCTTTTCGATTCCCTTTTTGGGGATATTTACGAAACAGACTCCACCATTTCAATTTCAATACGCCAAACAGTGCTTCCCCGAAGATAGAGGAGTTCATCTTGGAAGTGCCTAATACACGATTGATAAAAATAATGGGGACTTCCACGATTTTATAACCACACTTATATGCCGTAAACTTCATTTCTATCTGGAACGCATATCCTTTGAAATGGATACGATCCAGATCGATCGTCTCAAGCACCTCACGACGATAGCATTTGAAACCGGCTGTCGTATCCTGTACTTTCATTCCAGTAACAAAACGAACATATACGGAAGCATAATAGGACATCAACACACGTCCCAATGGCCAGTTCACGACATTCACACCGTTACAGTAGCGGGAACCGACTGCGACATCACCACCCTGTTCCATACAGGCCGCATATAATTTGGGAAGATCATTCGGGTTATGACTGAAGTCTGCATCCATTTCGAATATAAAATCATATTTATGTTCTATTGCCCATTTAAATCCGCAGATATAAGCCGTACCCAATCCTAACTTACCTTTACGTTCCACCATGAAAAGGCGTTCGGGGAACTCTTTTTGCAGCCGTTTTACAATACCTGCCGTACCATCGGGCGATCCATCATCTATAATCAAAATATGAAATTCTTTCTCCAACCCAAATACAACCCGAATAATATTTTCTATATTCTCCTTTTCGTTATACGTGGGAATAATAACAATACTGTCTGACATAATCCACTGTTTAATTGAAAAATGAGAATTGAGAATTGAAAATGAGAAGATCCTGCTCATTTCAATTGACAACCCAAGCGCGAAGGTAGATATTTTCATTGGTTTTAGGAAGATTATTGTAACATTTTCCGTAATTTTGCGCATATATAATTATCAATTTTCAATTCATCCGTTGGAGGTACAAGATTTACTAAAACAATATGCCGCCCATCCGCAAGTGGCGGCATTAAATACCCTGTTAAAAAACAAAACGTCCCGCAATATATTTCTGAAAGGACTGAACGGTTCAGGGGCCGCAATGATAATAGCTTCTCTTTTTTCAAAAAGAAGAGGAAGTTATGTGTGTGTGTTGAATGACCTAGAGGATGCCGGCTACTTTTATCACGATCTGGTGCAACTCACAGGAGGTGACGGAATCTATTTCTTTCCTTCCGCTTACCGACGTGCTATCAAGTACGGACATGTGGATCCAGCCAACGAAATCCTGCGGACAGAAGTTCTCAGCACGCTGCAGGATCCGACTGCTCCCTTCATCATTGTCACCTATCCGGAAGCATTGGCGGAGAAAGTAATTTCACGGGAGATCTTGAAAGAAAACACGCTGAAGATCAGTGTCAGCGAAAGGTTGGACAATATGTTTGTTTCTGACGTACTGGACGAATACGGCTTCGAGCAGGTAGATTATGTTTATGAGCCAGGGCAGTATGCGATGCGCGGCAGTATCTTAGATGTGTTCTCGTTCTCGTATGAATTTCCCTATCGTATCGACTTCTTTGGAAACGAAGTAGAGACGATCCGTTCGTTCGATGTGGAAACACAGCTATCCAAAGAAAAACTGGACAGCATCTATATCGTGCCCGAAATGACAAAAGGAAACCGGACCAACTCATCCTTACTAGATTCATTGCCATCCGAGACACTGCTCGCTAGCAAAGACATGGCATGGGTAAAAGAACGTATCGGCAGTATCTGGAATGAAGAACCAATCACCGGGGACGAAGAATCGTTTGCCAACATCGAGCAACTGCGGGCCAAATTAATTACCGGAGAGGATTTTCTACATGCGGCACTTGGTTTCTGCCGGCTCCATTTTGGTACGCGGCCTACAGGAGTAGCCGATGCCACCCTGACTTTCTCAATGGAAGCACAACCGATCTATCATAAAAATTTCGATTTGGTAAGCGAGTCTTTCCATAAATATTTAGAAGACGGCTATACATTATATATACTGAGCGATGTAGAAAAACAAGCAACCCGTATCAGGGCCATTTTTGAGGATCGGGGAGACGACATACCTTTTACCTCCGTCAACAAGACCATCCATGAAGGTTTTGCCGACGAGACCTTGCGTGTCTGCCTTTTCACGGATCACCAGTTGTTCGACCGCTTTCATAAATTCAACTTGAAAAGCGATAAAGCAAGAAGTGGAAAACTCTCTCTGTCGTTGAAGGAGTTGAACCAATTCACGACCGGCGATTATATCGTACATATCGATCATGGTATCGGACAATTCGGCGGGCTAGTCCGTACGGAAGTAAACGGAAAAATGCAGGAAGCCATCAGACTGATCTACCAGAACAACGACATTATATTCGTCAGCATTCACTCTCTCCATAAGCTATCCAAGTATAAAGGCAAGGACAGTGGGGAACCGCCCAAGCTGAGTAAACTCGGAACAGGAGCCTGGGAGAAGATGAAAGAACGCACCAAGTCAAAAGTAAAAGATATCGCCCGCGATTTGATTCTCCTCTACTCCAAACGAAAACAGGAAAAAGGTTTCGCTTACAGTCCAGACAGTTTCATGCAGCACGAACTGGAAGCCAGCTTTATCTACGAAGATACCCCTGACCAGATGAAAGCAACAGTCGATGTCAAAGCCGATATGGAGAACGACCGTCCGATGGACCGACTGATTTGCGGAGATGTAGGCTTCGGGAAAACGGAGGTAGCCATTCGTGCCGCTTTCAAAGCCGTTTCGGACAACAAGCAAGTTGCCGTGCTGGTCCCGACTACAGTATTAGCATTCCAGCACTATCAAACATTTTCCGAACGGTTGAAAGATTTTCCCTGCCGAATCGAATATATCAGCCGGGCACGTACGGCGAAAGAGATAAGGGAAACTTTGAAAGACTTGAAAGAAGGAAATATCAACATTATCATCGGCACCCATCGAATCGTCGGAAAAGATGTCACATTCAAAGATCTCGGTCTGCTGATTATCGACGAGGAACAGAAATTCGGCGTATCCGTCAAAGAGAAGCTACGCCAGCTGAAAGCCAACGTCGACACGCTCACCATGACCGCCACTCCGATTCCTCGTACCCTGCAATTCTCGTTGATGGGAGCCCGTGACTTGTCGAGCATCACGACTCCCCCACCCAACCGCTATCCGGTTCAAACAGAGGTAGAACGTTTTAACCCGGACATCATCCGAGAAGCCATCAATTTCGAGATGAGCCGTAACGGACAGGTTTTTTTCATCAACAATCGCATCCAAAATATTTATGAAATGGAAGCGCTTGTCAAACGTGAAGTGCCGGATGCCCGTATCGCTGTCGGTCACGGGCAGATGGAACCGGAGAAGCTGGAAAAGATCATTCTGGATTTCGTCAATTACGAATACGATGTACTGATCGCCACGAGCATTGTGGAGAGTGGCATCGACGTACCGAATGCAAATACGATCATCATCAATAATGCACAACAGTTCGGATTGTCCGATCTGCATCAACTACGCGGTCGTGTCGGGCGAAGTAACCGGAAAGCCTTCTGTTATCTCCTCTCTCCACCCTTGTCAAGTCTTACGCAGGAAGCACGCCGCCGTCTGCAGGCGATCGAGAATTTTTCAGAGTTGGGAAGCGGCATCCATATCGCCATGCAGGACCTTGACATCCGGGGTGCCGGTAATATGTTAGGTGCCGAACAAAGCGGTTTCATCGCCGACTTGGGCTACGAAACGTACCAGAAAATCCTGGAAGAAGCCGTTGACGAACTGAAAGCGGAAGAATTTGCCGACCTGTATTCCAACGCTACCGAAAATCGCCCCGACACCGGTAGCGAATATGTCCGTGAAACCTATATCGAAAGCGATTTGGAACTGATGTTCCCTCCGACCTACATCCCGAATGACTCCGAACGTGTCTCCCTCTATCGTGAACTGGACAAGATGGAGGAAGAGCGTGATATACTTGCTTTTACCGAGCGTCTGAAAGACCGTTTCGGAAAAGTGCCGAAAGAAGGGAAAGAACTGATCCGTGTCGTTCGCCTTCGCCGTATGGCAAAGACGTTAGGTATGGAAAAAGTAATTCTGAAAAAAGGACAGATGAGCATTTTTCTCGTCACTAATCCCGAAAGTCCTTACTACGAAAGCGAGGCCTTCGACAAGCTGCTCGGCTTCATCCAAAAGCATCCACGCGAATGCACGCTTCGCGAACAGAACGGAAAACGCAGTATCGTGATCAAGAATGTACCAACGGTAGAGGTGGCTTGTAATTACCTGGATGAAATCGGGAAAGTACAAATACAAAAATAAATAATATGAAGAAGACAATTATAGACCTTTTCGAAAATTCGGTAAAACAATATCCCGACAATCCCTTCCTGTGGGAAAAAACCAGGGATGCCTTCGAACCGACCACTTATAAAGAAGTTCAGCAACAAGTCTACGCTGCCGGTGCCGGACTGATAGCTCTCGGAGTGAAGAAGGGCGACAATATGGCGCTCCTTTCGGAAGGCCGTAATGCTTGGATCATCGGCGAACTGGCCATGTTCTATGCCGGCGCGACCAACGTCCCGCTTTCCATCAAGCTCGAAGAAGCGAACGACCTGCTGTTCCGTCTTGTGCATGCCGATGTGAAATATATCCTGGTTTCCGGCAACCAACTCAAAAAGATACGGGCTATCATGGATAAATTGCCTTTAGTCGAAAAAATAATTGTGATAGACGAACTGCCGGAATATAAAGAAAAAGAAATATCCTGGTCCGAAGTATTCCGGATGGGGAAAGAATATCTGGCATCTCATTCTCTGGAAGACTTCCTTGCTGTTGGACAATCCTTACAGAATAACGACTATGCGACGATTACCTATACCTCAGGCACGACGGCCGACCCGAAAGGTGTCATCCTGACGCACCGTAACTATACGGCGAACGTGGAGCAAGCCCTATCTTGTGTCGATATCGACGATACATGGCGCACATTAATAATCCTCCCACTCGACCATTGTTTCGCGCATGTGGTCGGTTTCTATATCTTCATGTCGAAAGGAGCATCCGTAGCAACAGTACAAGTCGGACGGACAGGGCTGGAAACATTAAAGAACATTCCGGTCAACATCAAAGAGTTCAAGCCCTACTTGATCCTGAGCGTCCCGGCACTGGCCAAGAATTTCAAAAAGAATATCGAACAAGGTATCCGTGCCCAGGGCAAGAATATAACCCGTTTGTTCGACTTTGCCCTCAAAGTGGCTTACATCTATAACGGAGACGGCAGAGAAGACAAGGGACGTGGTGTCCGATTCCTGCTGAAACCGCTCGTGAGCCTGTTCGACCACATGCTTTTCACGAAAGTCCGTGAAAACTTCGGCGGACAATTGAAGTTTTTCATCGGCGGTGGCGCACTGCTCGATAAAGACTTGCAAAAGTTCTACTACGCAATCGGACTTCCTATGTACCAAGGGTACGGACTAAGCGAAGCGACTCCCGTAATTTCCACCAACGGCCCGCACCGGCATACCTTCGGCAGCAGCGGTATGTTGGTCCGTCCGCTCGACCTGAAAATATGCGATGCGGACGGCAACGTACTTCCTCCGGGGGAGAAAGGCGAGATCGTCATCCGGGGAGAGAACGTGATGGCCGGCTACTGGAAGAACCCGGTATCAACTGCCGAAACCGTACGCGACGGGTGGCTCTACACTGGGGATATGGGATATATGGGGCATGACGGTCTGCTCTACGTCCTCGGACGTTTCAAAAGTCTGCTGATCGGTAGTGACGGGGAAAAATACAGTCCGGAAGGGATCGAGGAGGCACTCGTCGAACATTCTTCCTGCATCGACCAGCTGATCCTGTATAACAACCAGAGTCCCTATACCGTTGCCCTCGTCGTCCCTAACAAAGACCGGCTGAAGAAGCATCTGACGCACCAGTATCTTGATCTTTCATCCGATAAAGGACGCGAAGAGGCAATCCGGATCATCCAATCCCAGATAGACCGTTTCCGCAAGGGAGGCGACCTGTCCGCCCTTTTCCCCGATCGCTGGCTGCCTGCAGCTTTTGCTATCCTGCCGGAGCCTTTCACCGAACAGAACGGCATGGTCAACAGCACGATGAAGATCGTCCGCGGGAAAATAGAAAAAGCATATGCCTCTCGCATCGACCATCTCTACACACCGGAAGGAAAGAATCCGGTTAATGAAGAGAATAAAAAGGCATTAAATTGCTGAAAACACAAATTGCCATATCACTCCATTAAACTAAATAATTATTTATACTAAACACCTATGTTTTGAAAAGAGGATAGAATTATTAAAACGGAACCTCATTATTGCCGGGAGCCAAGAAATCGGTACCGGCTGGTGGTATGGGCGGCATTGTTTCCATCGGGCCTGAACTATTCATATTAGAGGAGAACTCGCGAACCGGAACATCTTCGTCCACATTCATGAACTTGGCGAACTCGCTCTTGAAACGAAGACGTACATCTCCGACCGCACCGTTACGATGCTTGGCGATAATAATCTCCGCCAGACCGATCAAGGAATTACCACGTTCGTCTTCCGTTATCTTATAATATTCAGGACGGTGGATAAAACAAACCATATCCGCATCCTGTTCGATAGCACCGGACTCACGCAAGTCGGCCAACTGCGGGCGTTTTCCTTCCGCCCCTTGACGTGCCTCGACACCACGGTTCAACTGAGACAAGGCAATGATCGGAATGTTCAGTTCCTTCGCCAATCCTTTCAACGACCGTGAAATAGTACTTACTTCCTGTTCACGGCTGCCGAAGCTCATACCGCTTGCATTCATCAACTGAAGGTAGTCGATAATGATGATCTTAATACCATGCTCACGCACCAGACGACGAGCCTTCGTACGCAGTTCGAATACCGAAAGACTCGGCGTATCGTCTACATAAATCGGTGCATCATACAATTCTTTTATCTTAAAGTCCAACTGTTCCCATTCATAGTTTTCCAAACGCCCGCTCTTGATCTTCTCGCCCGGAATCTCACATACGTTCACGATCAGACGGTTGACAAGCTGGACGTTACTCATTTCAAGAGAGAACAGAGCCACCGGCGTGTTATGGTTTACCGCCATATTCTTAGCCATCGAAAGGACAAAAGCCGTCTTACCCATCGCAGGACGGGCGGCAATGATGATAAGATCGGAATTTTGCCATCCGGACGTCATTTTGTCCAATCCTTCGAAACCGGTGCGCAGACCGCTCAACCCTTCTTTTTGATTGGCAGCCTTCTCAAGCATAACCATCGCTTCCTTGATGACAGGATTGATCTGGGTAACATCTTTCTTCACATTGCGCTGAGAAATCTCAAAGAGCTTTCCTTCCGCTTCCTGCATAAGGTCTTCCACATCGATCGACTCATCAAAAGCCTTGCCCTGTATCATAGCAGTGAAGGAGATCAACTCACGCGCCAGATATTTTTGGGCGATGATACGGGCATGATATTCGATATGGGCACTACTGGCCACCTTGCTGGTCAGCTGGGAAATATAGAACGGGCCACCTACCTCTTCCAATTCGCCTCGCTTCTTCAGTTGCTCAGTGACGGTCAACATATCCACCGGACGTTGGCTGATCGCCAGATCTACGATAGCTGCATAAATTTTCTCATGTGCCTTCTCATAGAAACTCTCCGGTTTCAATATTTCACTAACGATGGAGTAAGCATCCTTTTCAAGCATCAGAGCACCTAACACCGCCTCTTCCAACTCGCGGGCTTGTGGTTGCAAACGTCCCATATCGGGTACTACAACCTGTTTCTGCCTCCCTTTTCCTCCTGTATTTTTTCCTCTTTCTGCCATTTGTTCTAATTGTTATCGGGCATCAAATGTACTACTTTTTATCCGGTTCTCCGAACCTTGCAAAAGAGAAATACGATACTCCTTTGGAGTTTGCCGAGTTATACTTTCAAATTGCTTGATAAAGTATGGAACATTACCATAGCCTGATTCGTAGGCTATTTGAGAGACACTCAAATTAGAATACGACAATAATACACAAGCATGTTCAACCCTCTTTTCCCTATCTAAATGTCAAAAGAACAGATCACATCGATTTGCCGAATCGGGAAGCATCCACCGCTTCATGTTGCTTTTTCTTATAACCGCCGAACTTCCAGACAAAAGAAACCGTTACACAACGTTGGTCGTCCAGTTTCCAGAGGCGGCTGTATTGGCCGGACTGGTTGATTTCCATCGTATGAGGCATATTGCTACGGAAGATGTTGTTACATTTCAGAATCAGAGTAGCACGATCGTCGGCAAACTGCCATTTCAATGCAGAAGACACATCATAGAGATGACCGAGATCATAGATTCCCTGCACGGCTCCGGTAACGAAATAGCCATTCAAATCCAGCTTCAAATTCGGACGAGACTTGGAAAGGGTAAACGTATTATCCATCTTGAACTGCCCGGTGTATTTCTCATTATGGAAAGACAGATCATGAAAATGGTCCAACTTCTCCTGCATACGCTGACCGGACAAAGTCACTTGGCTGTTCCAGAACTCGCCGACCCGGAAAGGAACGATCACCCCTACACCGAATTGCAACTGGTAGTCCATGTTCTCATACCGGAAAACGTTTTTCAGTTCCGAGGTATTCTGATAAGGCAACTGGGCGAAATAATCGGGCACATAGTCGCAAAAAGCCAGAATCGTATATTTCTGCTTCAGGATATAAATCAACTGCCCGCTATAAGAACGGTAAGGCTTCAGGGAAGGATTGCCTAAGATAACGGAATAAGAGTTGATCGGGCTTTCCTGCGGCGTCACATCCCAATAGGACGGATAGGTTTTGTCGCTGCTTATGTCCAATTGGATGATGTGCATCGGATTGACCGTATAGCTGAGTGTCGCATTCGGGAATAAGGTCCAATCATTCCAAAGTGTGGATTTCATCCCGTTAGAGGTATAATCCGATTTAAAGTATTCAACTTTCAGAGAAGCTGTTGCAGAGAAATGCGAACCGAAATCCTTGGACACCTCCAAGAAGGCATTTCCACTATACTCTTTCTGGCGGTTATTTTCAAGTTCATCAAGAGCCAATTCATAGCCGTTACCTTTATTATATAGATAATCGATATAAGTCTTCGAAGAGGTGAAACCGCCGTGGACACCGTAATTCAGCGCCCACCCGGTTTCAAAAGTGTGGCTATGGTTAATAAATAGTGCTCCTTGTGAAATATCCTGCTTGGAATTATTCTGCATATCCGTCACTGTCGTTTCATGGCTTTGATCGACAAATGTCTGGAAGCCGGGTGAATGATAACGCGTAAAATCCGCACCCGCCATCAGTCCGGAGTTACCGTCATATTGAATACGGACATTGTGCAACGCACTGTTTCCCTCTATGTATGTACGGCTCAGGCGTTCTTCCACCGGCTGTCCGGATTTCAATGCCTGGAAGGTTGTAACGGCCGTCCGCTCAAGATCGGATTTGCCGGCCGTAAGATAGTAGGCAGCAGAGAGCCTGTCGTCATTTTTGAAAGTATAGTCCATACCTAAACGCATCGTTCCATCTATGCCGCTCCGGGTGCCACGTCCCGATTGGTTGACCTCCGTTACCTGATCTTTCAGGGTATGGAGGGCCTGGATCTCCTCTCCCATATAGTTCCGTCCCTTAGCCCCATTGGCTAAGAAATCTATATTGAAACGAGATGTGGAGTAAAGCAAGTTGCCATGGACTTTCCCCTCCGCATAATGGCGCTGCAAATAATCGACACCGGTTTCTCCTTGCAAAGTATTCTTTTCGACAGTTTCCTTATCTAATACGACATTGATCATAGCTCCTTTGATATTATACTTGGCTGGTGCATTATACATGATCTCTACGTTACATACCCGCGAAGCAGGAATTGTCTTCAGCAAACCGACTAACTGATCGACCGACATCGTGGTCAACTGCCCATTGATCACAATGCTCGGACTGCCGGCTCCCAACAGTTGGACAGCATCGTCCGTACTGATCACACCGGGTATCTGTTTCACCACCTCGAACGCATTACTGACCGCCTTATCTTTCATCAATTGGGGCACGTCGTATCTCAAAGCGCCGTTTTCCACTTTGACCTGCGGACGTTCGGCTTTTACCACAACGCCTTCCAGTTCATAATCTTTTTCAGTCAGGCTTATCGTACCGGCATCAGCAGTCGAGATTTTTTTACAAACCGGCTCGTACAGCAGATGCTGGAACAACAAACGATAGTTCGGACCGGCTTCCTTGTTCAACATGAATGCCCCGAGACTATCCGTAACGACTGCATCTATATAAGTAGAATCCAATGTTTGCAACACGACAGCCACCCCGTCTACCGGTCGTTCTTCTTTATCGACCACTTTTCCATGAATCCAATTCTGCGCTTGTAACATCCCATTACCGGCAGTAAGTAAAACCAGAGAGTAATAAAGTATTCGTTTCATTTTCATTCGTTTTTCAATTGACACTGCAAAGGAAAAGCCTTCCGAGGAGAAACTGTGTTATCACTCGCTTACGGAGTGTTATTTAGTATTATCGCTGAGATAAGGAGCAATAAGACCGGTAACTTATCCGATTACCGACCCCGTTTTGTCAGCCAAACTGAGGGAAACAGGAAAATGCGATAAACCTCAACTTCCGGAGAGTCTAATATTTACGAACAATGCCGAGCGCTCATTCTAATATACTAAGAGCCTGTTTAAATTTTGCATTTGTTGGTTGTGAGAGTTGTATTGAGGATGTTT
>OJMK01002961.1_pt1 | contig 10844 bp, 10 predicted proteins | sample 1597201 | NCBI WGS metagenome assembly OJMK01 (sample SAMEA2452125, study PRJEB22498) | human gut metagenome | reverse complement strand
TTATAGAAAACCATTGTTTATTGTAGAAAATGGTTTAGGAGCTAAAGATGAACTTGTTGATGGTAAAGTAGATGATCAATATCGTATCGATTATTTTGATGCTCACTTTAGAGAAATGTATAATGCAATCTATGAAGATGGTGTTGATTTAATGGGTTATACATCTTGGGGATGTATTGATTTAGTATCTGAAAGTACAAAACAAATGTCTAAACGTTATGGATTTATTTATGTAGATGCAGATGATTTAGGTAATGGTACTTATAAAAGATATAAGAAGAAATCATTTGATTGGTATAAACATGTTATTGGAACAAATGGAGCTTGTTTATTTGAAGACTAGAGATTCTAAGGAATCTCTTTTTTCTTTATATAAGTGACAGATAAGCGATAAAGTTGTATGATAATCACGGTGATGAAATGAATAGAGAAAAGACAAAACAAATTGTAACAGGAGCATTTATGGCAGCTCTTTTTGGAGTGTTATCAGTTGTAAATGTTTATACAGGGACGATGTTTGATATTATTTTTATTTATCTAATGACAGTTGCCTTAGCTTATTATACGTTTAAGTTTAATGAAAAGATGGCTGTTCTTGTCTTGTTTACAAGTACGTTTATTTTATTTTTAACAGGTGAATTATTTTTTACTTTGTATTCTTTTTTTACTTTACCATTAGGTATTTTATATATTTATTGTATAAAAAAGAAGATTGATGGTAAATGGATTTTAAGAGTTTATAGTATGTTGAAGAATTATATTGTTTTATTTTTATTAAATTCTTTATTAGGTTTAAATACTTTTACAGATGCAAAAGATATTTATTATAGTATTGTAGGTCTTTTTCCTTTTTTAGAAAGTGATTTTTTAAAGAATGGAATGTTTATTATTTTATGGATCGTTTTATCATTTTCAGAAGTTTATATTATTAAAGTTTACACGAATCTATTTATCCTTCGAATGAATAAAAATAAGATGATGAAATAAATGAATTCATGTATAATATAAGGTAATAAAGAGGAGGGTATTTCATGATTAAGAAGCTTATGCAACTTAGAAATACAATAGTTGCTTTATTAGGTATAGAATTTGTATTAGTTTTATTAACTTATATGTTTTTACAAAATCGTGTTACTTTAGCTTTAATGATTTATATTTTAATAAAAAATGTTGTTTGTATCATTGTTCTCTATTATCTCCATAATATGTTTAGTGAAACAACTTATAGTGTTAAAGAAGCATTAAATAATGAATCAAAGAATGCTTTGATTTTTGGTGGAATAGGGCTTATTAAATATGATGAAAATAGAAATGTTGTTTGGGTCAGTGATTTATTACATGAACTTGGTATTCGTATCGTAGGGAAGAAATTACTTGAATGGCAACCTTTACTCGCAATACTTTTTGAAGATGAAGATGTTAGAACAATAGATATTAATTCTAGAAGATATGAAGTTTATAATTCTAGAAATAATCGTTTATTATTTTTAAAAGATGTAACAGATTTAACAACGATTGAAAAGGAATATAATGATCAACAATTATGTGTTGCCTATTTAACAATTGATAATTATGATGATTCTATTGAATATGCAGATGAACAAAAATCAGTCATGATTGAAACAACTTCAAGACAAATGATTTTTGATTGGGCCAAAGATAATGGAATTATCTTAAAAAGATATAAAGAAGATGGTTATTTAGCTGTTTTTAATGAAAGAATTTATCGTAAACAAGTAGAAGTACGTTTTTGTATTTTAGATGAATTTAAACAAAAGATGGAATCAATTGGTGCCGTGATGTCTTTATCAATGGGAATAGGAAGAGGATCTAAAGTTTTACGTGAATTAGATGAACTTGCTTTTAGTGCTATTTCTTTATCGTATTCACGTGGTGGAGATCAAGTGGCAGTAAAAACATTAGATGAAGAAATTCGATATTTTGGTGGAAATAGTGAAAATAGTGAAAAAGCGAACCGTGTTAGAGCACGTGTTATTTCACAAACACTAGCAAGTATAGTAAAACAAAGCCAAAATATCCTTATTATGGGACATAAACAATCTGATTTAGATTCTTTTGGAGCAAGTTTAGCGGTTGCTAAATTTGTTAAAGCATTTGAAAAAGATGCTTATGTGATTGTTGATGAAAATTCTTTGGAAGAAAAAACAGGAAATATTGCACGTCGTTTAATGGCAGAGGATTTATATAAAGGAAAAATTATTTCTCCTGCAAAAGCCATTGATTTAATTGATGAAGATACATTACTTATTTGTGTTGATAATCATAAGCCAGCATTGGCTATTAGTGAAGAACTTTTGGATAAGGCTGAAAAGATAGTCGTGATTGATCATCATCGTCGGGGGGAAGACTTTGTTGATTCACCAATTTTAACTTATTTGGAACCAGCTGCTTCTTCAACTGTAGAATTAGTGGTTGAATTATTTGAGTATCAAAGAGTTGAAATTGAAGTTTTACCAACAGAAGCAACTGTTATGTATGCGGGAATGTTGGTGGATACAAACTATTTTAGAAATCATGTTGGATCACGTACTTTTCAAATTGCTTCAAAGCTTAAAGAAAAACAAGCGAATGTTTCTAGAGCTTATGAGTTCTTGCAAGATGATTACAAAACGACACAAGAAAAAATGTCTATTTCAGCTAATGCATATCGTTTTGGAAATGATATACTAATAGCATATGGAAATGAAGAAGAAATTTATACAAGGCCTCTACTAGCGAAAGTTGGTAATGAGTTATTAAATATTGCTGAAATTAAAGCGGTATTTGTTGCAGGACGCGTAGATAAGGATAAGATTGCTATTTCTGCTCGTTCTAAGGCAGAGGTTAATGTACAATTGATTATGGAAAAACTTGGAGGTGGTGGTCATTTTTCAATGGCTGCTTGTCAGGTTGAAGAAAAAACTGTTAAGGAAACGATCGATAAGTTAGAAGAAGCTATTGATCAATATTTGGATGAAAGAGGGTAAAAAAGATGAAAGTAGTTTTATTAGAAGATGTTAGAAAAGTAGGTAAAAAAGGGGATGTTGTCAATGTATCTGATGGATATGGACAAAACTTCTTAATTAAAAATAAATTAGCTGTTAAGGAAACAGCAGGTGCTAAAAAGATTTTAGAACAACAAAAAGAAGAAGCAAGATTACAAGATATTGAAAACAAGAAAAATGCGGAAGCACTAAAAGAAAAAATTGAAGGTATTACATTAGAATTTGTTTTAAAATCTGGTAAAGATGGTAAAACATTTGGAAGTGTTTCAACAAAACATATCGTTGAACAATTAAGAGAAAAATATGATATTAGAGTCGATAAAAGAAAATTTATCAATGCACATCCAATTGGAGCATTAGGATATTCAAACTTAAAAGTTGAACTATACAAAGGAGTTATCGCTACTATTAGAGTTCACTTATCTGAAAAATAGGAGGGAGATTTATGCCAAGAGTTTTCCCACATGATTTAGAGGCAGAACGTTCTTTACTGGGATCTATGCTTATATCAAAAGAAGCTTGCCAAGATATTTTGAATAAGTGTGAAGATAGAGATTTTTATGAAGAATCACATAAAGTATTATTCAATGCAATGAGTGAACTTTCGAGACAAAATATACCTGTTGATGTTACAACGATTACTTCTTATCTATTAGATCATAGCCAATTAGATAAAGTAGGTGGAGTAGAATACTTAAGACAATTAAGTGATTCAGTTCCAACTTTAGCTCATAGTGAATATTATTTAAAGATTATTCATAATAAATCGATTTTAAGAAAAATCATCAATGAAACAACAAAAATAGCTGAAAATGCTTTTGGAGATATTGAAGATATTGATGGTTTTATTGATGAAAGTGAAAAAACAATGTTGGCCATTACGAGAGATCGTAATGCCGGAGAGTTTGTTGACGTAAAAAAAGTTATTAGAGAAGTAACGGATCGTTTAAATAAATTACAAAGTATTGATGGTAATATTTCAGGTATTCGTACAAATTTTAGAGATTTGGATAAAATAACATCAGGACTTCAAAAAGGAGACTTGATTATTTTAGCGGCACGTCCAGCAATGGGGAAAACAGCTTTTGCCTTAAATATTGCTCATAATGTTGCTTTTAAATCAGAAGATCCAGTAGCTATTTTTTCATTAGAAATGCCTGCGAGTCAATTAGTACAAAGAATTATTTGTTCCATGGGTGGAATTGAAGGTTCTACCATGAGAACAGGTGAAATCTTGAAAACAAATGCAAATAAATACTATGCGGCAGCTGAAAGAGTCAGTAAATGTAATTTATACATAGATGATACGCCAGGAGTTAAAATCAATGAAATTGTCGCTAAATGTCGAAAATTAAAGCAAGAACATGGTTTAAAATTAATTGTTATCGATTATCTTCAATTAATTACTGGAAGTTCCAATAATCGAGAATCAAGACAACAAGAAGTCTCAGATATTTCAAGACAATTAAAAATGTTGGCCAGAGAATTAGATGTTCCTGTTATTGCTTTATCGCAGTTATCACGTTCAGTTGAACAAAGACCAAATAAACGTCCAATGATGTCTGACTTGCGTGAATCAGGAGCCATCGAACAAGATGCCGATATCGTTACCTTTATTTATCGAGAAGGATATTATAAAGCAAGTGAAGGAAAAGAAGATGAAGATAATGGTTTAACAGAAATTATTATCGCTAAACACAGAAATGGAGCAACAGGTGAAGTTAACCTTGCTTTTGAAAAGAATTTTAGTAGATTTACAGATTTAGCACCTATTGGTCCTGATGGAAGTAGTGCGGGTGTAAGAGATGTAAGAGGTTAGGAGAAGAAAGAATGTATCACCAATATCGAGAAGGATATATAGAAGTTATATGTGGATGTATGTTTGCAGGAAAAACAGAAGAATTGATTAGACGAATCAATGTTTTATCTTATGCGAAACAAAAAATATTAGTATTTAAACCAAAAATAGATGATCGTTATTCAGAAATAGAAATTGCTTCACATTCAGGTAGAAAAGTACCATGTTATGCAATTGATGATCCTGAAGAAATCTTAGATAAAGTAACAGATGATGTTCAAGTTGTTGCTATTGATGAAGTGCAATTCTTTGATGAAAAAATTGTTGATGTATGTGAATATCTTGCAGATAAAGGCGTTCGTGTCATGGTTGCAGGATTAGACAAGGATTTTAGAGGAGAAGCTTTTGGTGTTATGCCAGAACTTCTAACAAAAGGAGAATTTGTAACAAAGTTAACAGCTGTTTGTGCTAAATGTGGCTCACCAGCAACACGTACACAAAGACTTGTAGATGGTAAGCCAGCATCTTTTGATGATCCTGTTGTTTTAGTAGGAGCAGTTGATCATTATGAACCAAGATGCAGACATTGTCATGAAGTTGTCAACAAACCTATAAAAATTAAAAGAAGAACTAAAAGTTCACAATAAATTAACATAGATCCATTATTATAAGGGTGTAAAAGAAAACCTCCCCTTAATATAAACAAAGAAAAGGCACATGTTGAGATAACATGTGTTCTTTTTTTGTTGCTATATATCGTTTAACGATATATAATAAAAGTGAAGAAAGTATCGTTAAACGATATAGGAGATGATATAGATGCCAAAAAGAGAAATGGAAGTACTGACTCCACAAATGTATTATGTCTTGCTTGTTTTACATCAACCGATGCATGGTTATGAAATTATGAATAAGATTACTGAAATTACGCATGGAGAAATTACTGTAGGAGCGGGTTCCTTATATACTTTATTACCAAAGTTTGAAAAAGAATGTTATATCCAACTTGTTAAAGTAGAAAATAATAAAAAGATTTATCAAATAACTAATCTAGGGAAAAAGAAATTACAAAAAGAAAAAGAAAGGATGCTTAAACAAATTTCATTATTAGATCAAATAGGAGGATAAGATTATGTATAAATACGTTTTAAGAAATAGTTTGTATTTAGATGATGAATTACAAGATTATTTTAATGAGATGTCGAAAAAAGGTTGGCGCTTAGATTTTGTTGGTTATTATTATCGCTTTGTAAAAGATGAACATGTTTATAAGTATCAAATAGATTACACACCAGTTTCTAGTGAATATAATGAAGTTTTAAAAGAAATGGGATATGAGGAAGTAAATAATTCATTTGATGGTTTTAGAGTATTAGAAAATGAAAATGTTGAAGCACCTGATTTAAATACAGAATTTGTATTTAATAAAAATAATAAGATGAAACAGTTTAAAAAGATAAGATATTTTATTTATCCATTTTTAGCTGGCTTTCTACTTTGGTTAGGTAAACTATTTTTAAAAGATATGATTGAAATTGGTAAACCTATTCTTTATTATGAAGGATTGAGTTCATTGATGTTTGGAGTTTCTTTTATCTTTCTAGCACTAGTATTGATATTTGTGACTATTTTAAATTTTTCTATTTTATATTTTTTAAAGAATGATAAATCTTTAAAAAGATTAAAGAAATTAAATGGTCTTAAAGATCGAATTAGTGTTATATTTTATGTTTTGTTATTAATAAGTGGTGTTTTTTACTTATTAAAATCATTTATAACATTAGATTTAAAAGGCATTGTTTATCTTTTACTTACATGTATTATAGGAGTAGTTTTATCACGTATTATTAAAAATAATAAATATAACAGTGCCATTGCTGCTTTTGTAGCTATTGCTATTTGTGGACTTATTTTTCCTCAGGTACAAATGGATGATTCATTATTTGAAAGCAGCACTGTTAAAACAAAAATCACAAATTATGAAAAAGATATAAAAGATACAACATGTATCTATCCACAATTAGATGTCTTAATTAAAAAAGATAAGTATAAAGATGAAATCTTTAAATACATCATTATCAAAACAGAACATGATACAAGAGATAATCAAAACTTTGAAAAAGCAGTAAATACAAAATCTAATGTTTCATGGGACAGTAATAAAACACAATATGTTCATTATGAAAAAGCTATTCAATCCTTTAATAAAAAAGGAAATACATATGACAATGGAACATATGTAATCAAAGTATTAAAAAATAGAATTATTACAAGATACAAATAATAAGGGAGGATAAGATTATGAAACATAAATATGTTTTAAGAAATAGTTTGTATTTAGATGAAGAGTTGCAAGAATATTTTAATGAAATGTCTAAAAAAGGATGGCGTTTAGATTTTATAGGCTATTATTATCGTTTTAGTCATGATGAACATGTTTATAAGTATCAAATAGATTACACTCCATCCTCTAGTGAATATAATGAAGTTTTGAAGGAAATGGGATATCATGATGTAGAAAATGCATTGCCTGATTTTAGAGTGTTAGAAAATAGAAATGTAGATGCGCCAGATTTAAATACAGAATTTGTATTTGATAAAAATAATAAGATCAAACAATTTAAAAAGATGAGATACTTTGTATATCCAATATTAGCTTGTTTCTTATTTTGGATTGGGAAATTATTTTTAACTGATTTCTTTGAAATTGGTTTTCCAATTGTTTATTATGAAGGATTTACTAAATACCTTATATTGTTAATGGTCTTTATTTTAGCTATAGGTATTTTATTATCATCAATTTTAAATTTTTCAATTTTATATGCTTTAAAACATGATAAGGATTTGAAGATATTAAAGAAATTAAATGGTATTAAAGATTATTTGATTTTTATCGTTTCTATTATTTATTTAATAGATATTATTTTAACTTCTTTATTAAGTGCTAATGTTTTTTACATGACTTTTATTCCTATTATAATTATTGGAATATTGCAAAAGTTAAGTCCAAAATTCAATACAAAACAAATGAGATACTTTTTTATAGCAATGCTTACTTTATGTTTGTTTATAAATACGAATCAAAATAACCAACAATATGAAACATATGAAAAAATAGATAATCTTTATGAAAGTGAAGCGGTTAAAACTAAAACTACAAACTGTATAAAAAAAGTAAAAAATCAAGAAATTATTTATTATGAAAGAAATATCACTATTAAAAATGATATTTATAAAAATGGAGTATTTAAATTTATTATTATACTTACTGATTATGAAACAAGAGAAAATAATGCTTATATTCAATTTTTAAATGATGATTATACTTATCAATTTGATACAAATAAAATTCATTACAAAAACTATGACCAAGCAATAAAATCATTTAAGAAAAAAGGAAATACTTATACAAATAAAGACTATCAAATTGTAGTAACAAAAAATAAAATTATTACAACATATAGAGGATCTAGGTGATTAAAGTGAAAAAGATTATTATATTACTATTAGTTGTATTACTTACTGGATGTGGTTTAAAGAAAATAGAAATGAATCATTATGAAATAGATCATATATCATATATGTTTCCATTAAAATATAAACAAAGTAGTGACTCGAATGAATATTATCATTGTTATCAATTAGATAAAAATAATAGAATTACATTAAAAGCCATAGATGTTGAAACTATGTCTACAAGAAAAGAAGCTTATACATTTTTAAAAGATGAAATATACCAAAATTATAATACAGAAGAAAACATCAAAAAGAGAAGTTATCAATCAGATAATACGGATAAACCAGGCTATAGATATGAATTTAAAAACAAAAATAATAAAAAAGCTGGTGGACTTGTTTATGGAACGTTTGTAGATAAAAATAAAGTCATTATTTTTAGCTATGAATATAAAGCAGGTAGAGATGAAGAACATGAATCGGAATATGAATATTTGATGAGTGACACAGAATATGGATACTATGATTAAGGCGGTAAGCGTCAATTTATAATCATAGAATAAAAAAACAAACAGTAAGCCTTCATAATGAAGAAAATGTCCTGTTTGTTTTATTGTTGCACAAAAAGAACATATTTCTATGCCTTTTTGTTTTTGTATAGATTTTTTGGTAATTCTTCTGACCATGGCATGATTTTTTCAAGTAAATCTGCTGTCAGCTTATTTCCTGTCATTCTTGTTAGTATGTATTCTATATACTCATATGGTTTTAGACCATTTATTTTTGCACTTTCAATTATGCTGTACGCCGCTCCACTTGCTTTGGCTCCATTGATGCTGTTTGAAAACAGAAAATTTTTTCTGCCAATGACAAAGCTCTTACAACATCTTTCTGCTGAATTATTGCTTATTTTAACTCGCCCATCTTCTATATAATATCTTAAATATTTTTCATTATTGATGGCATATGTCATTGCCGTATCCAAATGTGATTTCTTTGGTGTATGTGGCGCAACTGTTTTCACTATTTCATAGAATTCTTCAAGTACTGGAAGTGATTTTGTTTTTCTTTCTCTGGTTATACGATCATAATCCTTTTTGTATTTTTTATCGTATATCTTCTCAAGATAAAACAGTTTATTGATCAACTGATACATTTTATATGTTTGGGTTTCTTTTATTACTGTCCCTTTTGGCGCAACATCCATTACTTCTACCAGTTTTCTTCTAATATGAGCAAAACATCCCATGTTTTTTATATCTTTTATATTTGCATAGGCCTGGTAGACATCACTTTGAATTACTCCATTAAAGCCTTCAAGATAATCGCTGGCTCTATCATATTTTCTGTCGTTTTCAAACTGATAGAGCACCATCTTCTTTTCTTCGCTTCTTCCTGTTTTATACACCCACATCTAACAGTCCTGTTTTCCTTCACTCTTTTTGAGTTCTAATACTTCCAGCTTTGTTTCATCTGCATTGATATATTCACATTTTAAAAGCTGATCATGCATGTACTCAACAAATTCTTGAAAGTAAAGATCATAGAGTTTCATGATCCAGTTGGACATTGTCTGCCTCGATAATGTAATCCCTATGCGTTCAAGTGCCTTTTCCTATCTGTATAATGGCAAAGAAAGATTGTATTTTTTATCAAGTATCGATGCGAGCAATGATGGTGAAGCAAAACTTTTAGGTATGACTGCTTTAGGCATATCACCTTTGTACATTGGTGTTGTTTCAATTTCTTCATCATACTCCCCGCTGTAAACATATTGAATATGTTTTATGATTTCATAATATTCTTTATGATGGACAAGTTCTTTTCTTTCATTCGTTCCAATCAGTCTTAATGGCTTCCCTGTTTGAGGATCTGTTTTATCTTCCAAATCATGTTCAACAACTGTTTCAGGAAGATCTTCAATCCCTCTTTTCTTTGATTTCTTTCTTGAATGTGATGTAACTCTTACCTGCAGTTCTGGTTCTGTTTTTAATACTGTTGATTCAGTTTCAGCTTCATTGAAAAGGTTGAGTGTCAGTTGATCAGGTATTTCGATCTTTTCGCTTCTTGATCCATAAAATGTTTTTTTATAAAGAACCAGCTGTTCACGAACATAATTCAGTTCCTGTTTCAGACTTTCTATGACTGTATTTTTTGCTTCAAGTTCAGCTTCCAACTGTCTGATTCTTTTATCCTTTTTCATTGTCATCACATCCTTCAAACAGGAAAGATTATACCATAAATTATTAGATGAGAATACAGTTTGATACAGTATCCTCACTAATTTTATTTTCAAATTCCAATCCTTCAATCAACCAGTTGAGCTGTTGGGGTGTAATCATCAAAACGCCTGATTCCTCATGCTTTTTAAACTTGAATTTTCCATTTTCAAGTCTTCTTGTAAAAAGCCAGAAGCCATTGGCTTCATAATAAAGCATCTTGATTCTATTACGTGAAGCATTGGTAAAAATAAACAAGCTATGATCCAAGACATTCATGTTGAACTGAGATGCAGCAATCAAAGCAAGACCATCAATTTGTTTTCTCATGTCACAAAACTGCTTGGCAACATAAATATTTTTGAT
>OJMK01002960.1_pt1 | contig 10847 bp, 7 predicted proteins | sample 1597201 | NCBI WGS metagenome assembly OJMK01 (sample SAMEA2452125, study PRJEB22498) | human gut metagenome | reverse complement strand
GTCGCGCCGGTCGGGGGGGCATCCCGTGTTGAAGGAGGTGCGGACGCGCAATGGCGAGGAGTTCGACTACAGCCGCCTCTACAACCGTCCGTCGCAGTGGACCGAGCTGCTGCTGCAGCTGCTCTTCTACCTCTTCATGTCGTTCGTGCTGCTGACGATCCTCACCGATTCCCACCGCCGCTACTCGATGCGCCGCTACATCCGCAGCTGCCTGTGGAGCTGTGTGGCGGCCGTTGTGCTCTATTGCGTGGCGCCCGTCACGGAGTGGCATTCGGGCCGGGTCGTGCTGAACTTCATGAGCGGGCGGATGTTCGACTACATGCTGCTGCTCAAGTGTTCGTTCGCACTGGTCGTGTCGCTGCTCTACAGCCGGCTCTATGTGCTCATCTCGCAGCGGCAGCTTGTCGAGGTGGAGAACGAGCGGCTCAAGAACGAGAACCTCACCACGCGCTACAACATGCTCGTCGGGCAGATCAACCCCCACTTCTTCTTCAACTCGCTCAATTCGCTGGCGATGCTTGTGCGCGAGAAGCACGACCAGAAGGCCCTGACCTACATCGATCAGCTCTCCTATACGTTCCGTTACATCATCCAGAACGGACAGAGCACGCTCATCACCCTCGGCGAGGAGCTGAAGTTCGCCGAGGCGTACAGTTACCTCTTTAAAATAAGGTATGCCGACAAGCTCTACTTCGATATCGAGGTCGATTCGGACTACCTCTGCTGGCGCCTTCCGGCCCTCTCGCTCCAGCCGTTGATCGGCAATGCCGTGAAACACAATACGATCACGCGCAGCAATCCGCTGCACGTCTCGATCCGTGTCGAAGACGGCCGCCTGGTCGTGTCGAACCCGCTGCGCCCGAAACTCGAGCCCGAACCCTCGACCGGCATCGGACTGGAGAACCTGCGCAACCGCTGGCTGCTCATCACGGGCCGCGATATCGAAATTGACGACTCCGACGGTACATTCACCGTGCGGCTGCCGCTCGAACCCCCTGCCGCACGATGAAAGCACTCATTATCGAAGACGAGACCGCCGCGGCGCTGAACCTTGCCGCCGTACTGCGCCAGGTCGCTCCCGGCGTGGAGGTCGTGGCCACGCTTGAGAGCGTGGCCGAGAGCGTCGAGTGGCTGCGTGCGAATCCCCAGCCCGACCTGCTGTTCATGGACATCCACCTGGCCGACGGCGACTCGTTCCGCATCTTCAAGTCGGTGGAGGTCACCGCACCGGTCGTCTTCACCACGGCCTACGACCAGTATGCGCTCGAGGCCTTCAAGGTGAACAGCATCGACTATCTGCTCAAGCCGATCAATGCCGACGACGTGCGGCGTGCGCTCGAGAAACTGCGGCGGCTCACCTCCGGCGAGCGGCTCGACTACGGCTCGCGCGTGCGGACGATGGCCGCCCGGCAGTCGGAGGAGGTCTTCCTGGTGCATGTCCGCGATCGGATCATCCCCCTGCGGCGCGATGCGATCGCCTACCTCTACACGGCCAACGAAAAGGTCACGGCCTGCACCTTCGAGGGGGAGGTCTACCCGATGGACCGCACGCTGGAGGCCTATCAGTCGCAGCTCCCCGAGCACGACTTCTTCCGGGCCAACCGCCAGTTCATCGTCGCGCGCCGTGCCGTGAAGGAGATCGCCGTGTGGTTCGGCAGCCGCCTGACGCTGCACCTTGCGGTCAATACGCCCGAGCGGATCGTCATCTCGAAGGCCCGGGTTCCCGAATTCAAGGCGTGGCTGCGGGCGGTTCGCCCTGCGGAATAGGCGGTTCGCCGGGCCGAATGGCCGTTTGGCCGACCTGCCGGTCCGTATTCTGTTTTTCGGTGCTACTTTTGTATCGGAGATCCCCGAATTAGGAATGTTTCACTAAAAGACAGACAACCATGAAAAAGACGATTTTTGCAGCCTTTGCCGCATTGTGCCTGATGGCAGGAGAAGCGGTTTTCGCACAGACCGAGTCCGCGCCGGCTCCCGCAGCCGCGCCCAAAGAGCGCCCGACGCTCGAACAGATCGCACAGCGCAAGACCGACCGCATGGCTGAACGGCTCTACCTTACCGATGCCCAAAAAAAGCAGGTTTATGAGATCAACCTCCAGCAGCTGAAGGAGATGGAGGCACAGCGCGAGGCGATGCGCAAGGCCCGGGAGGCGCGTGCCGAACAGATGAAATCGATTCTCTCGACCGAGCAGTTCGTCAAGTGGGCGCAGATGCAGCAGCGCCCGGCCCCGAAACACCATCGGATGCACGGCCCGAAGGCCGGCAAGCCGGGTTGCGGTCCCGCCTGTCCGAAGGCCGGCAAGCCGGCCCCTGAAGGCCTCTGTCCGCGTGAGGGCCGTCCCTGCCCCGAGGTATGCCCCGAAGCCGGTGAGTGCCCGAAGGCCAACGGCGAAGCGCCCCGCGGCAAGGCCCGTCGCGGTGCCGTGAAGGCGGCCCAGAATCCCGAGGAGTAGCAAAATCCGGCAGTTTTTCCGGAATACGATCCATGCGAGGGTGCCGGTCCGGGCGACTGGCACCCTTTTTTTGGCGATTCACCCCCCTTCGGGGAACAAGATTGCCGCAAAACCGTTAATTTCGCGGGCGCAAGCAAACAAGCAAATACGTTAACCGAATGATGAAAAAGACACTGCTGACAGCCCTCATGGTGCTGTTTGCCGTTGCCGCCTTCGCACAGAAGGGATCCGTCACGGCAACGCTCGTGGATGCCGACACCGGCGACGAGGTGATCGGTGCGGTGCTGACGCTGACTCCCTCGGCGACACCCGACAAGAAACAGTATGCCACGTCGGCCTACAAGGGCCTCATCTCCTTTCCGTCGCTCAGTTACGGCGAATACGGGCTTTCGATCTCCTTCCTGGGATACAATACGCTCGACACGACCTTCCGCGTGTCGGCCCCGAAGGTGAACCTCGGTGTGCTGCGCCTCAAGCCGGGCGTGCAGATCGAGACCGTGGTCAAGGAGGTGAAGTCGATGCGTACCTCGCAGAAGGGTGACACGGTGAGCTACAACGCCGGGGCCTTCAAGGTGACGACCGACGCCGATGTCGAGGGGCTGCTCAAGAAGATGCCGGGCATCACCGTCACCGACGGTACGGTCGAGGCCCAGGGCGAGGAGATCAAGAAGATCTTCGTCGATGGCAAGGAGTTCTTCGGCGAGGATGTGACGACGGCCATCAAGTCGCTGCCGGCCGAGGCCGTGGACCGAGTCGAGGTCTACAACAAACTCTCGGATGCGGCCGAGTTCTCCGGTATGGACGACGGCGAGGGATACAAGGCCCTCAACATCGTGACCAAACCGGGCATGCGCCAGGGCCAGTTCGGAAAACTCTATGCCGGCTACGGTTACGACTCGGGGGCTGAGCCGCACCACAAATACATCGCCGGCGGCAACGTCAATATCTTCTCGGGCGACAGCCGCGTGTCGGTGATCGGCCTCTTTAACAACGTCAATCAGCAGAATTTCTCGTTCGAGGACATCCTCGGTGTGACGGGCAGCAGCGGCGGCCGCGGTAGCGGTGTGGGTCAGTACATGATGCGCCCCCAGAGCGGTGTGGCCAAGGTCAATGCCATCGGTCTGAACTATTCGGACACGTGGGGCAAGCGCGACCAGGTGTCGTTCCAGGGCAGCTACTTCTTCAACAGCACCAATACGACGAACCGTTCGACGGTAGACAAGTGGTACGAGGCCCCGATGGCGGTCGATACCCTTTCGACGCTCGGTTATTCCGATACGCGGAACTACAACCACCGTTTCAACGGCCGCCTCGAGTGGAAAATCTCGGACAACCAGAACCTGATGATCCGCCCGAGTTTCAGCTACCAGTCGAACGATCCGTGGAGCACGACGCAGGGCTGGCAGTACGGCGAGAGCGGTTACAGCCGCACGGACAACTACAGCAACGGCCTTTCGAGCGGCTACAACCTCCGCACGTCGGCCATCTACCGGGCCAAGCTGGGCAAGGACGGCCGGACGATTACTCTCAACGGCAACGTGAACTATTCGGACCGGACGAACGATTCGGATTCGTGGTCGAACCAGTTGGGAAGTCTGCCCGACCGGCCGGCGATCGATCCCGAGACGGGCGAATGGGATCCGACCGACTATTTCCTGCCGCGCTATCTGCGCAACCTCGCTCCGTCGAGCAGCTACAGCCTCCGCGGTGAGTTCACCTATACGGAGCCGGTGGCCAAGTATGCGCAGGTCAGCCTTCAGTATCGTGCCGCCTATGACCATCAGGAACGCGACAAGCGATCCTACGAGACGGGCAGCGACTTCTCGATCGCCGGGCTTCTGCCCGACCCGACGCTGTCGAATGCTTACGAGAGCAACTATACCACGCAGCGCGTCGGCCCGGGTTTCCGTTATTCGAAGGACCGCAACACGTTCGTAGCGAACGTCTACTACCAGCATTCGGTGCTCGACGGGCAGGTGACGCAGGGCGCTTCGGAGCAGATCCGCCACTCGTATGACGACTTCACCTACTTCATGATGGGTCAGCTGATGATCAACCGCGAGAATTCGCTGCGTCTGTTCATCACCTCTTCGACGAGCAATCCCGACGTGACGAGCCTGCAGGGTGTCTACGACCTGGCGGATGCGCAGAACATCTCGCACGGCAACCCGACGCTCAACCCCTCGTACAGCCACCGGATCAACTTCCACTACATCAATTCGAATGTCGAAAAGGGTCGTACGTTCATGTGGATGTTCTCCATGCAGAGTACGTCGGACTACATCGGCACGCACACCGTGCAGAATCCCTCGTTCACGGTCGATGGCGAGACCTACACGCCGAACTTCTATTCGACGCCGGTGAACCTCGACGGCTACCTGAGCCTGCGGACCCACCTCAGCTACGGTTTCCCGATCGGATTCTTACGTTCGAACTTCAACGTCATGGCGGGTGTGACCTATACCAAGACGCCGAGCATGTTTGGCGGTACAATCGTTCCCGATACGGGTGCCATTACGGGCGGCGAGCGCAACGATACGGAAAACATGGGCTACGACTTCCGTGCCGTGCTGGGCAGCAACATCTCGGAGAATGTCGATTTCACCCTTTCGTGGAACGGCACCTACAACGAAGCGACCAACTCGCTGAGCAGTGTGAGCAGCAAGAACCGTTACTTCAACCACACGGCCAGCGGCGACCTGAAGGTCGTCTTCCCGCTGGGCTTCACGTTCACGGCGAGTGCCGCCTACACGCAGTATCTCGGCTTCACCAACGACTACAACGACGACTACCTGCTCTGCAACGCCTACATCGGCAAGAAGATTTTCCGGAATCAGCGCGGAGAGATCATGTTCGGCGTAAACGATATCTTCAACCAGAACAAGTCGTTCGTGCGGACCACGGGTTCGGGCTGGACACAGAATGCGACCAACAGTGTGATCGGCCGGTATTTCATGGTTCAGTTTACGTTCAACCTGCGTCGGTTCGGCAAGAAGGGTTCGACCAACATCAAGGATTATGACGGAGTGGATTCGGGTTCCCGACGCCGGGGAATGATGGGGCCCGGCCCGGGAGGCCCCCCTCCGGGATTCGGTCCCCATTAATCGGGGCCGAATCCGAAACAGAGCCGCCGGACAACATGTGTTGTCCGGCGGCTCGTTCGTTATTTGGCCCCTTTGTCTTCGGCGCCCGCAGCCTCTTCGTTGCGGCGGCGTTGTTCGCGCCGGATGGCCTGGTGGATTCCGATGCAGGCCAGCCCTCCGTATGCGACGGTGAGGATCACCAGCCACTTGATCTCGGCAAAGACCTCCTGAAGCGAAGCACCCATGGTCTGTATGCGGATGAAACCATTCACGCCGTGGCTGCTCGGCAGCAGCTTGCCCAGGTTGTAGAGCCATTCGGGGATACCCTCGCGGGGATACGAGACACCGCTGAGCATCAGCACCGGGATCGAGGTCCAGAGCAGCAGCATGAGCGAGTTCTCGCGGTAGCGGAACAGCGTCGATACGGCGATGCCCATGGCGATGCAGGCCACAACGTAGAGTGCCGTGAAGAGCGCCACGGCGACCGGTGCGCCGTTCATCGGGAAGTGGAACATCCGGTAGTGGAGCGTAAGGATGTAGGTACAGGTCAGGGCGTAGATCACGGCGTAGACCAGCCCGCGGCCGAGTACGATCGGCAGCGACGACATGCGCCGCCGTCCCTCGGGGCAGAGCTTGTAGTAGAGTCTGTGTTCGCGCCACGTTCCGCCGATCATGCCGATGCCGATGAGCATCGTCTGCTGGATGATGACCATGATGATGGCCGGCATGACGAATGTCCCGTAACCCAGATAGGGGTTGAACAGGTTGTGCGACTCATAGATGACCGGCTGCGTCACGGCCTGTGCCTGCGGGATGTTGGCCCCCTTGGCGATGAGCCGCTGGAACTCGACCATGGCTCCCGTCCGCCCGATGGAGGTCACCAGCTCCTGGAATACCTGGCGGTACATCAGGAAGTAGCTGGCGTCGCAGTAGATGGCCACGTTGGCCTGCTCGCCTCCGTAGAGTTTTCGGTCGTAGTCGGAGGGGATGTAGACCACGCCGTAGATCTTGCGGCCGAAGAAGAGCTCCTTGGCCTCCTCCATCGAGGTTGGCTCGTAGGCGACATAGGTGTTCGGACCGGAGTTGAAGGTCTCGATCAGCGCCCGGCTCGTCGGGGTGCGGCACTCGTCGATCACGCCGATCGGGACGTTGCGCAGCACCTGCGAGCCGTAGGCCAGCGAGTAGGCCGTAGCGTAGATCAGGATCGCGAAGATCAGGATCAGCATGACGCCGCCGTCGGTGAAGATGGTCCGGAATTCGTTCCTTACGACCGAACGGAACTGGATCCAGTAGGATCCCAACTGTCGTGTCAATCGGTTCATGTCAGCTCCTCCCCCAGAATTTTTCCTCGGTGCAGACGCGCCTCAGGCGCGGCAGACACAGCAGCGGTAAGACGACGAAAAGCAGCAGCCACCCCAGGTCGGGCAGCGAGTAGATGACCGGTGCGCCGCGCAGCATCTGATCGACGAAGATGTCGGTGTAGAACGTGAACGGGAAGATGCGGCTCACCCACTGCATGGGCTCCCACATGGCCATGATCGGGAACGTGAGGCCCGAGAAGGTGAAGGCAAGCACCGAGTAGCCTCCGCCGATCGAGAGCGAGAGGCGCAGGTTGGCCAGGAGCGAGACGATCAGCGTGGCGATTGACTGGTAGCTGAGGATGAAGAGCAGCGTGCCGGTCAGGATGACGGCCAGGCTGCCGTTGAGCGGCGTCCCGACGATCTTGAAGATGATGACCAGCATCACCAGCGAGACAAGGAACAGCACCGTCGTGATCGGGGCGAGTTTCCCGACGAGGGCCGCCGCGGGCGAATCCCCCGCCGTGCGGAGCCACTCGCGCGCCGTGCCGTTCTTGAGCTCGGTGCCGATCGCGAAGACCGTGATCATCACCGTGAAGATCATGAGCATCATCGGCAGAAAACTCGGCGAGAGATAGTACCCGTAGTTGATGTGGGGGTTGAACAGCACGTGGCGGTCGAAGCGGACGGGCATCAGTTGCGCCATGGCCTGCCGTTCGGTGAGCCCCTGTTTCATGAGGATCTGCAACTGCACCCCGGCGGTGAAGGTCGTCACGGCGGTCTGGATGTCCTTCGAGAGCAGTCCGTTCACCGTGATGTTCGTGCCCGAGACATAGTTTTCGATGTGGGCCTGGCTGTTGCTCAGGATCTGCTTCTCGAAGAAGGCCGGGATCTGGACGACGGCCATCACCTTGCCTTCGCGGATGAGCCGTTCGCCCTCCTCCATCGACTGCACGCCGTAGGAGACGAGCGCCGTCGGCGTGTCGTCGATCATCTGCACTACCTTGCGCGAGAGCGTCGTGTTGTCCTCGTCGAGCACGGCGATCGGGACGTTGCGGATCGCACCCTGGTTGAAAAGCAGGGCGAAGAACGCAAACGAGACGACGGGCAGCAGGATCGTCAGCACGAAGTACATCGGCTGGCGTTTGGCCCGGCCCAACTCCCGCTGTGCGGCGGCGCAGCTGTTTTGCAGAAACCGCGGCATCGCTATCTGGCGATTTTATCCCAGTCCACGAGGACGCTCATGCCCGGGCGCAGGTTCTCCACCGGGGCGGTCGGCCGGGCCTTGACGGCAAACGTACGGATGTCGAACCCTCCCTGCGTGCGGGTTGCGGCCCATGTGGCGAAGTCGGCCTGCGGGGCGATGTAGGTCACCTCGAACTCCACGTCGCGGTCGAGGGCGGGTACGAATCCCGTCATCCGCGTACCGATGGTCATGCCCGGGAGCAGGGTCTCCTTGATGTTGAAGGTCACCCACATGTCCGACATGTCGAGGATTGCCACCACGGGGTATCCGCTGCCGACCAGCTCGCCCTCTTCGGCGATGATCGTCGAGACCTCGCCCGTGACGGGCGAATAGACCGAGGCATCGACCAGATACGACTGCACCTCGCTCACGGCACCTTCGGCCTGGCGGACCCGGGCCGCTGCGGCCTCCTTGTCCTCCTTGCGGGCGCCGTCCACGGCCATGTCGTACTGTGCCTTGGCTGCCAGCGCCGTGGCCTCCATGGCCTTGTAGTTGGCTTCGGCCTCATCGAACTTCTGGGCCGGGACCACCCCTTCGTTGTAGAGGTTCTGCACGCGCTCGTAGGTCTTGCGGGCCAGTTCGAGCCCGGCCTGGGCCTTCTCCCACATGTTCAGCGCGGCCTCGATCTGCTGGATCCGCGCGCCGGCCACGGCTGCGGCGTCCAGTGCGGCCGCCGCGCTCTTCACGGCCTCGGCCTGTTCGAGTTTGGCGTCCAGCTCGGGCGTCGAGATCATGTAGAGCAGCTCTCCCTTCTCCACGCGCTGCCCCTCCTCGACCTTCATCTCGTCGATGCGTCCGGGGACCTTCGACGAGGCCTTGTAGGTGGTGCACTCGACGGTGCCCTGAATCAGCATCGGGGTCCGTTTGTTGAGGTACCAGCTGATCAGCACGACCGAGAGGACGATGACCGCCGCGGCCGCCAAAATACCGATGATGTTGTTTCGTTTCATATCGCTTGCTTGTTATTTTTCGTCAAAGAGGATGACCCGTGCGTCCGACCGCCGGGAATATGCCGGGAACTCGTCGCTGATGCCCGCGGCCTCGAGCAGCTGTGCCAGCACGAGGTCGAAGTTGTAGGCGGCCTGAAGCCGTTCGGTCCGCACGCCGGCGAGGTTCAGCTCCGCGTCGATCAGGTCCGACGAGGAGCTCATCCCCTCGCGGAAGGCGGCCTCCTTCATGCGCAGGTACTCCTCGGCGAACGAGAGCGAGGCGTCGATCGACGTGATCTGGTTGCGGTAGTTGATCATCTGGTTGTAGAGCTTCTCGACCAGTACCGAGATGTCCTGCGAGGCCTTGTTCTGCAGTTCGCCGACGCGGCGCACGGTCTGCCGGGCAGCCGAGTACTGGTATTCGCGGTTCAATCCGTCGAAGAGCTTGATGTTCACCCCGACGCCCACGGCCCAGCGCGGTACGAATCCGGCAACCTGGTAGTTGTAGAACGAGCCGCCGCCCATGGCCACCACCTGCGGCAGGAAGGCCGACCGTTGCGCGCGGACGTTCTCCTCGGCGAGCTGCCGCTTGAGCGACACCTGCGAGAGCAGCGGGTTGCGCATCTCGGCCAACTCCTTGTAGTAGGCCAGCTCCTCGATCTGCCCGATGACGAACATCGCCGTGACGGGCTGCCAGTCGTTCTCGCGTCCGAGCGTGTTCGACAGTGCGCTGGAGATGGTCTCGACCTGCAGCTGGGCGTTGTGCAGCTCACGCTCGGCCTCGGCCATCTTGAATTCGACGTAGAGGCGTTCGCTCTGGGCGATCATGCCGTTTTTCTCGAGGGCCCGGGCATCCTCGAGGTGGCGGCGCACGCCGTCCACCACCTGCTGCCGCACGGCTACGACCTGTTGGGCCAGCGCGAGTCCGAAATAGCGCTCCACAAGCTCCGAGATCAGCGCATTGCGTGTCTGGTTGCCCTGCTCGGTGGCCGTGCGCTCATTGAGATGTGCGGCCCGGTTCGCGGCGTTGATCTTGCCGCCCATCCAGATCGGCACGGTCACCTCGCCGCCCACGAACCCGAAGCTCTGGTCCTGCAGCGTGAGGAACCAGTCGGCGTTCATCATCGGGTTGAGCAGCCCCTGGATTGTCGGGATGAGCGTGGGGTCGATCAGCCCGCTGCCGAGTATCTTTCCCGTGAGGTCCTTGGCCGGGCCTTTCAGGTTGTTGAAGTCGAATCCGATGTCCTTGGCCATGTAGGCGTAAGCTCCCGTGAGGTTGATCTGCGGCATGCGCAGTCCGATCGCGGCGCGGCGCTGCTGCTGTGCCGCCCGCTCCTCGTAGGCCGCCGCCTTCATGGCGGGGTTGTCCGTGAGGGTTACGGCGATCGCCTCTTCGAGCGACAGAGCCTGTCCAGGCTCCTGTGCCGGGAGGGGGAGCGCCGCGGTCATCGCTGTCGCCAGGCAGGCGATCCTGAGAAAGTTTTTCATAGCGATCATTGCGTTTGTGGGACAAATATATGGGATTTATCCGGAACTCTTCGGCAAATAGGTACTTTAGGCCATTATTGAACCCTTTTGTGGGTAATTTCTGCCCTTTCCCAGCCTGTGAGGTGGGCGTTTGCGGCCCGCACGCCTTCGGCCAGCTCGGGATATACCCTTACGTCGAGGCCTCCTTCGCGGAGTGTCAGCGCCCCGCGGCAGCAGACGAAACAGTCGGGTTCGTAGAGGGCGAAGACGGCGCGCGCGAATCCGTGTCGGAGCAGCAGTTGCGTGCAGCTCTCGGGTTCGCTCGCGCGTTTCGAGCAGGGCTCCATCGACGAGAACATCGAGGCGCCCCC
>OJMK01002950.1_pt1 | contig 10874 bp, 9 predicted proteins | sample 1597201 | NCBI WGS metagenome assembly OJMK01 (sample SAMEA2452125, study PRJEB22498) | human gut metagenome | reverse complement strand
GTGAACCACCAGACCATCCCCGCCGTGCTGATCGAGGCGCTGGTGTTCCTCGGCGGCGACATCCGCTGCGCGGACTACGCGACGCCCGGCACAAAGGAGGTCGGGCTGAACGCAGTTCCGGCGCTTGAGGGACGCAGGGGCTGCACGCTCGCGAACCACGGTGTGCTCGCCGTGGGCGGCGATCTCGCGCAGGCGTATCTCAACGCCGAGTATATCGAGGATGTGGCGAAGATCTACACCATCGCCCGCTCCGTCGGCACACCGGTGGAGCTGAAAAGTCTATAAAAAGCAGGAGAGCCGTTCCGTTTGGAACGGCTCCCCCGACAGTCTGTCGGCGGGGAGAGGGATTCCCGCCTTTTTTAGAGCTCAGGGCCCTGATTCTTCTTTGCCGCGGCGGCCGCTTCCTGCGGCGCAAAATAGCGGGATAACGGGCGGTAGAGCAGCGCGGTGATGACGAGGCAGAGCACCAAGTCGATCACCATGTAGCTGCCGTTGTAGGCGGCGGAGTAGATATAGGGGTTGGCAAAGGTCGTGTTGAACAGCTCCGTCGGCTCATAGATGCGGTAGATCGTGATGCCGCTGATGAAGTGGACGAGGAAACGGCACAGGCAGCCGACGACCGTGCCGATGTACACGCCGCCCTTCTGCTTGCGGAACAGGCAGGCCACGCCCAGCACGCCGTAGGCGAGCACATAGTCGAGCAGCATCGAGGTCGGGCCCCAAGCGTAAGCGCCGTCGAAAATGAGCTGCAGAAGACCGTAAGCGAAGGAGGCGAGAAAGCTCTCCTTGCAGCCCCAGCGGGCACAGTAGAGGAAGATCGGCAGCATACCGATGCACACGCTGCCGCCCTGCGGCAGCTCAAGGAGCTTGACATAGCTCAGCGCGGTGGCGGCGGCTACCATCAGTGCGCCCTCGGTGAGGGCGCGGGTCTTGGTTTGGGTCATGGTTTTTCTCCTGCTTTCTGAAAAGATCAACCCCAATGGTCCGATGAAAAAATGCCGCATTGCGGCGATCGCAATGCGGCATACCTCATCAATATCCTTCGCATTCCTACGCCGGCATTACCCGGATCAGGTTCGAGGGACTGGGACGGCGTTACGCCCCGATCTCAGCCGGCTTGCGCCAGCGCCCCTTGGAATTGTCGAGTTTTATTATAGGTTTTTGAACGGGTTTGTCAAGGGGTAATCTGCACAATTTTTACGACTTGCCATCGTGCGCGGCTTACGGTACAATAAGAACCATAAACCATCCCAGGGAGGGTAAACCATGAAACGCTGCTTTATCTACGCCGCGGGCACCTTTTACGGCCTGCGGGAGCCGCCGCGCGGGGGCGATCTTCAGATCGCCGCAGACGCGGGACTGCATCTGTGCGAGCGCCTTGGCGTCCGACCGGACGTTGTGCTAGGCGACTTCGACTCGATGGATGTCCGTCAAGCGCCGGCGGACTGCATCCGCGTGCCGGTCGAGAAGGACGACACCGACACCATGCTCGCGCTCCGCGAGGGATTTCGCCGCGGCTGCGATACCTTCTATCTCTATGGCGCGACCGGCGGGGCGCGGCTCGACCACACGCTTGCAAACCTCCAGTCGCTTGCCTTTCTCCTGCGTCACGGCGCGCGGGGGTATCTCTACGACCGCGACTTTGTTTACACGGTGATCGAAAACGAAACGCTCGCACTCGAGCGTGAGGTGGACTGGGGCATTGTCTCGCTCTTCAGTATGGGCGACCGCGCCGAGCACATCACGCTCGAGGGGCTGCAATATCCGCTCACGGACGGGACGATCGACTGCGGCTTCCCGCTCGGCGTGAGCAACCACATCGTCGCGCCGACGGCGCGCATCACCGTGGGGCGCGGGCCGCTGCTCGTCGGCTGGGAGCTGCCGAAATTGGCCGGGGAGGAGTAAGATTCTCGCACGGCGAGAGACAGTCCCGCTCCGTTGGGTGGCATTCTCTCTGACGCGGAGGTAGAATCGAGCCATCCAAAGACCAAAAGGAGGTCGCTTTTATGGAAAAGAAAACAATGGGCAGCTTCCTCGCGGCCCTGCGCCGCGCGAGCGGCATGACGCAGAAGGAGCTGGCGGAGCGGCTGAACGTGTCGGACAAGTCCGTCTCCCGCTGGGAGCGCGACGACGGTGCGCCGGATCTTGCGCTTATTCCGGTCATCGCGGAGGTATTCGGCGTGACCTGCGACGAGCTGCTGCGCGGCGAACGAGCCGCGGCGGGGGAGGAGCAGGGCGCACAGTCCACGCCAAAGGGCGAGCAGCAGAAAAAGCACCTGCTCGCGGCGAGCCTTTCGCGCTTTCGCTCGCGCTGCTGTATCGCGCTCGCGCTTGCCGCTGCGGGCTTCCTTGTGGCGATGGCGTGCAACAGCGCCCTTGACCGCGCGCTGCTCGGCTTCTTCCTCGGCGCGGTGTTCTTTGTCGCGGCGGCCGCCGTTGAGACCGTGCAGCTCAATGCCGCGCTCCTTGCCATACACGACGAGGAGGGGGAGAATGTCGATGCCTTCCGCCGCGCGGTCGTCCGCGGCGCGGAACAGGCCTACGGCGCCGCATGGGTGCTCTTTGCCTGCACGCTGCCGCTGCTGTGGGCGTTTCATCCGGTCACGATAAACGGCTTCATCGTCAGCCGCACGGGCGTCGGCGTCTCGCTCACGTTCTGGCAGGCGGCGCTTGTGCTGCTCGCCGCGGTGCTGCTCGCTTTTTTTGCCGTATGGATCGCCGGGCGCCGGCTGGTGAAAAAGGGCTTTCTCCCGCCGGAGGAGAAAACGGAGGCGCAGCGCAAAAACGACAGGCTCCTGCGCACTACGGCGCTCACGCTCTGCGCGGCGCTGGCGCTGAGCGCCTTTATCAACCGCGCGCTTGTCGGCTTCGGCGACACAAGGCGGCTCGCCGAGGGCGTGGAGTTCACGGACTTTGACTCGTTCAAGCGTTATATGCGAAAGCCTGTCAAGCCGACCTATGACAGCGGCGGAGGGTTTGCGACGGAGACCGCCGTTGCCGAAAGCCCGCTCTACTACGAGAATGACACGCCGATCTACCGCTCGCAGACCGAGGGCGCGACCATTGAGGACGACAACGGAAATGTGCTCTGCTACTTCATCTGGCGCAACCGCTCGGTCGTTTTCTGGCGGACAGGGCCAAAGGCAGACGGCTATCTGCCCGTCACCGTCTACACGCAGGAGGCGATGTCGCTGGCACAGCAGAAGGCAAAGCGCATCAACACCGTGTTCTACGGCGTCTATGCCGCCGAGGCTGTCGCCGCGCTGGCCATCTACCTCCGCAAGCGCGAAAAGTGAAGAGAGCAAAGAGAAAGCGCAGCCAAACGGCTGCGCTTTCCTTATGCTGTTTTCAGATGTGAACGACCTTCAGCTCGCTCGCCTCAAAGAGGCCGAGACGCTTGCCGACGTTGACGTACACCTGCGGGTCGCCGCTGGTACAGATGGTGAAGGTGCCCTTCTTCTGCGGGTTCAGGGCATTCTGCTCGGCGAGGTACGCCTTGACGGCATTCGCCTGCTCGAGCGCGGGGTTGATGAGGTGCAGCTGCGGATAGCACTCGTGGAAGTTTTCCTCCACGATGGGGTAGTGCGTGCAGCCGAGAATCAGGTCGTTGACCTTCTCGCGGGAGAGAATGTTGTCGACCTGCGTGGTGATCTCAAGATTGATGTCGTGCTGGTTGAAGTCGCCGCGGTCCACGAGTGCCGCGAGCAGGGGAGAGCCCTTGCCGACCACATGGCAGTCGGGGTTGCCCTGATGGATGAGTTCGGCGTACTTGCCGGAGGCGACGGTGAATTCCGTGCCGATCAGGCCGACGCTGGAGAGCTTCTCGCGGATGACGTACTTGGCCGCCTCCTCCACGATGCTGATGATGCGGAAATCGAAGCAGGGACGAAGGCGCTCGGCCATCGTGGAGATGGTGTTGCACGCCACGGCGGTGCACTTCACACCGTTGGAGCCGAGGAACTGGAGCATATGGCAGCTCAGCTCAAAGATCTGATCTGCGGTCTTGTTGCCGTAGGGGCAGTTGGCGCTGTCGCCGAAGTAGATGATGTCCTCACCGGGCAGGATGCGCTGCAGCTCGCGCACGACGGTCAGTCCGCCGATGCCGCTGTCCATCACGCCGATGGGATTGGACTTGTTGAGCATGGTAAAACCTCCTCAAAATGCAGTGGCATTTTCTTCCGTTATTGTACCACAGGAAAGTCAAATTGCAAGCAGAAAGATATGGACGGAAATTATATGGGACTTTTCTGCGAAAATCCTTGCAATTCTGTAAATTTCTGCTACCATAATATTTGGTGGAGTTTGGCGCAGTATGCCATCTCTGCCGCGGGAACTGTAAAATACGGATCGGGAACACACAGAAGATTGGTGACGGTATGACGATTTTTAACTTTATTTCGCTCTTCGGCGGGCTGGCACTGTTTCTCTACGGTATGCAGCTCATGGGCGACGGATTGAAGAAGGGCTCGTCCGGCGCGCTCAAGGCGGCGATGGAGAAGGTGACGAACAATCCGCTCGTCGGCTTCCTGCTCGGCCTTGCGGTCACGGCGGTCATTCAGAGCTCGACGGCGACCATCGTGCTCACCTCGGGCCTTGTCGGCGCGGGCGTGCTGACGCTGCACCAGTCCATCGGCATCATCCTTGGCGCGAACGTCGGCACGACCATCACGGGTCAGATCATCCGTCTGCTCGACCTCAACGCCGACGGCGGCGCGTGGCTCAACATCTTCAAGCCCTCCACGCTTGCGCCCCTTGCGGCCATCGCGGGCATCCTCTTCATCATGGCCATCAAGACCCCGCACAGCGACACCGTCGGCAGCATCACGATGGGCTTCGGCATCCTCTTCACCGGCCTTCTGAACATGACCGCAGCGGTCAGTCCGCTGGGTGAGTCGCCCGCGTTTGCGCAGATGTTCTCCGGCCTTGCCGACGCGCCGGTGCTCGGCTTCCTCGCCGGTACGGGCGTAGCCTTCCTCATTCAAAGCTCGTCGGCGACCATCGGCATCCTGCAGGCGCTCTCCATGACGGGCGCGCTGACGTTCGGCTCGGTCTACGCCATCATCATCGGCGTGAACATCGGCGACTGCGTGACCACCGCCATCGTCTGCTCCATCGGCTCGAAGGCGGACGCAAAGCGCACGGGCGTCGTCCACATTATCTTCAACCTCTGCGCCTCCGTCATCATCATCACGGCGCTGACCGTCCTGCATCATGCGGGCGCGCTCGACGGCCTGTGGGGGCAGACGATGACCTCCGGCGCCATCGCGAACGTCCACACGATCTTCCGCCTTTCCACCGCGATCCTGCTCCTGCCGGTGTGCGGGCAGTTTGAAAAGCTCTCCCGCGTCCTCGTCAAGGACGATCAGCAGATCGGCGAGAACGTCGACCACGAGCTCTCCCAGCTCGACGAAAAATTCTTTGCCTCGCCCGCGCTGGCGCTCTCCGCCGCGTCGGACGCCATCGGCGCCATGGCGCGCCTTGCGCGCACGGGCGTGATGAGTGCGCTGGACGTTCTGCATCATTTCGACCGGCATACCATCGACGTGATCGACCGCAACGAGGACCACATCGACGCATTGGCCGACAGCGTGGACAATTATCTCATCAAGCTCTCCAGCCATGTCCCGCCGGGACACGGCAACGACCTGCTGAACTACTACATCCAGTGCTTTTCCGAGTTTGAGCGCATCGGCGACTATGCCGTGAACCTCACGGAGAACGCCGAGGAGCTGCGCGGCAAGGGCATCGAATTTTCCGAGACCGCGCAGCAGGAGCTGCAGGTGCTCGGCGAGGCTCTGCGCGAGATCATGGACTATGCCTACCGCAGCTTCACCGCCGTGGACGCGCAGACCGCCCGCCGCATCGAGCCGGTGGAGGAGGTCGTGGACGACATGGTGGCAACGCTCCGCACCAACCACATCCGCCGCCTGCGCGATGGGCAGTGTACGGTCTACGCGGGGCTGGTGTTCCTCGATATCCTTATCAACGCCGAGCGTATCGCCGACCAGTGCTCCAACCTCGGCGTCTACACCATCTCGCAGTTCGATCCCTCGGTTATGAACAGCCATCATGAGTATATCCACCGTCTGCATCAGGGCAACGACCCGGTGTTCAACCGCGAGTATCAGGAAAAGCACGAAAAATACTTCGGAATGCTCAGCGCCATCAACGACTGAGAACAAAAGGACAGAGAAAAAAGCGCCGCGGCTGCGGCGCTTTTTTGCGTCCTTATTTCAGCGTATCGCTGTTGTTGAGCACCGGCACGCTGTAGAGAAACAGTACGTCCGCGTCGGTGAAGTCCAGCAGCTTGCCCATCTGGGAGGAGGGAAGATAGCGGATATCCGCCAGCGTGATCTTTGCGTAGCCCTCGGCGAGCAGGGGAGCAAGGGAGCTGCCGAAGGAGTCGCGGAAGACGATCAGCTCGCGGTCGGTTTCGGCGTTCGGATTTTCGATCGACAGGAGGGAGACCGAGCCGGAGAGGAACAGCTCATAGGGATCGTTCCCCGCGCCCTTTTCCATGTCGTACACCGCGCCGGGCTTGCCGGTCTCGTAGTTGTAGACCGTGCAGCCTGCGAGCGTCTCACTCGTGAGATAGCGCAGCTCGTCGGGCTGCATGGGCAGCGCCGCGTAGCCGTAGTACACGCCGTAGTAGGGGCGGTCGAGCACCTGCTCCGTGTACTCGTCCGTGAGCGTCACGCCCATCTCACGCGCGAGGTACGCTGCCACGGCGGGCAGCCTTTCCTGCCGCCAGTGGGAGTCCGTGCGGTAGTAATCGTCCAGCGTCAGCTGACCGAAGAGGTCGATATACTGCGCGAAGTCCGTCTGCTCCCGCAGAGCCTCGACGAAGGCTTCGTAGTCGATGGCGGGATAGCCGTTCGTCTCCGCGAGAAAGTAGTTCTTGTCGGGGATGACGGAGAGGTAGACCCTTGCGCCCGCGTCCGCCATGAAATTTTCGTAGAGATAGCGGAAGCGCTCGGCGGCGTGGTCGATGGAGCTTTCGTTCATCGGATATTCGAGCTTTGCGGCATAGCCGTCCTTGATATAGACGCCGTTGTTGTCCTTCTGCCGGTAGACGTAGAGCTGGTTGAGCGCCTTGAGCGTGCGCCACTCGTCGCGCAGAGGGAACTGGTCGAGCGCATAGCCCTCAAAGTCGGACATGAATTTGCCGCTGAGCACGGCGTCCATGCGGACGGCGGGAAGCTGCTTGAGCCTGCGCCGCTCGCTGAGCGAGAGACTGTCGGCGGGCTTGAGCGCTGCCCACGCCCCGAAGCCGAAAAGAAACGCGGCAAGGAGCACGACGGTCACGATATTTTTGATGCGTTTGTTCATCCTCGCACCCCCTTAGAAGCGGAAATACAGGAACGGATTGAATGAGCCGTCTACAAGATAGCCGATCGAGACCGCGAGCACAGAGACGAGTACGAGCGGCTCGAGCACATCGACGACCATTGCTCCGGCTCTGGTCGAGCCAAGCTGCTCCACGATCCGCTTTGGCAGCGGCGTTGCGCCGACGATGCCGATGAGAAACACCACGGCAAAGCTCCTGAGGTAGTACAGGCTGATCGGGTTGACCGCGCTCACGCCCGCCGCGCCGAACAGTCCGCCGATGGCCGCGGCAGCCTCGCCGACGCTGTTCGCGTCAAAGAGCACAAAGCTCACGATCACCAGCAGCAGGACGTAGAGGTGCTTCAAAATGTGTGTTTTCGCAAGCGCCCTGCCGTACCAGAGCTTTTCCGCCGTCAGGAACACGGCGAAGAATAGCCCCCACAGCACAAAGTTCCACGCCGCGCCGTGCCAAAGACCGGTCAGCAGCCAGACGATCAGAATATTGCGCAGCCACTTTGCTTTGCTCACGCGGTTGCCGCCGAGCGGGATATACACATAGTCGCGGAACCATGAGCCAAGGCTCATGTGCCAGCGCCGCCAAAACTCCGTGATGCTCGCGGAGATGTAGGGATAGTCGAAGTTCTCAAGATAGCGGAAGCCGAAGATGCGCCCAAGGCCGATGGCCATGTCGCTGTAGCCGGAGAAATCGAAATAGATGTTCAGCACGCAGGCGGCGGCGTAGAGCCAGTAAAAGAGTACGGAGCGGTCGGCGCTCGCCTTGAACGTCGTGATAAGCTCGTAAAAGACGTTCGCCAGCAGGACCTTTTTGCCCAGCCCCAGTACGAAGCGCCGCGCGCCGGCGGCGACGTCCGCGAGGGAATGGGTGCGATGCTCCAGCTGAGAGGCAATGTCCGAGTAGCGCACGATGGGGCCGGCGATGAGCTGCGGGAACATGGCGATATAGGCGGCAAGGTCGATGAAATTACGCTGCGCCTTCACGTCGCCGCGGTAGACGTCCACCACATAGCTGAGGATCTGAAAGGTGTAGAAGCTGATGCCGATGGGCAGCGCCACGCGGAGCAGCGGAATATGCAGCCCCGTGAGCGCGTTAAAGCCGGAGAGGAAGAAGTCCGCGTACTTGCAGTAGCCCAGAAGTCCCAGACTGAACACGAGCGAGAGCGTCAGAAAGAGCTTCGCGCGCCCGCGGTCCGCCCGGTATTTCTCCACCAGACGGGCAAGCACATAGCCCTGCACGATGGACGCGAGCATGAAAACAACAAATTTCGGCTCGCCCCAGGCGTAGAAGAACAGGCTTGCGAGCAGCAGCACGGTATTTTTCCAACGCATCGGTACAAGGAAATAGAGCACGAACACGCAGGGCAGGAAATAGAAAAGGAAGGGAATACTGGAAAACAGCATACGGTTGGCTCCTCATTTGAAATGGACAGCGCCCGCACCAAAGCGGTTCGGGCGCTGCTGTATTATTGCGCGCTTAGGCGACAGGCGCTTCAAGGGCGGTGTCTTCGCCGTCGGAGAACTCACCTTCACCGATCATCTCGTCATAGGCGATGGCAGCGTCGGAATACGCCGCCTGAAGCTTATCGCGGAAGGTGTTCACCAGCTCCTCGTCACCGTAGACGGAGACGACATAATTGCCCAGCGTGGCGATGACCAGCTTATCGGGGAAGCCGCACATCCACTGCTTGTTCTGGATGGCGTCGCGCAGGTCCTCGGCGAGCTTCGCCGCGTCGTCGCCGTTCTTCACGCGCAGCGCGCCGCAGGTGAAGGTGTTGGCGTTCATCATGTGCATGAGGGAGGCGGCGTCGTCGATGAGAGAGGCGTCCTCAGTCGGCACGGTGAGCAGGAAGTTAAGGTTGTCCGCGTTGGAGGGGTCGAACGCGCCGGGGGCATCGTCAACGCTGGTTTCATAGTCGCCGCCGGCAGCGGGGAACTTTTCGTCGTCGGTGTAGCTGTCCCAAACCTTGGTGAGCAGGGCAAGGGAGTCGGCGGGAGCGTCGGCGTTGTTCTTGCCGTCGTCCTTTTTGCCGCAGGCCATCAGCGAAACGGCCATGACAAGCGCGAGCATGAGGGAAAGTGTTCTTTTCATCGTGTTGATTCTCCTTGGAAAATGTATTTTGCCGGTCACAAAAGTGACTTCGGGATGTATAGACGCAGAAAAACCGAAAAGGTTCCCATATTTTACAGGAAATTTTTGCTTTTGTCAAAGCCGCCGCACGCAGACCTTGCATTGACGGGGAATCGTTGCTATAATACCCAAAAACCATTCTTTATAAAGGATAACGCAATGAAAGAGATTTTAAACACAATGCTTTCCGCTTTGACGCGCGGCGAGGGTGTGATGCTCTGCAGCATCCTGAAGGCCGACGGCTCCTCCCCGCGCGGCGCGGGCGCACATATGGCGGTCTTTTCCGACGGCACAGCGCTCGGCACGGTCGGCGGCGGCGCGGTGGAGCGGCAGTCCATTCTCCTCGCGCGCGAGCTGCTGAAGGGGAAGCGGAACGCCCTGCGGGACTTTGCGCTCCGCCCCGAGGCGGCGAACAGCACGGGCATGGTCTGCGGCGGCGACGTGACGGTTTGGTTCCAGTATATTCCGCCTGAGAACGCCGCGCAGATCGGAGTGCTGCGCGCCTGGCGCGACGCGCTCGGCAGCGGCAGAAACGTCTGGCTCTGCCTCGTGCTCGACGGCGAGACGCTGCGCGAATTTCGCCTCCTTACGGCGGACGAGCTGCGCCACGGCACGGAGGGCTTCTTTACCTCCCGACCCTACTGGGACGGCAGCAGCTTTGTCGAGCCCATCGTCCGCGCGGGGCGCGTCTACCTTTTCGGTGCGGGCCATGTCGGCCGCGCCCTCGCCCCGGTGCTGCGCTATGTCGGCTTCGAGGTCACGGTGTACGATAACCGCGCGGAGCTGGCAAGCCCCGCACATTTCCCCACGGCGCATGAGATCATCGTCGGCGATTTCCGCCGTATTTTTGACAAGGTCTCACTGACCGCCGACGACTACGCCGTGGTCATGACGCCGGGCCATCAGGCGGACTATGAGATCTTAGAGCAGGTGCTTCGCACGCTGGCGACCTACATCGGCTGCATCGGCAGCCGGAAGAAGGTCGCGCTCACGCGCGAAAGGCTCGCCGCGGCGGGCTTCTCGCAGCAGGACATCGACCGCGTTCACGCGCCCATCGGTCTGCCGATCCTGGCCGAAACGCCGGAGGAGATCGCCATCAGTGTCGCGGCCGAGATGATCCGCCACCGCGCGGAGCATCTGTAAAGGAGTATTGCTATGCAGATCGCGCCATTGCTGAATATCGGTCGCGGCGTCACCGCGCTCATCGGCGGCGGCGGCAAAACGACGCTGCTCTATACGCTCACGGAGGAGCTGCGGAAAAAGGGCACGGTCCTTCTCTGCACCTCGACCCACATCATGCGCCCGACGCAGTACGAGGTGCTGGAGCGGGCGAGTGAAGCGGAGGTCTCCGCCGCGCTCAGCGCGCACGGCGCGGTCTGCGTCGGGGAGCCGTCCGCCGAGG
>OJMK01002949.1_pt1 | contig 10877 bp, 12 predicted proteins | sample 1597201 | NCBI WGS metagenome assembly OJMK01 (sample SAMEA2452125, study PRJEB22498) | human gut metagenome | reverse complement strand
CTATGATTTTGACGCGCGCTGCGATGACGGACTGGTGTTCCACAAGGACGAGGAGCTGTATAACACAGTCAATGCGGAGGGCGAAATTCTTTCAAAATTCCTCAAAAAGAAGCTCGATTACCGCAAAGGCGGCAACACGGGCTTTGAAACGTGCATCACGCGGCTGCAAATGCAGACATATTTGTGCGTTTCGGATTTTATCCGCCTGAAGGATAAAAATGGCAGGCCCTACGGCTGGGCGGTGGCGCAGTACACGACGCCGGAGCATTTATTCGGGTACGATTATGTGACGTCTGCGTATAAGAGCGAACCGAAGGACTCCGAAGAAAAAATGATTGCACACCTTAAAAACCTGCTTCCGGCGACGGAAGTGCAGATACAAAAATTACTAAAGTAGTTGGGAGGAAAGCGTATGCTTCAACAAGTTATGACAGAGCCGGGCAAGATCATTTTCCGGGAAATTCCCGTTCCGGAAATCGGGGACGGGCAGGTGCTGGTGAAAATTATGGACATCGGCGTTTGCGGCTCGGACATCCACGTGTATCACGGCAAGCATCCTTTCACGAAATACCCCGTGACGCAGGGACATGAGGTCTCGGGTGAAATTGTAAAGTGCGGTGCGAATGTCGAAGGGCTTACCGTCGGGCAGAAAGTGACGATTGAGCCGCAGGTGTACTGCGGCAAGTGCTATCCGTGCCGACACGGCAAGTACAATCTGTGCGAGGAGCTGAAAGTCATGGGCTTCCAGACGACGGGCACGGCATCCGAATTTTTTGCGGTGGACGCAAAGAAAGTGACACCAATCCCTAAAGGCATGAGCTTTGAAGAGGGCGCGATGCTGGAGCCGCTTGCGGTGGCGGTGCACGCCGTGCGGCAGATGGGCGACGTGACCGGCATGAATATTGCGGTGCTCGGTGCGGGGCCGATCGGCAACCTTGTGGCGCAGGCGGCAAAAGGCCTTGGCGCGGCGAAGGTGATGATCACCGACGTGAGCGACTACCGTTTGGAGAAAGCCAAGGAATGCGGCGTGGACGTTTGCGTGAACACGAAGGAGAAGAACTTCGGCGAGGCGCTCGTTGAAGCGTTTGGCCCGGACAAGGCGGACGTCATTTATGACTGCGCGGGCAACAACGTGACGATGGGGCAGGCCATTCAGTATGCGCGCAAGGGTAGCGTGATTGTGCTTGTGGCAGTGTTTGCCGACATGGCGACTGTTGATCTGGCCGTGGCGAACGACCACGAGCTTGACATTAAGAGCACGATGATGTACCGCCACGAGGACTACGTGGAAGCGGGAAAAGTGCAGTTAAAGCCGCTTATCTCGAAAATTTTCCCGTTTGCGCAGTACCTTGACGCGTATAAATACATTGACGCGAACCGCGAGACGACGATGAAGGTCATCATTGCCGTGCAGGAAAAATAAACGGAAAAAGACCGGGAAACACGCGCTGTGCTTCCCGGTCGATTTTATGTCGTGGTTTTTACTCAGCCTTCAAACCGCTTTGCGGCATCTTCGAGCTCTTCGATGATGTGGATGTGCTGCGGGCAGTGCGCTTCGCAGGAACCGCAATGGAGACATTCGCTTGCCTTGCCGCCTTCGCGTGTTGCGGATTCGTAGCCGCTGCGATCGACATTACCCTCGGAGCCGAACTGCTTCTGGTGATTTACGGCGCGGAAAATGTCCGGGATGTGGATCTGCATGGGACAGTCGTCTACGCAGTACCGGCAGCCGGTACATGGAATAGTGGGAATGGCGTTGAGTTTTTCGACGACGGTTTTCAGCACCTCGTGCTCCTTGTCACTGAGCGGTTCAAAGTGCTCCATGTAGGAGACGTTATCGTCAAGCTGCGCTTTGGTGCTCATACCGGAGAGTACGGTGAGGATGTTATCGAGACCTGCGCAGAAGCGGACAGCCCAAGACGGGATGGAAAGCTCAGGATTCTGTGCCTTCATGATGCCCTGAATTTCGTTGTTCATGCTTGCGAGGGAACCGCCCTTGACCGGCTCCATAACGATGATGGGTTTATTGTGCTTGACGGCGACCTCGTAGCACTTTCTGGACTGCACGTTATCGTTTTCCCAGTCGATGTAGTTGAGCTGGAGCTGTACGAATTCGGCTTCCGGGTGCTTGGTGAGCGCTTCGTCGAGCACTTCCGCGCTGTCGTGGAACGAGATGCCGACATGGCGCACCTTGCCCTCGGCCTTGAGCGCAAACGCCGTTTCATAGGCGCGGCAGGCCTTGAAATGCTCAAAATTTTTCATGCTCTGCGCGTGCATCAGATAGAAGTCGAAATCGTCCACGCCGCAGGCGGCGAGCTGGCTTTCAAAAAAGGGCCGGATGTCCGCCTCCGTTTTGAAGAAGTTCGCCGTCAGCTTGTTGGTCAGAACATAGTCCTCACGCGGATAGCGGCTCGTCAGGCAGGCCTTCAGCGCCGTTTCGCTCCTCCCATCCAGATAGCCGTGGGCGGTGTCAAAATAGTTGAAGCCGGCTGCCAGAAAGGCGTCCACCATCTGCCGCGTCTGCGCGAGATCGACCTCCTCTCCCTGCATCGGCAGGCGCATAAAGCCAAAGCCAAGATTCTTTTTGATCTTTTCCATATCCGCTTCTCCTCTCGTTTCCCCTCCGACGTCGGTCCGTTGTTTTTTATGATAGCATAACTCGCGCCGCCGGAAAATACCCTTTTCTCGTTTTTTAACAAAACTTACCTCCTTTCGCTTTGCATACCGACAAAAAATCCGGCAAAGCTATGTTTGCGATACCCAAAAGCAACAAACCCAACCAAACATTCAAACAAAAGGAGAAAATCATTATGTCCAGCAAGAATACCAACAAGCTCAACGTTCCCGAGGCCCGCGCGGCCATGAACAAGTTCAAGATGGAAGCCGCCAGCGAGGTTGATGTGTAAAGGCCACAAAAGAAAATAACAACATACACAGCTGGAAACACTCATTTACATAAGAGCCTGCCATGAAAGCAGGCTCTTTTTTCATGCCTTTTCCAGCGCTAAGGAGGAAAATCGACATGGCGGAGAGCATGATATACGATTATTACTACGGAGACGAAAGCAGTCAATTTTCTTTTTACCGCATCCCCCGCCAGCTTGTCACTGGGCAGCAGTTCAAGAAAATATCCACAGACGCGAAGCTGCTATATGGCCTCCTACTTGACCGAATGGGTCTGTCAGCGCGGAACGGTTGGTACGATGACGCTGGCAGGGTCTATATCTTTTATACATTGGACGAGATACAAGAGGACTTAAATTGTGGTCACGAAAAGGCTGTCAAATTATTGTCCGAACTGGATACAGATAAAGGCTGCGGTCTGATCGAGCGAGTAAAGCAAGGCCAAGGCAGACCAACAAAAATCTATGTCAAACGCTTCACTACCCACCGAGTTCCTGCTGAAACCCCTGCGCCGCAGGAGTTTCCCAGACTTCCGAAAATCGGAAGTCAAGAAGTCGGAAAATCAGAAGTCAAGAGTTCCGATAATCCGAAGTCAAGACTTCCGTTTTTCCGAAGTGCAGACTTCGGAAAATCAGACGGTAATTATATTGAATCTAATCAAACTGATTTTAGCTATACAAATCAATCTATCCATCCATCGCCTTCCGCCGAGCAGCCGAGATGGATGGATAGAAGCGAGTATCTGAGAGAGATCAAAGAAAATATCGAATACCCGTTTCTTTGTCAACAGTTCAATGCCGACGATGTGGATGAGGTCGTGGGGCTAATGGCAGATGTGATGTGTTCCACACAGTCAACCGTGCGGATCGGCGGAGAAAACATACCGCTGTCGCAGGTGCAAGCCCGCTTCTACCGGCTGGACTACTCGCTGATGGTCTATGTGTTTGAGTGTCTGCGCCGCAATACCACACAAGTCCGTAATATCCGCGCTTATCTGCTTACCACGCTGTTCAATGCCCCGCTTACGATGAATAACCACTATCAGGCCGAAGTCCAACATGACTTTGGCCTTTAATTTTTGGTTGAAAATGTGGCTCAAAATGAGACACATTTTTCGACATAAAACTTGAATATGGAGGTAAATCAATGCCCAACGAAAAGAAAAACCCGCTGATCGGTGCGTTTCGGACGCCTGTTGCCGGAGCGCCGCCCACTCCAACACCGCCTATTCCCGCCAAAGAAACCAAACCGCCCATTCTGTCGCCCGCCGCTGTCAAGCCCGGTGAAGTGAAGAAACCTGCTGAACCTGCCAAGGACGATAAGGCAGCCAAGGATGGAAAACCCGCTGCGGCTCAGGTCACTCCCGTCAAACCAGACGAAATGAAGAAGCCCGCCGAATCCGCCAAAGATGATAAGGCAGCTAAGGATGGAAAGCCCGTTGCGGCTCCGATTACTCCCCCCAAGCCTGACGAAGTGAAGAAGCCCGCTGAACCTGTCAAGGACGATAAGGCAGCTAAGGATGGTAAGCCTGTTTCGGCCCCGATCACTCCCAACGAACCTGATGAGGTGAAGAAGCCTGCCGAACCTGCCAAGGACGATAAGGTGGTCAAGGCTGATAAGCCCGCTGATGTTCCCACCGCTTCCACCAAGTCTGCCGAGGTTAAAAGGCCCGATGAACCGGCCAAGACGGCGGTGCCGCAAAAAACGCCGGAACAGCCCAAAGATGCTGTGGCGGCTACCCGTACCGCAGATGGGCCGAAAGGCTCAGCTGTGACCAAGGTGTTTGAGGATCGGTTGGACGCCCCTGCCGAAGCTGATTTTTTCAAGTTGCCTATCCCTAATGAGGGGGAAATTTACAGTATGGCCGTTCATCCGGCATATCTGAAGGACTTTCTGGATCACCCCTTTACGGTGAACCGTGAGACGCAGGACTATAAAGACCTGTTTGAATCCATCAAAAATTACGGTATCCGTGAACCTGTCCTCTGCCGCCCCGGCCGCAACGGCGGCCTTGAAATTATTTCCGGCCATCGCCGCCATGACATCGGCGCACAGCTGAATTATCCCATCCCTGTTTTAATCGAGCGTGTGGACGAGGATGACGCGCAAATCCAGTGCGTAGATGGCAACCTCCACCGCAAGGACATTCCCATCTCTGAATTGGCCCGCGCCGCACAGATGAAAATGGACGCTTTGAAACGCAAGGCTGGCCGCCGTTCTAAGGCGGACATTCTGGCAGGCAAAGCGCCGATGAAGCGCAGCGATGAGCAGGTCGGTGAAGATTTGGGCATGAGCCGTGCCAGTGTGCAGCGTTTGATGCGCGTCAATCAGTTGGAGGAGCCGTTGAAAAAGATGGTAGACAAGAAGGAACTTCCGCTGGACACCGCCGAGCAAATTTCCCACATGAAGCCTGCCGAGCAGAAAACCCTTGTTGACGCTATCGAGAAAGAGGGCGGTAAAGTCCCCTCTAAGACCGAGGCGACCAAACTCAAGGAGGAAAGCCGTGCCGGTACGCTCACTTCGCAGAAAATTGAGAGATCGGTGGCGCCTACCAAACGAGAGGTCAATCCTCCGTTGAAGGTCACTTTTCAGGATGACGAACTCCGCCCCTATTTCCCGGACGAGGGGACTACGGTTGCCACGGTCAAGCGCACCATGTTTGAAGCGCTGGATCTCCGCAAGCGCGCCATTGAGCGGCAGAAGGCCAGAGATGCAGAAAAAAGCGGTACGGCTAAAAAGCCTCCTACCCCGGCAAGGTGAGCAGGAATGGAAGAAAAACGAGTTTGTCAGGGCTATGCCGTGATCGACTGTCTTAGGGTGGGCGAGGTCGAGATCGTCCTCGCCCATAATCCCAAAGCCGTGTCCCCCTATGTGACATGGAAAGCCTACGCACATTCCGGCTTTCAAGACTTCAATTTCGGAAACTATTTTAGCAATAAACAGGCCGCCAGAGCAGATATGATTGCCAGAGCCAGAGAAGCGGCCCGCGATTTACCGCCCGGCCATCGTGATAAAGAAAAATCTTCCCGCCATCGGAAAAAATCTGACTGGGAGCGCTGACGCCCAAAAGGGCGTTTTTTCGTCTCAAAATGAGACGCATTTCGACAGGAGGTGGTGATAGATAGACTATCAGGAGCGAATGGAAAAGGTGCAGAAACTCACTGACCAGCTGGAAACAGGCATCACAGAATTGTTCAACAGTGAGCGGTATGCCGCATATCTCAGTACAATGGCTAAATTCCACCGTTACAGCTTCGGCAATATTCTTTTGATTTTGTTACAGTGTCCCGGTGCTTCTCAGGTAGCCGGATACGGTGACTGGAAAAAGAATTTTGGCCGACAGGTCAAGCGGGGCGAGCATGGCATCACCATCCTCGCCCCCTGCCCTTATCGCAGGCAAGAAGAAGTGGAGGAAACTGCCCCGGACGGTTCTTCCAGCAAATCAGTCCAGTGGGTGCAGCGCATGAGTTTTCGGACAGTTACCGTGTTCGACATAAGCCAGACAGAGGGGAAACCGCTGCCGGAAATTGCCAAAAAGCTGACCGGCGATGTAGCGCAATTCGAGAGTATAGTGGCCGCGATCCGCAGCATTTCTCCTTATCCCATCTACATTGAGCGTTTCCCCAGCGATGCCTATGGCTGCTGCAATTTTGCGGAACAACGCATTTTTGTTCAGCCCGACATGAGCCAAGCACAAACCATCAAAACTATGATCCATGAGGTCAGCCACGCTAAACTCCATGCACCGATAGAGGACGGTGAAACACCACCACAGCGCAAGCGGCGCTCTGTCCGGGAAATGGAGGCTGAAAGCGTGGCCTATGTAGTCTGTCAGCACTTCGGTATTGATACCGCTGATTACTCTTTCGGCTATGTGGCCGGATGGAGCCACGGAAAGGATCTATCGCAGCTGAAAGCGTCATTAGAACTGATCCGTAATACCGCCGCAGAACTGATCGACGGTATCGACCCACCGAAAGAACTGCCCCCACCTACACAGAAAAAACAGCGAACAAAAAGGAGAAATGCCTATGAGCGCAGTTGACGCCCGGAAAGAACACTATGAGGCCGTGGAGATTTTAGGCATCCCCGGCCTTTTCACTACTCTCCGAATAGACCGAGCCACTATCCCCAAAGGCGTGTATGCCTATGATATGCAGACCAGTGAACAGGATTGGAGCCAGCCTTGCCTGCTTGCCCGGCATATCACGGTGGAGCATTTCGGTACTGTTCTGACAGCAAGCCCTGTTCCCATCCCGTCCAATGGTTATCTTGATTTGTCTCCCGGCGATTTTGAAAGTCAGTCCTGCGCCGAGCGTATGACGCTGGCTGATTTTGAAGCCCAATGGCTATCCCCGGTCAAACGACCGCCCAAGCAAAAGGCGTTCCGTAAAGCCACACCCCACCGCTCCGTGCAGACTCGATGAGGGGCGCTATGGGAAAGGAAATCAGTTTGATCGCGTTTCTGGATGAAGTGGTATCCCGGAATACGCAGCATTACAAGAAAGACTTTGAACTGGATGCTCAAAAGCTGCGTGACGCACTGAACAGTCCCTATATGGATGAACGGATATTCTACTTCATGTCCCGCCCCAATGGGACATGGTGTGTACTGGAACGGGATGCCTTTCTCCGAGACAGCGACGGGTATAAGATTTGGACACACTATGCGGATATGCCCGATGGCATCGTAGCTTATCGCGTCACTATCAGCGGGCGGCGCGGCACGGCCCCTATGGGTCATGTTGTGAAGCTGAATTACCGGGAACAGGTACAGCGGGTCATAAAAGAAGCTATCCCCTTTGAGGATGTGGAGCTAACTTTTTACTCCAGGGAGAAGTTTCGTATGCCGTTGGAGCAGTACAGAAAGCAGCGGGAAGAAATTTTCTTTGAATATGGAGCTATTCGGAATTTTCGCTGCTGCCCCAAAAGTGAGGCAGAATTGTACCGCGTTATTTCGATGGAGCATCGCTTGCAAAAGGGCTGGCAGCCAAAAGCAAAAAAGAGGCCGGATACTCCGGCCAGATAGGAGGTGTTGAGTCCATGCCCGAAAAGGACAGTAAGGACAGCTTTTATTATTTGAACGCATATCAGGACGGTATTACGCCCGGCCAGAAAATGACGATCCAGCACAACATTTCATTCAACGATTGGCGGGCTGGCCCACATATTGCCCCGCTGGTCACGCTGACGAGCGCGGAAGTCATACAGCGCAAGGAAGCCAGCATTACGCTGGAAAAAGAACTGTACGCCCAACTGAAAAAAATTGCGGCGGCGTGGGATGAACAGGCCGCACAGACGATGCTGCTGGAACGGGCGCTGGAATATCTGCAAACGCCAGAGGTCGAGCATACCTCCAATGAGTGGAAACAGGACAAAAACGGGATATGGGAGATCAGCAACCGCACCTATAAAATGCGGTATAAAATTTCCTATGAAAAGGCCGCCGATGTTTACCTCGTCAGCTGGGGCATCATCTACAACGCCCCCAAGCAGCCGGACAGTAACTACAAAAATTATTGGGGAGACAGTATCTATGTCGCACGGCAGGACAAGAAAAAATACCCCAGCATGGAGGCCGCACAGCATTATATCCAAGGCCGGTTTGACTTGTATTGTCACCTGTTCCGAGAAATCTCCCCGCCAGTCCCCAATGAGTGCAGACGGATGTTCAGCATCAACGGCTATTTGGCAGCCGGGTACACGCTGGCTCCCCCGGACAAAGAAGAACCCAACAAGAAGGCCGTTGATGACCTGCTGGCCTGTCTGGACGATGCGGATGCCGCAGTATCCCCAGCGGAGAAGTCGAAAGCACATATTTCTGAAAAGAAAGCTGAACGCAAAAAGTCCGTTCCAGTGAGATAGGCGGTGTGTCATGGGATACAGCCGTTTAGAGCCGGGGCGGGAGTTGGAAGTCCGCGAGTATATCAGTTTTCAACGCGGCCGCGATGGTTTTTATAAATTGACCGAGTGCGGCGTGGATGAATTGCTGGAACGCAAAGCCGAGAGTATTGCCCGTGAAAAAGAATTATGTCAGCACATTGATGCCGCAGTAGAGGAATGGTCAAAACAGGCCCAGCAGACCCAGCAGTATATGAAGGCTCTGGAATATATCAAAACGCCGCCTACGCCTCATACCTCAAATCGGTGGACGGAAAATGAGTATGGTAGCCATGAAATGAGCAATATGGTGTACCGCTTTTCGTGGCGTGAGTATGAACGCACCGAATGGGATAGGACGCTACAAAAATCTGTCCCGAAATCATGGGAACTCACATGGTCGGTTACATTCAACACGCCGCATAACCCGGACTATTCCGGCGATGGCTGGAAGATAGCCGGTCAGGATAGAAAGGTTTTCCGGGATAGAACATCTATGGAGAAGTATCTGCAAGGCCGCATCGCTGCCTACGCTGACCTGTTTGTTGAGATATGTCCACCGATCCCGGCAGAGCATAAAGGCCGCTTTTCCATCAACGGTCAGTTGATGCGGGGCTACACGGTAAAAGTTAAAGAGCTGGAACGCCCGGATCAAGGTCAGGTAGATGCCCTGTTGGACTGCTTGGACGATGCGGATATGCTGGAGGTTCCAACTCTCGCTCCTAAGAAACAGCATCCTCAAAATGAAAAACACACAATCAAAAAGAAACATTCCCCGACACGGTAGACAGCGGCGCTTTGCGTCGCTGTCCCAGCCAGCATGGAATTTTGACATCAAAATTCCGCTGGTTAGGGGCGTGCCCCTAAGACCCCGTCCTGCCTGTCGAAATGCGTCTCGAATTGAGACGCATTATTTTTTATCAGAAAGGAGACAGTCATGCGAGAAACCGCAAAGACTATGACGCTCCGCCTGAACGCCGCGGAGTATGCCCACCTGTGCCAGCAGGCGGAAGTGACTGGCCTGAAGAAGGAGCCGCTGGTGCGGCAGCTTATCATGGGCGTGAACCTCCGCCCCCGTCCCCCTGACGCTTATGCCGACCTGCTTCGGGCGCTGTCCGCCATTGGCAATAATATCAATCAGCTGGCCCATCAGGCCAACACAAGGGGCGCGGCCACCGGGGATGAAATTACGGAGGCCCTGCGGCTGGTACAGCAGGCCACGCGGCTTGTGAGGGAGCGGCTCTGAATGGCATATACGAAGATCATCGTCATTCATAACCGGCTGGACAGATGCTTGAATTATACGCAGGACGAGGAAAAGACCTCATTGGAAACGGTGCTGGACTATGCCATGAACCGGGATAAGACCGAGCAGGACTGTTTTGAAACCGCGCTGAACTGTGACCAGGAAAACGCCTATGCGGACATGATGGACACCAAGCGCCGCTGGGGCAAGGCCAGCCGCAAACGCAAGGGCTATCATGTGATTCAGTCCTTTGCTCCCGGAGAAGTCACGCCGGAACAGGCTCACGCCATCGGCGTCGAACTGGCGCAGCGGCTTTTGGCGGATAAATATGAAGTAGTGGTGTCCACGCATTTGAACAAGGCGCACCTACATTCACATATCGTATTCAACAGCGTGTCCTTTGTGGATGGTGCCATGTACCGTGACCGTATCGCGGACTTGCTGGGCGGCTCCGGGGTAGGTATCCGGGGCACATCGGACGCGATCTGTCTGGAGCATGGCCTGTCCATCATCGAACCCAGTGAGCCATCTGTCAGCCGTGCTGAGTGGGAGGCAGAAAAGAGCGGAAAGCCCAATTTCCGCGGACTGGCCCGTGCGGACATAGATACCGCCATCGCCAACGCCTACACCATGCGTTCCTTTTGGGGCGAGTTGGTGAAAATGGGCTATCAGGTCAAGCGGTATCCCCAAGTGACCCATGCGGCGGTCAAGCCGCCGGGCGGCGCACGCTTTCTCCGGCTGGACAAGCTGGGGGCTGGGTACAGCGAGGCGGAGATATTCTCCCGCCTTACGGAGAACCGCACCGGCACAGCCCCGCCGATCAGCGGCCATGCCCCCATCCTGCCGC
>OJMK01002924.1_pt1 | contig 10934 bp, 17 predicted proteins | sample 1597201 | NCBI WGS metagenome assembly OJMK01 (sample SAMEA2452125, study PRJEB22498) | human gut metagenome | reverse complement strand
TAGCAATGCTTGTGGTGGCGCTGGTGTCCTTCAGGGCTTCCGTATTCACGCCCATTCCAAAGCGGAAGATGTTCTTTTCGTCCACCTCCATCTTGGTTTTCCGGGCTTCAACCGGGATGTCCACAGTCTTGATGTCAACGCCGCCTTCTTCGTCAACGCCGATGTGCTTTTTGTTCTTGATGTTTACCATCAATTCATCCAGATTGTCCCCCTGAAAACCTCTGACCACATACAGCGCTTCATTGGTGTCCTGAATGTTGTTGGAAAGGCCTGCGTTCATCAGGTCATAGTCATCAATCAAATCTTTGATGGGCTTCACGCCGCTGACCTGCTTTTTGCCATTGTCCAGCCGGAAGAACGGGATCATGCCGTAATCATCGTAATAGGTGCTTGTGTCACCATCCTTCTTATAGATAATATGCGGCCTTGGATTGATTTCAACGGACTTGTCAAGCTCTATCTGCCCGTCATCTTCTTGACAATAAAAGGCGGTCTGGGACTTATCCCAAACCTGAATACGCTTGATTTTCTTATTGTCCTTGCCGATGCGCTCAATGTACCAGAAGATCACATATGCACAGCCGTCATCGGTTTCCTTCTCCCGGACTTCCACAACGCCGATGCTGTCAGCCGCTTGGAACGCCGTCCTGTCGTTTTCATCCTTATAGGCGTACATATACTCAAAGCCTTTGGAAATGCAGCCTACAAGCAATTCATACAGTTCCGCGGCGAAGGATTCATTCTCGTTGAAATATGCGTCAAGCTCCGTCTGAAGCTCCGGGATGTCCGACTTCACAAAGCCGTCCTTGGCGGAAAGCATATACTGTGCTTGCTGATCCGTCAGCAGCTTGAAGAACGGATGACTGATCCTGATGTTGCTTTTGGTTTTATCTTCCTGAAGTGTTCCGTCTGCATCAAAGAAGAAAATCCGATAGTTGTTAATATCGTGATTGCCTTCGTAATATCGCAATCCCACCTTTGCAAGCCGCTTCTTGGTGCTGGCAGCATCATTGTTGATAAATTTCTTAATTTCCTGCACTGTTAGCATTATGTTTCACCACACTTTACGCCGCCAGCGCGGCCTTGATCGTGTTTTCTTTCATGTGTATATCTCCTTTCGGTGTCAAAGTCAGGCACATTACGCGTCAACCCATCATGCGTCAATCTCCACGCCGTACCGTTCAAACATTGCGCGAATGGCAGGATTGCGCAGCAGTTTTTTGCGCTGGCCTTGGTTAAGATCGTTGTAGACCGCCTGCAATGCAGCCTTGACCTCCACGTTGTACGCGACTACCTTCTTCCGCAACTCGCTCATGCCGTCACCCCCGTAAGCAACGCCTCCATTGCCTCACGCAACTCGGCGTTGGCCTTTTCCAGTGAGGCAATGCGCTCTTCGGGCGAGGGTTCGGGCTTGGGCATTTCGGTTGCCAGCTTTTCCAGCTCCGCGATTTCTTCTGGTGTCATGTCGCGGTAAATACCATTTTCGTAGATTTTCACATCGTTACCCCCCTTGATAAAACTGCGATACGTACTTTAGTTCCCACAGGGATATGATCGCCCGACGAATTCAAATACACGCACACACCCGATAAAAAATCTGGATCGCCGTCCGTATCAAAGGTCGCTTGCCCATCCCCCGCAGACGTCCATCGTATGCGCGGCAAGCCCTCCCACGCAAGAGTACGTGTGCGGTCAATTGTTTTCCACGCACTGATATCGGCAATGTGGCGATAAGAGGAATCGCCTGTTTTGGGAAACGGATAAATCCAAGGCGATCCGCTATTTGAAGTTTGCGTTGCATCAGCCGGAAAAAAGATCGTGAAGATCATCCCCAGCGCGTTGTACTGTGATATCGGTCGCCCGTCTTTGTCGACGGAAATTGTCAGCATTTGCGTCTGCTCCTCCGTCGTAATATCAACCACCTCAATCCACTGTGGGTCGCCCCCGCCTGACGGCATATCCACCGGACTCCACGCGGTGGGCACGCCGAATGCGTCCACGGCGGCAATCTTGGCGATTTGGCCGACCGACGCACCGGTGATGTCCATTCCCGCACCATCCTTGCCGGGGGCACCAGCAGGGCCTTGTGGCCCAGCTGGACCTGGCGCGCCATCAAACTCGCCGGAAGATTTAGCCTGAGCAAGCGCCGCGTCCGTTGAGGCTTGCAGATCTGACTGTGAGATAGCTCCAACTTCTGCGGCGGTGTATGTTGGCTTGGTCTCAGCCTTTGCCCACTCAGGGACGGTCGGGTCGGTTTCCTCAATCGGATGTGCTGCCAGATAATCAGCGACCGCCTTGGCGATGGCATCCGGGTCTGCGCCACCCAGGCCCTTGATAAGCTCCATGAGCTGGTTGTACACGTCTGGCGTGGGGTTGGCAGGAGCACCAGCGCCGCAAAGGATGGACTTACGGCAAGGCACACGCGCCGCTGTGGTCGTGTGCAAATCACCGGCAAAAACGCCGACATGGAAAGCATATGTATTCGTGATAACGGGGACATTACACTGATTGCCGGTGAAAACAACGTCCGTATGCTGCCCATCGTGGGAAAACCGCGCCGTTTTTGTGTTGTAAGCGTCCCACTCCGAATCAAAGTCGAAAGACGCAATGTAATCGCTGTTGTTGCAGACGTAGATCATGTCATCGGTCTTCTCGGCGATTTTGTTTCTTACTTCGATGTTGATTTCCGGCATCGCGTTCACCCCTTTACTGCAAAAAATCGTGCTGCCGCATGTGCCGGTCGTAGGCTTCTTTTATCTGTCTGATTGCAGACACAGCGATCTGGTTCTCAAATTCTTCGTGGTTATCACAGTATTTCTCGTATACGGTGATATCACCAAGGATCTGTTTGTAATGCTCTTGACTGTGGTTTGTGGACAAGTAGATTTCATCCGCAAACCGCAAAATGCGGACGCGGCAGTCTTTGGCGTGACGTTCACGACCTTCATCCCTGATGGTATCGATGTCTGTCTGCATGGCTGCCATGTTCTTTTCAAGGCCGGAAACCTTTGACAACACTTCGTGATTGAGTTGTTTTCCAAACCAGCCGAAGATTGCCGTCCACGGATTGATGTTGATTTTGGACACCTGCAAAAGCGACATGATAAGCACCAGCGCACCGCCGCTGCCGTATAGGATTTCTTTGATTGTCATTGTGTGGCACTCACTTTCTTTTTTTGTATTCATAATCAAGTCAGCCACTTCTTGACTTTACGCCACCCTTCAACACCGTACCGCAACGCTGCCATCGCATCGTCCTGGAACGGGACAGGTTCATCAAGATATTCGCCTGACCTATCGTCTTTTTTCCACTTCCACTGCTGTAGCTCTTTGATGGTGTTCACGCAATGCGGATGGACGTAAATCTTCCGCTGCTTCAGCCAGTCGATTTGTGCCTTGACTGATCCGGCAGAACCGCCCTTATCCACACCTCTTGCACGGAATCCAGCCTTCTGCCACATCTTGATTCTGTCCGGCTCTGCTGAATCACACCACATCTGCTTGTTACGCGGGATATTCGAAGCAAGCTGGATGATCTCCGCCGTATCCTTTTCAAAGACATAGATTTCAGACAGGATGTGGATATTATCGTCCTTCGTGCCAAGCAACAACAGGGCATTTGCATGGTTGAAACCGAAGTCTTGGCCTACAGCTATGTCATCATAGTCATTCAGGTTTTGGCTGACCTCTTTCACTTCCCAGTTGTGCAGGATCAAACCGCCTATTTCTCCCCATTCGCCCAAGCCATATATCTGATACCCTTCAGGATCAACGGCCTTTCTGCGTTCCATACGGGCCTTGTAGGCATCGTCAATAAATCGGTTCACCAGGTATGTGCTGTGATGTGTCAGAACGTTGTCATCCGGGATATCAAAAAAGACCTTCTTTATCCAGTGATTCTTGTTCACCGGATTGAAGGTCAGCCTGATTTGATAAAATTGGCCATCAGGTAGCGTACCGCGCAAACGGTCATCAATGATTTCAAGGTCAGCTTGTGTCAACTCGGTAGCTTCTTCACACCACACATCTGTCAGCTTGCCCTTCTGGAACGTGATAGACTTCAGCTTTTCGCGTTGCTTGTCATCATTCATGCCCCGGAAGATAATTTTGTTTCCGTTGGCTTTGCACGTCAGCTGCAAGGGGGACATATTGATTTGCCAATACCGTTCCGCTTTATCTCCAAACATACGGTAGATAGCGCCGGTCAGTTCCGCAAAGGTGCTGTCACGATTTGTGATGTCAGATTTGCGGATACAAACAAGGTTTCTGCCCTTGTCACGCATCAGGCGCAGGATGTAATTTTGCGCCGTGTCCACGGATTTTCCAGAACCAGCGCTGCCCTTCATCACAATGTAGCGCTTGGTGCTGCGGTCAACATCTTTGAAACAGGGATTTGCTTGGACTTTGATGTTCACAGCGCATCAGCCGCCTTAAAAGCTTCAAGCAACTTCGGAAATTGGATTGCAAAGAAGTCAATCATTTCTTCGTTCTGCGCCCATGCGGAGTTCTCGGCCAGACCGCTTTCAAAAAGAAAAGCGTGAATAATCTCATGCCGTTTCACCTTGTTTGTCTGAACTCGTAAATTTGCCTTACAAGTTGGATCATCCCTGTTTTTGTCGTATGATTCAACGAACATTTCTTTTGTGGTTTCGTCACAAATTCCATCGCACCCAACAAGGCGCGACTCTTTTTCATCGCCGCAAACCGTCAATGTGTATTCAGTTCCCAAAACGTTAATTTTCATCTTCATCACCATAGTCCACCGTGATATTCAGCTCCATGTCAATCACCTGGTCAACCTTGTCCGTATAAAGGCCGTAACGCTTGCCCAGAAGCTCCGCAGCCTTCAGGCGCTCTTTTTCATCCGGCGCTTTCTGCATCGCTCTTGCTTCGGAACAGCCTTCGCCAACTCCTTCAACAACCACAACTTCTGACTGTGACTGGCCACGCAAAACAGATGTGAGATATTTCAGTACTTCGTCCTGATCCGCAATCAGGGCGGCTTCCTTTTCGGCCATCCGCTTTTCGATATATTCTTTGATAGACGGTTTTGTCATGTTTTCCACTGCTATCTGACGTGCCGCTTTTTCACTATACCCGGCTCTGATTGCGGCCTGTGTAGCATTCAGATCAATCAGATATTCGTCACAGAACCGCCGCTGTTTTGCTGTTAAGGCCACAATCTCACCGCCTTTCAACATAAAACGAAGAAGCAGGACACGGTAGGAGAAACAAAACCCATGTCCCACTTCTTCGGAAGTCATTATTCTTTGATCATAACTATATCACACTTCGAATGTGAATTAAAAGGAACTCTTTTCGGAACCAATGATTTTTTCGACCGCCTGGAGCGCCATACCGTGCATCATGCACACCCACCGGTATGTGTAATGCATATCAGCCGCAATTTGCTCAAAGGTCTTGAACTGGATATATCGCATGATCAAAACACTTTGCAACTTTGCATCACCCACCTTGTCGATCGTCTTTGTGACCCTCTTTCTTGCGTCTATGTAGAAAGCTATCTCCCGGTTAATCTCCGCTTCAAGGTCAACGATCTTTGCCACGGCTTCGGACAGTTTATCCTGATTTCCACCACCAGAGACAGCATCTCGCTTCGGCGACGGTGTAATTTTCATAACCAGAGCTTTCAAACGCTCCAGTTCTTCGAGTTTGGCGTTGATACGCAAGTCGCAGTGCCTGACCTGCTGGAGGTATCGCTTCGCAGAGTTGTCAGCTTTCATCGGTTCCGCCCTCCAGCCGCTCGATGGCCACACAGATGGCAGCATATACCGTCGCCGGCATCTCACGGTTTTCCAGATAGTCCCGCAGCACCTTCGCCGCCTCCTGCTCATTCATCTTTTGTGCCCTCCTTTTCCTCCATCTTTTTTCTATACGCCTTCCGCGCCGCATCGCTTTTCGTCCGCTCGCCGGGCAGACGGTTGTACCGGCTGGCACAGCTTCCCGCGCACCGGCAGTCCGGCAGACGGCAGGTAAAGCAGTCGCTTCCGTAGGGGCAAACCTCATCCTTCACCGGTCTCACCCCGCTTTCCATTTCCGCAGTAGAAGTCGTCCGGCACCTCGCAGTCCACACAGACGCCGTAGGTGCAGAAGCGCCCGCCCACAGCTTCATAGCTGTGCTCACATTCCCAGCAGTGCACCACCGGGGCAACCTCAGCAGCGGGAGCATCGCTTACTTCCCGCAACACTTTGGCAGCCAGCAAATACGGGATTTCCTGTGAGTTATCTGAAAACAAATCTTTGGTGTAAACAGCACCGTGATAGCGCTTTGTGTTCTCGATTGCCCTCGCACCGGCGTTCATGGCAAGCATGAGTCCTTCCGTGCGCTCAATGTATTCAGCCATCTACATATTCTCCTTTTCCGCCACCGCCTTGGCAAATTGCGCCAGTCCATCACTCATGTCCGCGATCTGCGCATCCCGCCGCAGAACGGTATCCCGCAGGGCGGCGTTTGCCTGCAACAGCGCCTCGATGTGCCGCTGCTGGTTCTCGATCAGGTCAGCGGCGGCGAGGTCTAACAGGTTTCGGCAGTTGATTCCATCACGTAGCGGGCACTTGTTACATTCGTCATATTCTCCACCATCACAGCACCGCAGCGCGGTCACGATCTCATCTTTGGACATACCTGCTCCTTTCTGTACCTCGTAGCAAAGTCTCCAGCTTCATAGCGCTCACACCGCTCCATTTCGGGTGTTCTGACCTTGATGCTGGGGAGTTCCTTTCTGCCAAGGGCATATTCCTCCCGGTGCTGCAACAGCCAATCACGGTAACACTTTCCCTGATCACTGTTTTCCACCATGACGCAATACCCACTCCCCGCTGGGCCTTTTCTGCTTTCATCCAGCCATTTGCATCCGTGACAATTCACGTCACTCCTCCTTTTCCCACCGAATTTTCATTTGTGCCGGGTATAGGTCAACCTCCGGTCTGCGCTTTCCTGTCCACCGCAAACCACCAGCCTGTCCCACGCATTTCCAACCGCTGGCTTTCAGACTCACACCACTTTCGCTGTCCAGTATGTAGGTCACAAGCCGCTTATAGCCCATCGCCCTCGCCGCCCGCCAAGCGGCGGCGTACAGCATGGAACAGGCGTTGTGGGTGCCGTCTGTGCATAACCGGTTGACCTCCAGCGTCCATCCGTCATCCAGATGTCGGCTCACCGGTCTGCCCACAATGGCAACGCCCACGATCTTCATACCGTCCGTGCAGCCGATGGAGAACTTGTGTCCCACCACCGGCTTATGGTGTCGGTGGTGCTGCTCCACAAAGGCGTTCGCCTCCTTGAGCGTCATCGGGCATACTTCAAGGCTCATTCCTTTGCCCCCTCCTACACCGCCACGCAATCCATCAACTGTGCCATTGTGGTGATGGTCACGCCGCACCACTCCGGCAAGTTGGCACGCACCAGTGCGGACGCCACCGGCGGACACACCGCATTGCCGCACCGCGCCACCTGTGCGCTCTTTTTGTACTCGTTGCCCTCGTAATCCCGGTCGATGATGTAATCCGGTGGGAACCCCATCGCATTGTACAGCTCGCGGGGCGACAGCATCCGCAGCCCAATGTCCGCGATGTAGTACAGCGCGCCGCCGATCTCCAACAGAAGTACCTCGTCCTCCGCCAACGCATAGCCGCAGAATTCATTCAGCAGGGCGCGAATCTCGGGCCAGTGGCCCAGATCGTCACCGCTGCGTATCTTCGCCAGATGTGTCCTGCACACGGCGAAAACACCGGAGGACGTCTGCGTGGGCAGCGGTTCCGTGGGCTGTGTCCCGACCTCATCGCCCTTAAACTTCACCACATGGGCGGCACATACCGCATTGTGGTCAATGGCCGTCACCGTCGGCAAAGGCTCTCCCACCTTTTCGCCGACCACGCCGCCGTAATACTTGGCAATGTGAGCGGCGACCACCGCCTCGCGGTCGTGGCTGGTAACGGTGTGCAGGGGGTCTTGCACATCCAGCGGCCTGCCGCCGGTGTAATACTCCACCAGATTGGCGCAGGTCAGGCCGTATCGGTTGGAGGCGTCCACCGTGTTGATAGGCGTCCCCAGCCCGGATGCCCGAACGTGTTCCGTCTGTTCCGTGTGATACTGGATTAGCGCGGGCGCCACGATGCCGCCGGTATGCTTGGCGGTGATGGTCTTGTGAGCATCCGTCACAGGTGCAATATGCCCGCCGCCAGAGTGGTTGCACTCCGCAAGGAACGGCGTTACCAGCATCTGATTCCCTGCGGTCGTTACGGTATGTACCGGCGCTCCGACCGTCCCGCCCACGCTGTTGCTGGTGTTGGTCACCGTCACAGGTGCCAGCAGCGGCCTGCACAGATTCTCCTTGCCGGTGCCTACGATGGTCGGCACCGGCGCGTCCATGTCATGCACGCGGGGTGCCTGCCCCTTGCGCTCACCGTACCCCGTGGGTACGATAAACGGCTTGCCGCTGCGGATGGTGAACTTGTCCACACCGCGAATGACGCGCCGCATGGTGTTCTTCGCCAGCGGCCGCACCGCCTTCAAGCCATATCTTTCCATGATCTCCGCCTTGGACGCGAATACCGATGGGCAAGGCAGGCTCCAGTCGATGATCTCCGCCGCGCTGCGCCACTTGGGCAGTCCATCCGCGCCGGTCTTGCTGTGGGTGGGCTTCGGCCAGACAATAGGCTTCCCGTCACAGCGGGCGACCAGATAGAAGCGCTTACGAGAGGTAGGCGCACCGTAGTCCGCCGCGATCAGCTCCCGATACTCTACGGTGTATCCCAGTTCAGTGAGTTGGTCGATGAATTTCCGGAACGTGGTACCTGCCAATCGTTTGACCGGCTTGCCCTTCCGCACCGGTCCCCACGTCTGGAACTCCTCCACATTCTCCAAAATGATGACGCGGGGCCGTACCGTTGCCGCCCAGCGCAGCGTGATCCACGCAAGGCCGCGAATCTTCCGGTCGACCAGCGCAGCGCCTTTAGCTTTGCTGAAGTGCTTGCAGTCCGGCGAGAACCACGCCAGCCCCACAGGCCGACCCCGGCACACGGCCTTGGGGTCGATGTCCCACACGGACGCCTGAAAATGCTCCGTGTACGGGTGGTTGGTGCGGTGCATCAGGATCGCCGCCGGATCGTGGTTGACGGCCAGCGCCACCAATCGGCCCGTGGCGATCTCAATGCCTGTCGACGCCCCACCGCCACCGGCGAAATTGTCCACGATGATCTCGCCGTCAAATGTTTCTTGTGCTGTTATCATGTCACATCCTCCGTTCTCAGCCCATCCAACACCGCCACCAAAGCATCCGCAGCCATCAGTGTCCGCTCCAGCCGGTAAGCGTTCAGGGCGCTCTCCGTCTCCTTATAGCGCCGTGCGGCATTGTCCCAGCATTTCCGCTCAAACGCATATCCGCGCTCCACGTTATCCAGTTCACTTCTCAGCCGCTGCTTCATGGCGCTGGCTTCCTCCCGTGTGAAGACCTTGTGCCGGTAGCCCCAGTACAGGGCGCGCAGAGCGATGTACTCCGTCATCTCCTGCCATGAGCATCCGGTGGGCATCGGCTCTCCCTGCATGGCGGCCCGTTCCACTCTGGATACCTCCGCCATCACCGTACCTCCTTCGGAAGCGACAGATACCATGTGAGGATGTGTACCGCCGCATCATAACCGTGGCAAACCACCGCGTAATACCCATAGTCCATCAGGTGATTCACCCACCATCTCTGTGCGTCTGAGGTTTTCCCGCTGGGCGTTTTCATCTCAATGTACAGGCCATGATACCCGCCACGCGCTACCGGCAGGCATAGATCCGGCACACCCTTTTTTACGCCCATAGCCTTGTCAGCAGCTACCTCCGCCGCGCCGCCGGTGGTCTCATTCTTGATGTGGTGCAGCAGCGCCAGTTCCGGCCACTGCTCACGCACCGTCGGCTGACGTGACCACTTCATGACCGCCTGCTGATGCTGTCTTTCCGATGCCATCTTCCAGTACCTCCACATAAGATGATTTCTTGGTGTCTTCGGTGTCTCTCTTGCCCTTGCCCTGCCGCACGGTGTAGCCGTTCCGGCAGAGGATCATGCAGACCTGATCGCGGTCTGCTTCCCGTGAAATGTACAGCTTCACAGCCTTCCTCCTTTACTCATCAGCCTGTTCAATATCTGGCTTGCTTGTCCCTTTGTCAGGCTGTCCATGTTAAATCCCTTGCATCTTTTTTTGATCATCGTGAGCTGCTTTTCCGTGGCAGGATTCTTCCCCCAGCGCTTGACCTCCTGCGTGTTCCAGATATACGCCTGCTCCTTCCGCTGGTTGCAGAGCCATACATAGCAGCTGTCCAGCGCACTCTGCATGGGCCGCTTGTCCGATGTCACAGTTCCCAGCGTGATGCAGGTCATGCCCAGCTCATCCTGCGGCGACAGCACCAACCGCTCGTGCCCCAGCAGCGACAGCACCATCGACCCGTCCGGCAGCTTGAACCAGTTCACATCGTGCGTCTGGTATTTCTGTTCCTTGGCCCACAGATCTACGATCTCCACGTTCCGGATCCAGCTCTCCGGGCAATCCGATGCAGACAGTGCCTTCATGGGCAGCTCAAACAGCAGACCCTCCAGCTCGTTCTGCTTCCTCTGCGGCACGTTGGTCATGTCGATGCCCAGCAGCGACGGGGCCGTACAGATGGACGCCCGCCCTGTGATGCCCACGCAGTCGATCAGCGTCAGCACCTTGCCGGACTCGGCCGAGAGCGTGTAGGTCTTCCAGCCGAGGTCGCCGCTCTCTTTGACCTTTTCCGCCCCGTCATAGGTAATGGTGAAGCAGTCGTACTTGGGCTCGGACGAGACCTTGTACTCAAATGTGAGCTCTGCGTCTGCGGTAAAGGTCAACTGCAGGGTGCTGCTGGCTCCGCTTTTTCCGGCTCCGCCGGACTTGAGCACATAGTCCCCGCC
>OJMK01002919.1_pt1 | contig 10950 bp, 10 predicted proteins | sample 1597201 | NCBI WGS metagenome assembly OJMK01 (sample SAMEA2452125, study PRJEB22498) | human gut metagenome | reverse complement strand
GATGGTAATCAAATTGAAATATTGGCTGGAAGTGGTATAAATGCAAGTAATGCTAGAAAGATGATGGAGGATACAGGAATCTATCAAGTACATAGTTCGTGTAAAGATTGGATCAATGATCCAACAACTAAAACGCATGAAGTTTCATATGCCTATGCACCTTCGCCTCATGAAAATGATTATGATGTTGTTTCAAAAGAACTTGTTGAAAAAATTGTAGAAAGTATAAAAGAGGTTTGTTATGAAAGTTAAAGATTATAGTTATGAAACATTTCCACGATATACATCCAATATAGATGGTGCTTTAGAACTTAAAGGAAATAAAGAAAATCTAAGATGCCGGATGAAAGATGTAGAATATCAAAAAGGTTGTATGATTCGTTTTTTATTTCCAAATACGATTTTAGATGAAGAAAGAAAATATCCATTAGTGATTCATGTACAAGGTTCTGGATGGTATAAACAAGATATGAATGATCATATTTTTGATTTTATGCCGATTGTCAAAGCAGGTTATGTGTATGCAATTATTGAATACCATGGTGCTCCTGAATATAAATATCCAACGCAAGTAGATGATGTTATAAAAGCGATTGAATATTTAAAAGAAAACTATCAAAATTATCCTATTGATTTTAAACATGTATTTTTAAGTGGGGATTCTTCAGGAGGACATATTGCCTTACTTGTAGCTTTACAAGAAAGGTATAATTTTAAAGGAATCATTGATTTATATGGAGTCACAAACTTTATGACATTTAATAATTGGTATAGTAAATATGACTGGCATGAAGAAAGAAATGTGACTGATTTTTTAGGATCATTAGATATAGAACTTTTAATGAAAGCTTCACCAATGACCTATTTAAAAGAAAATATGTCTCTACCACCATTTCTCATTCTTCATGGAGATAAAGATCATGTTGTACCTATTACCCAAAGTATAGAACTATATGAAAAACTTAAAGAATATCACTATGATGTAATCTTTGGTAGAGTTCATGATGCAGATCATGGAAGAAGTATTTTTTATAATGAAGATGTTTATCAAACAATCATTGCTTTTTTAGATAAACATCAATAACTTAAAATAAAAGAGGTGATATCTATGGAATTACATATTAAAGAATTTGAATATCAAAATATAATCAAACAACAATTTTATAAACAATTAGTTGTTTTATCTTTATATGTCTTATTATTAGTTTTTGCTTTAGAAAGTATTTTATATGGTTTTGATTATGTATGGATTATTCTTTTTGTGACTTCTATGGCAATTATTAATTTAAATTTTAGAAGAAAGAAAAAGATATTAGGTTATGATCTTGTTTATATTGATGAAAATAATCGTTTCTTTTATAACAATCTATTCATTGAAATGAAAGATCTAGAAAATTATGTTCTTTCAAAAGAAACTATAACTTTGAATTTTATAGATTATTCTATTGTGATAGAAAAAGATGAAAATCTTTATGATTATTTAAATCAATTTGTGAAGAATAAAAAACCAATTAATGGAAAAAAACAGAGATTATTTGTTAGCTGTTTTGCACTTCTTTTTGTATTTTTCTCATTAAGTTTAGGTAATCTTGTATTAGGGAGTATTTATAGTTATATAAATCATGTTGAAATGATTTCACTTTCAACGATTCTTATACCTATTATTCAAATAACAAGTATTATACTAGGAGTCGCTCTTATCTTTTTTGTAGCGAAGAAGTTTAAAAAAGGGATAGGTCTTTATGTGAGTTTATTATTGATTGTACTTTATATTGCCTTACCTTTTATTATGGGTAATGATATTCATCGTTTAGATAATGACATGGCTTATACACGACAAAATCAAAAGCTTACACTTTATAGTCATTATAAAAAAGGTTATGGAAAATTTGAAAGACAAATAATGAATGTTTCAAATAAGGCAGAAGTGGGAAATTATCAAAGTGTGCTCTATATTTTAGAAAATCAAAAAATAGAAGTGATTTCTTTAGAAAATGAAGCTAAAAATGATAAATTTGTTTCTAAAATTAAAAATCAAACTTATTTAGAAACGTATATTTCAACACACTATACTTTAACTATTGGAGATGATAAAGCTTATTTTGAAAAAAATAGTTCACCTAAAATAGTGAAATTGCATAGAATCAATAATCATATGCTTTATTTTAAATATAAAAAGGATTATTACTTTATTTATATTTTAGAAAAACAAAAAGATATCAGAGTCTATGAGCTTTCTAATGATAGAGATTTAAAATTTTACTTTGCTCCAGACCCTTTTGAAATGTCTAACTCTCAAACAAGTAATGAGGATACAAATGAAAGTGAGTCACAAAATCAAACAGAGGAAGCAAATCAAGAAACAACAGCACAAGAAAGTGATACTACTGATTTAGAAAATGATCCAGAAAGAGTTTATTTTGAAAAAGTGTATGACCTTTTAATAGCACAAAATAAATTAGACAACCCTTGTTTTGATTATCAATATGACGCTAAAGGTTATCCTTATGCAGTTGTAAGTACAAATGATGAATATACATTATCTCTTGTATTTAATAAATATAAAAATAATGATGAAGATTATGAAATTGTTTTAGAAAAGTATATAAAAAAAAGTAGCACACAAAATCTGGTTGATTTTTATTTAGTGAATACAAAAACTTTGGAAGTTACAGATCAACAACGAGATTATTGGTAGGGTCAAGAATTATCTTGATCCTTTTTATTTATGTTTTATTAATGTATATACAAAGTATCTTAACACTATCTTAATACCTCCCATTTTATAATAGAAATAATGAGGGGAGTATTATGGTAGATTTTATATTAGTGATTATTTTGATAATTGTTTTGTTTATGGTATATAAACAAATGAGTTGTTTTGATGAGCTTATAGAAAGTATAGAATACCCAACAATTCTTATCATTTATGATGATCAATATCAAATAGCAAAAAAATATGAAAATGATACAATCAAATGTATACCAAAACAAGAAATATATCACTTTGAACAAAGTTATCAATATGTCATTTTATGCTGTGAAGATGATTATTATAACTTATTAATGAATTATCGTATTCATAGAGATATGATAGATGTCCAAGTTTATTCTTTAATTGGAAAACAAAAGTATGAAGAATTATATCAAGAAAATATTGAATTGTTACAAACAATAGAAGACATAGAAAGGTTAATAAAACATTTATATGATCAAAAGAAGAACAAATGTTGAAATCATTGCATTAGGATTTGCAATTGTTATTTTAGTTGGAACGTTTTTACTTTTGTTACCTGTTTCTAGTGATCATACGGATTTTTTAGATGCGCTTTTTACAGCGACAAGTGCCACTTGTGTAACAGGTTTAGTTGTTTATGATACGGCAACACATTGGACATTGTTTGGACAAATCGTGATTTTACTTTTAATTCAAATAGGTGGTTTAGGTTTTATTACGATTGGGGTTTTTCTAGCCACTTATCTTAAGAAAAAAATTAGTTTAAGACAGAGAGGCTTGATTGAAGAAAGTGTCAATTCTTTAAAATTAGCAGGTGGGGTCAAACTTGTTAAACATATTATAAAAGGAACTTTTTTATTTGAAGGAATTGGCGCAATTATTTTAAGTCTTGTTTTTATAGAAGATTTTGGTTTATTAAAAGGTATTTATTTAGGAATCTTTCATGCGATTTCTGCTTTTTGTAATGCAGGATTTGACTTACTTGGAACAATAGAACCTTATGGTTCATTAACTCCTTATGCTTCTAATATAATTGTTAATATAACAATTATGGCATTGATTATTATAGGAGGTCTAGGATTTATTGTTTGGCAAGATATTTATGAAAAAGGGTTTAAGTTTAAAAAATATCTTTTACAAACAAAAATCGTTTTAATAATGACAATTATTTTAATTGTTGGCGGAGCCGTATTATTTTATTTATTTGAATGTCAAAATTCACTTTCTTCCTTGTCTCAAGAAGAAAAGATTTTAGCTTCATTTTTTCAATCTGTGACTTGTCGTACAGCTGGTTTTAATACAGTTGATGTTTCTCATTTAAAACCTTCAACAAGTTTATTAATGATGTTTTTAATGTTTGTTGGTGGTAGTCCTGGGTCAACAGCTGGAGGTATTAAGACCACGACTTTTGCAGTTTTGACTATTTTTGTATACGCTACAATGACCAATAAAAGTGAAGCCAATGCTTTTAATCGTCGTTTTGATAGTAAAACGATAAAAAAAGCATGTTCCGTTTTTTTAATAAATCTTATATTTATTTTTATAAGTGCAATTGCACTTTTTGACATGCAACCTCAACTTCCAATGCAAGATGTTTTTTTTGAAATCTTTTCAGCACTTGGAACAGTAGGAATTTCAACAGGGATTACAAGACAACTGACAATGCTTTCTAAAATTGTGATTGTTTTATTAATGTATTGTGGTCGAGTAGGAAGTTTAACTTTAGCTTTAAGTCTTTCAAGAAAAAAGAAAATTTCAAATTGTAAAAATCCAGTAGAAAAAATAGCTATTGGGTAGGAGGAGTTATGAAAACAGTATTAATTATAGGAATGGGACGTTTTGGTCACCATCTAGCAAGTAATATGATTTCACTTGGAAATGAAGTGATGATCGTAGATAAAGATGAATCTCGTTTAGAAGATCTAACAAAATTGATTTCGAATATTAAAATAGGGGACTGTACAAATGAAGATGTTTTGCAAAGTTTTGGTGTCGCTAATTTTGATATTTGTTTTGTTTGTATTGGAACAAATTTCCAAAGTAGTTTGGAAATTACAAGTTTGCTCAAAGAATTAGGAGCCAAGTATGTTATTTCTCAAGCAACAAGAGATATACACGCTAAATTTTTATTAAAAAATGGGGCAGATGAGGTTATTTATCCTAATCGTGACAGTGCTGAAAAATTAGCAGTGCGTGTAAGTAATGATAATTTGTATGATTATGTTGAATTGGATAATGAATATTCTATTTATGAAATCCCTGCATTACGTCAATGGTTAGGAAAAACAATTAAACAAATTAATATTCGAGCAGCTTTTCATATTTATATCATAGGAATCAAAAAAGATAATAAAACAGATTTTTTACCTTCGGTAGATTATGTTTTTAATATAGAAGATCATCTTTTAGTTATAGGAAAGAAAAAAGATGTTGATATGATTCTAAAATGTATGTCATGATGATCTTGGTGATTTTATGAAAGAAAAATTAAGGTATTTAGTTTATTTTGGTATTATTATTTCGATTGAATTATTTTGTTCATTTACTTTAAATTCAATGGGAATTAGGAAAGAAAATATTTTAATGGTATTTATTGTAGGAGTTTTATTAATTGCTACATTTACTAAAGGATATTTTTATGGTTTATTAGCATCTATTATTAGTGTATTATGTTTTAACTTTTTATATATTGATCCTAACTATGATTTTCATATTAGTGATCCTAATGATTTTATGCTTATTCTTTTCTTTTTGATGACTTCAGTTATTGCTTGTAGTTTAACGGATCGTTTTCAAAAACAAATTATTATTTCTAAAAAGAATGAAAGTATTTCTAAACAATTATATAGCTTATCAGAAAGATTATTGAATGTTTCAGGTATCGAATATATTTTATTAAAAGGAAATCAATATATTGAAGAAAGTATTCAAATAAAAACAAATATTTCCTTGGAAATAAAAGAAGAAAGTAAAAATGTAATTCCTATTATAGGAATGAATCGAGTTTTAGGAAGTATTGAAATATTAAGTCATCAAGGACTCAATGAAGATCAAATGATTATCATTAAAGCAGCTGCTAACCAATTAGGAAATGCTTTAGAAAGAGAACTTACTTATTTAGAACAAGAAAAAATAAAGGTAGCGATGGAAAGAGAACATATGCTTAACAGTATGTTAAGAAGTATCTCACATGATTTAAGAACACCACTTACAGGAATCGTTGGAGCAAGTCAACTCATGATGAATCAAGATCATCTTACAAATGAGGATGTTTATTCACTTGCAAAAGACATACATGATCAAGCACATTGGCTTACTCAAATCGTTGAAAATATTTTAAACATGTCTAAAATAGAAAGTGGAAATTTAGTCTTACATAAAAATTTAGAAGTTGTAGATGATTTGATTTATGAAGCAATACAACATTTACCTGAATTAGAAAAAAGAAATATGGTTGTAGATGTACCTCAAGATTTATTATTTATTAATGTAGATGGTAAATTAATGGTTCAAGTATTTATTAATATTTTAAATAATGCAATCAAGTATACAAAAGAAAAAGACCAAATTACGATTCATGTAAAGAAATTAGAAGATGAAGTACAGTTTATGATTAAAGATACAGGATCTGAAATTTCTAAAATATTTTAGATCATATTTTTGAAGAATTTGTAACAGATACCAATGTTTCTAATGATAGTCAAAAAGGAATTGGTTTAGGGTTAGCTATTTGTAAAGCAATTGTTCAAGCTCATGGTGGAAAAATTTGGGCTAAGAATGAAAAAGATGGAGCATGTTTTATTTTTACTATTCCTAGTGATAAGGAGTTGAATGTATAATGAATGATTTAATTATGATTGTAGAAGATGATCCATATATTTCTCATTTTTTGCAAATGTCTTTTGAACAAGAAGGATATCGTATATTAATGACAACAAAGGGTCATGAAGCATTAAGTCTTTTTTATAGTCATCAACCTGATATCGTTATTTTAGATTTAGGTTTACCAGATATTGATGGTCTTGAAGTAATTCAAGAAATTAGGAAAATTTCTTCAAAACCTATTATTGTTGTTTCTGCACGATTAGAAGAACAAGAAAAAATCAAAGCACTTGATTTAGGAGCAAATGATTATGTTGTAAAACCATTTTATATGGGAGAGCTTTTAGCTAGAATTAGAGTTGCTAAAAGATTATCTAAAAAAGAAGATGAAGAAATAAAGAAATATCAAAAGGATTATTTAGAGGTTGATTTTATTTCTAGAAAGGTATTAATAGATCAAGAAGAAATTCATTTAACACCGATTGAATTTAATCTTTTAAAGCTTTTAATTGAACATCGTGGTAAAGTATTAACACATAATTACATTCAAAAAGAAATCTGGGGTTATCAAGATCATTCTAATCAAAATGCATTAAGAGTATTTATGGCTACTCTTCGTCGAAAAATAGAAAAAGATACGAATCATCCTCGTTTTATTGTCACAGAAGTAGGCGTTGGTTATTATTTTAAAGATTAACAAGGGAAACCTTGTTTTTTTATTTCCTAACAATTAGGAAACACAATTAATGTTGTGTAAAAAAAATTACTGTTATAATGATAATAAATGGAGGAAAAAAGATATGTTAAATGATCGACAAATGCATGTAATTGATCTATTGAATGATAAAAAATGGATTACTGGAAAAGAGATGGCGCATATTCTAAATGTTACAGATCGTACGATACGTAATGATATAGAGAATATTAATCAATTTTACGATTGTTTGTTAATTAGTGCTGATAAAAGGAAAGGTTATCATATTGATCAAACACTTTTATCAAAACAAGATATTGAACCCAAGGAAATTATTCCACAAACATCACATGAAAGATGTGTTTGGTTAATACAGGAATTATTGTTTAAAGAAAGTGAAATTAACTTAATTCAATTGCAAGATCGAGTTTTTATTAGTGGATATTCGATAGATAATGATTTAAAGAAAATTAGAAGAATGATTAGTAGTTATTCAAGTTTAAAAATTGTTCGTAATAAAAATACAATTTATCTAGTAGGAGATGAAGCAGATAAAAGAAAACTTTACAAAGATTTGCTGACAGAAGAAACTAAAGGGAATTTTATGAATTTAAATTCTATTGCTGATTTATGGGAAAATTTTGATTTATTAGAAGTTAAAGATATATTAGAAGAAGTTTGTGAAATGAATGATTACTATATTAGAGATGTGAGTTTTCCTATGATTATGATACATGCAGGTGTTTCAATAGAAAGAATTATTAATCATAACTATATTGAAGATAAAACTTATAATGAAAAACTTAAGGATAGTTTAGAATATAAGGTGGCAAAAGATTTTTTTTCAAAAGTTTCGCAAGTGATACATATACCCGTTATTGAAGATGAAGTGGTTTTATTTTCGTATCTTTTATTGGGGAAAAGTGGAAAATTCTATAATAGAAATAGAAAAGAAAGTGAAAATTTGAAATATATTTTTTATACAATTATAGATAAAATAAAGGAATATTTTGGTATAGATCTTTCAAATGATTATGATTTAAAACTTGGATTAATTACACATTTACAGTCTTTATTGGAAAGACAAGTGAATAATGTTAAAGTTACAAACCTTTATTTAAAGGAAATTAAAAGAAAATACCCTTTGGTTTTTGAAATGGCAGTACATTCTGGTGAGGTTATTACTGAATGCACAGGATACACTATTAACGAAAACGAGCTGGCATTTCTTGCTTTACATTTGGGAGCAGCTTATGAAAGAAGCCAAAGTATGTATCGTCATCGGGGAATAGTCATCATTCCTCACAATCAAATGTTATCTATTCCTTGTGTAGAAAAATTAAAAAATAGATTTGGGGAGAGAATGGAAATTCTTGAGATATTTCATTTTTTTGAAGAATTGCAGGTTGAACAATGTCAACCAGATTTCATTTTAACAACAGTTCCCTTAAAACATCAACTTGACATACCAACTCTTCAAATAACTTTATTTGTAAATAACGAAGATGAAAGTAAAGTATTTCAGCTTCTTAATGAATTAGATAATAAGCTTTATCACAATGATGTGGTGAAGATGTTAAAAAAACTTATTAAAGAAAATTTATTTCATGTACATCAAACATTTCATGATACAACAGAAATTTTAAATTATTTATGTGATGAATTGATAGATAATGATTTAGCTACAAAAGCATACAAAGAAGATGTTTTTAAAAGAGAAGCAGTCTCAGCAACCTCATTTATGTATGGTTTTGCTGTTCCACATTCTATAGAAGTATCTACCAAAAAATCATGTATTTCTGTATTGATTTTAGATAGAAGTGTGAAATGGGGAGAATTTGATGTGAAATTTATTATTTTATTGGGAATTAGAGAAACAGATAATCATTTATTAAAAATATTTTTTGATTGGTTATCAAGTATTGTCGCTAATTCAAAGAAATTTGAACAATTATTAGAAGTAAATAATTATGAAGAATTTATGAAAGAAATTATCGCTTAGGAGCTAATGAAGATGACAAAAAGAAATATATATATAAATGCACCTTTAACAAGAAGAGTGCTTAGTTATTTTATTGATTGGTATTTAGGAGCACTTTGTGCTGCTTTTCCAATTGCTGTGGTTTCACAAAAATTGTATGGAACAATGTTAAAACAAAATTTATTAAAAATTCAACAACCTTATGGATTTATTGCGGGGATTATAGGAGTAATTTTTGCTTTGTTTTACTACATTTATATTCCTTTCTTTGTTTATAAAGGACAGACTGTAGGAAAACGAATATGTAAAGTTAAAATTATTCAAAATAATAATCAAGAAGTATCGTTAAAATCATTGGTTTTAAGACAAGGTTTAGGAATGATTGTAATTGAAGGTATTTTTGTGAGTGCAAGTGCATTGTGGCATCAACTTGTTTCTTTATGCATACACGTAAATATTGTTTCAATGATGATGTATGTTGGGTTTGTTGTGGGAGGAATAAGTACGTTGATGATTATTTTTACCAAGGAACATCGTGCAATACATGACTATATAGGAAATACAAAGGTTGTAAGTGTTTGATTTCCTATTGCTAGGAAACGTCTCTATCAGCCTAAAGATAAAGAAATATTTATAATAATAGATGTAAAGATATTGGAGGAACAAAAATGGACAATTTAGAGTTAGTTAGTTTTCAAATTATTTCTGCGGTAGGTGTAGCAAAATCATCTTATATTGAAGCAATGAAAATTGCTGAAAAAGGTGATTTTGATTTAGCTAAAGCAAAAATAAAAGAGGGAGATCAGGAATTTGTAAAAGGACATGAAGCACATGCAGGTTTGATACAAAAAGAAGCAAATGGTGAAAAAGTTGTACCAAATATTTTATTGATGCATGCAGAAGATCAACTTATGTCTGCTGAAACAATTAAAATGATGGCTCTTGAAATTATAAAATTGAACCAACGTCTTTATTCGTTAGAAAAATAAGAAGGGAGAAGGAGAATGAAAAAAATTTATTTATTTTGTAGTGCAGGAATGTCAACAAGTATGTTAGCGAGTAATATGCAAAGTGTCGCTAATGCACACAATTTGCCTATTAAAGTGGCAGCTTTTTCACACAATAAACTTGAAGAAATTATAGAAAAAGATACCCCTGATTGTATTTTACTAGGTCCACAAGTGAAATATATGTATGAAGAAACAGTTGAACAATTTGGAAATACAGGTATTCCTATTGCGGTCATTGATCAAGCGGATTACGGTATGATGAATGGTGAAAAAGTGTTAAAATCAGCAATTAAACTGATTAAATCAAATAAAAAATAGAAAGAGGACAAGTCTTATGATGAAAAAACTTGAAAAAATACTAATGCCTCTAGCGGAGGCGATTGGGAGAAATAAGTACCTCATGTCAATTCGTGATGGTTTTCTTGTTTCAACTCCATTATTAATTGGAGGTTCTATCTTCTTATTGATAGCGAACTTTCCAATTCAAGGTTGGATTAATTTTTTAGAAACAACTGTGGTTAATTCTTCAACAGGACAGACATTAGCATCTTTTATTTCAAAACCAGCAGGGGCTACTTTTGATATTATGGCAATCTTTGCTGTAATTGGTATAGCGTATTCCTTTGCTGGAAAAATGAATACAAATAAGATATTTGGTGCAGCCGTTGCCGTTGTTTCATGGTTTTTAATTATGCCATATTCAATT
>OJMK01002910.1_pt1 | contig 10964 bp, 7 predicted proteins | sample 1597201 | NCBI WGS metagenome assembly OJMK01 (sample SAMEA2452125, study PRJEB22498) | human gut metagenome | reverse complement strand
CCTCCCCCGGCGCTGCCTGCGGCAAGATCGTGTTCAACGCCGAGGACGCCAAGGAATGGGCTGCCCGCGGTGAAAAGGTGGTTCTGGTCCGTCTGGAGACCTCTCCCGAGGACATTGAGGGCATGAAGGCCGCTCAGGGCATCCTGACTGTCCGCGGCGGTATGACCTCTCACGCCGCCGTTGTGGCCCGCGGCATGGGCAAGTGCTGCGTCTCCGGCTGCGGCGAGATCAACATGGACGAGGCAAACAAGCAGTTCACTCTGGCCGGCAAGACCTATCACGAGGGCGACTGGCTGAGCCTGGACGGTTCCACCGGCAGCATCTACGACGGCGCTATGCCCACCGTGGACGCCAGCGTGGGCGGCGACTTCGGCCGCATCATGGCCTGGGCCGACAAGTTCCGCCGTCTGCAGGTCCGCACCAACGCCGATACCCCCCACGACGCCGCCAAGGCCCGTGAGCTGGGCGCGCAGGGCATCGGTCTGTGCCGTACCGAGCATATGTTCTTCGAGGGCGACCGTATCGCCGCTATCCGCGAGATGATCTGCTCCGACACCGTGGAGCAGCGCGAGAAGGCTCTGGCCAAGCTGCTGCCCATGCAGCAGGGCGACTTCGAGGGCATCTACGAGGCCATGGAGGGCTGCCCCGTCACCATCCGTTTCCTGGATCCCCCTCTGCACGAGTTCGTTCCCACCGAGGAGCAGGACATCGAGCTGCTGGCCAAGGATATGGGCAAGTCCGTTGCCGACATCAAGGCCATCATCGCCTCCCTGCATGAGTTCAATCCCATGATGGGCCACCGCGGCTGCCGTCTGGCTGTTACTTTCCCGGAGATCGCCGTGATGCAGACCCGTGCCGTCATCCGCGCCGCCATCAATGTGCAGAAGAAGCATCCTGACTGGAACATGGTCCCCGAGATCATGATCCCGCTGGTGGGCGAGGTCAAGGAGCTGAAGTACGTCAAGGACGTGGTCGTCAAGACTGCTGACGAGGAGCTGGCCGCCGCCGGTATGAACATGAAGTACCTGGTGGGCACCATGATCGAGATCCCCCGCGCGGCCCTGACCGCCGACGAGATCGCCAAGGAGGCCGAGTTCTTCTCCTTCGGCACCAACGACCTGACCCAGATGACCTTCGGCTTCAGCCGCGACGACGCCGGTAAGTTCCTGGGCGCCTACTACGACAAGAAGATCTACGAGAGCGATCCGTTCGCCAAGCTGGATCAGATCGGTGTTGGCAAGCTGGTGAAGATGGCTGCCAAGCTGGGCCGCGAGACCCGTCCGGAGCTGCATCTGGGCATCTGCGGCGAGCACGGCGGCGATCCCTCCTCCGTGGAATTCTGCCACAAGGTGGGTCTGGACTATGTGTCCTGCTCCCCCTTCCGTGTGCCCATCGCCCGTCTGGCCGCCGCACAGGCTGCCATCAAGGACGCGCAGTAATCGCAACGAAACAGAAAGAGTCCGAGTGTACCGCACTCGGGCTCTTTTTTTACAGGCATCGGCCATCTCCCCTGCAAAGGACCTGCTGAGCGTCCCGCCGACGGCGGGCACTTGTGTTTTTTCCGCCGCCGTGGTAGGATAGGGGCAAAACCGGACATCCCGTGATAAGAGGAACGACCCATAACCGTCCATGAATTCGGTGACAGAGCCGACCCCGTGCTGCTGCTGCTGTATATGAGACTGCCGTGATACGGCGGCAAACGAGAGGAGCTGACCGCCCATGATCCGCATCAGAAGCGGCGATACCGTGACGGAGCTGGCCTGGACCGGTGAGAATATCCCCGCCGCCCGCCTGCTGGCCCAGGCGGGGCTGTACCCCGACTATCCCTGCGGCGGGCAGGGCCGCTGCGGCAAGTGCCGCGTGCTGGCCCACGGCGACCTGTCCCCCGCCGCGCCGGAGGAACTGGCCCAGCTGCCGCCCCAGGAGCTGGCCCGGGGTATGCGCCTTGCTTGCCTTGCCCGGATCTGCGGCCCCGACGCGGAGCTGACCATCCCCCGGGAGGACGGTCTGCTGGTGGAGACCGGCGGCTCCCTGCACCGGCTGGAATGGGACCCGTGGGCCGCCGCTCTGGGCATCTGCGTGGACATCGGCACCACTACCGTGGCCGCTTATCTGTGGGATCTGGACCGCCGCTGCCGCTTGGGCGTGGCCTCCTGCAAAAACCCGCAGGAGCGGTTCGGCGCGGACGTGGTGTCCCGTCTGGACGCCTCGCTGGCGGGTCAGGGCGACGCCCTGCGCGCCTGCATTGTCCGGTGTCTCAGCGACCTGGCCTATCAGCTGTGCCGACAGGCAGGCCGCCCCGTGTCCGATGTGGGCGGCGCGGTCATCACCGGCAACACCGCCATGCTGTACCTGCTGCGGGGCTACGATGTCCGCGACATTGCCCTTGCACCCTTTCAGGCGCGGCATCTGTTCGGCGAATCTGTCCCCGCGCGGGAGCTGGGCCTTGACTGGGGCGCGGATTGTCAGGTGTACCTGCCCCCCTGCCTGTCGGCCTACGTGGGCGCGGACATCACCTGCGGCCTGCTGGCCTGCGATATTCTCCACGCCCGCGGCCCCGCCCTGCTGGCGGACGTGGGAACCAATGGCGAGATGGCCCTTCTGTCGGACGGAACCATCTACTGCTGCGCCACGGCGGCGGGTCCCGCCTTTGAGGGCGTGGGCATCTCCTGCGGCAGCGCCGCCGTCACCGGCGCCATCGACGCCGTGACTGTGGAAAACAATGCCCTGCGCTGTCACGTCATCGGCGGCGGCACGGCCCGCAGCCTGTGCGGTTCCGGCCTGTTGGATGCCGTGGCCGCCCTGCGGCGGCTGGAGCTGGTGGAGGACAGCGGCTACATGGAGGAGGACAGCCTGCCCCTGAGCGGCAGTGTGTCCCTGCTGCGGCGGGACATCCGGTCGTTCCAGCTGGCCAAGGCCGCCGTCTGTGCCGGTGTGGACACTCTGCTCCGCGCCGCGGGCCGCGCTGCCTCGGAGGTGGAGACGGTCTGGCTGGCCGGCGGCTTCGGCTGTAAGCTGTCGCCGGACAGCGCCGGCGCCGTGGGCCTGCTGCCCCGCCAGCTGATCCCTGCCGTCCGGCCCTCCGGCAACACGGCGGCCATGGGCGCGGCGCTGCTGCTGTGCTCCCGCCGGTTCGAAGCGGAGACGGTGTCCATCGCCGCCGCTGCCCGGCTGGTGGACCTCTCCGCCTCCCCTGTGTTTCAGCAGCGCTTTGTGGAGGATATGACCCTTTCGGAGGTGACATCATGACGGCGCTTTTGGACATGGCCCGCGCCGCGGGCTTTGAGGCGGCGACCCCCCTGCGGGCGGAGCAGCTGGTTTTCCGGCCGGAGGTGCGGGAGATGTGCCGCGCCGACCGCTGCCGCAGCTATGGCAGAAACTGGTGCTGCCCCCCTGCCTGCCCCTCACTGGAGGACATGGCCCGCCGCATGGCGGACTACGGCGACGGTGTGCTGGTGGAGACGGTGGGCGCCATGGCCGATGACTTCGACTACGAGGCCATGATGGGCGCGGAAAAACGCCACAAGGAACGGTTCACCGCTCTGACCCGCACGCTGGCGGAGCGGTATGGCCGCGACGCGGTGCTGCCCATGGGCGCGGGGACCTGCCGCCGCTGTGCCGCCTGCACCTATCCCGACGCGCCCTGCCGCTTTCCGGCGGAGCGCATCACGTCCATGGAGGCATACGGCCTGCTGGTGAGTCAGGTGTGTGAGTCCTGCGGCGCGGTGTATTACCACGGCCCCCGTACCATCACCTACGTCAGCTGCGTGTTCCTGCGGCGGTGAATAGAGATACAGGAGAGAGCCCCGGCGAAAATCGGGGCCCTCTCCTGTTATGCTTCCTATGCCTGCACCCTCCCGACAGACCGGCGTCTCCGACGGCCCGCTTTATTTTCTCTCGGCAAGGAGAATTCCGCGCCTACGGGCGCGGGTCACTTTTGGCCGCAGCCCCAAAAGTGACCAAAAACGCTGCTTGAAACCGCAGGTTTCAAGACTTCCTGCGCGGCTGGGGTGCGCTGAAAACCGCCGCCGCGTACCACGCGCGACTTAAATTGCCGAACATCGTCGTACAACGAATCGCGTGCAGTCCTCTTATCGCTGCCGCTCCTACGTACCACGCGGAGGTACACTGTTCCACGGCGGTAGGATACGGCATTTCCCTGCGGCACGTGGAAGCGGCAGCGGGGATAGGGGCAGGAGCGATTCGGCGTGGGCCTTTTTGCGGCGTAGCTGTGATCGGACGAAAGGAATTCCAAAAACCATTGGTTTTTGGCGGCGTTCTTTCCCCCATTTCTTTCGCTGCTGAAAGAAATGGGGCCACCGGAGGAATGAAAGAGAAAAGTTAGCGGGCCGCTGCGGCCAAAAGTGACCCGCGCTCGGAAGTGCGGGATCCTCCCTTCGAAAAAAAGAATGAGCGGGCCGGCGAGGACGACGCTGATCCCTGCAAAAAGCATATCGCACTCCAAAAAAAGGAACCCCGCGCCCTTGGGCGCGGGATCCCTGTAACCATCAATCGCTGTCCAGCTTGAGGACTGCCATAAACGCCTCCGTGGGCACCTGCACCGTGCCCAGATTCCGCATCTTCTTTTTGCCCTCCTTCTGCTTCTCCAGCAGCTTCTTCTTGCGGGTGATATCGCCGCCGTAGCACTTGGCCAGCACGTCCTTCCGCATGGCCTTCACCGTCTCGCGGGCGATGATGCGGCCGCCGATGGCCGCCTGGATGGGCACCTCGAACAGCTGGCGGGGGATGTTCTCCTTCAGCTTCTCGCACAGGCGGCGGGCGCGGGGATACGCTTTGTCGCGGTGGGCGATGAAGCTCAGCGCGTCCACGCCGTCGCCGTTGAGCAGCAGATCCACCTTCACCAGATCGCTGGTGCGGTAGCCGGACAGCTCATAGTCCAGCGAGGCGTAGCCCTTGGTGTTGGCCTTCAGCGTGTCGAAAAAGTCGTAGATGATCTCGTTCAGCGGCATCTGATAGTGCAGCTCCACCAGATGGGTGTCCAGATACTGCATGTCCTTGAACTCGCCGCGCCGCTCCTGGCACATGGGCATGATGTTCCCCACAAAGTCCTGCGGCGTGATGATGGACACCTTGACGTAGGGCTCCTCCGCGTGCTCGATGGAGCCCGGATCGGGGTAGTTGTGGGGGTTGTCCACCTTCACCATGGTGCCGTCGGACTTGTAGACGTGGTAGATGACGCTGGGCAGCGTGGTCACCAGGTCCAGGTTGAATTCCCGCTCCAGCCGCTCCTGAATGATCTCCATGTGCAGCATGCCCAGAAAGCCGCAGCGGAAGCCGAAGCCCAGCGCTGCGGAGGATTCCGGCTCAAACGTCAGCGACGCGTCGTTGAGCTGCAGCTTCTCCAGCGCATCCCGCAGATCGGGGTACTTGCTGCCGTCCTCGGTGTAGATGCCGCAGTACACCATGGACTGGGCGGGGCGGTAGCCCGGCAGCGGCTCCGTGGCGGGGGCCGCGGCGTCGGTGATGGTGTCGCCCACGCGGGTATCTTTAACGTTCTTGATGCTGGCGGTGAAATAGCCTACCTCGCCGGCCTGCAGGCAGTCCGTGGGCTCGTTGCCCAGCGGCTTGAGATAGCCGCACTCCAGAATGGTGTACTCCGCGCCGCTGGCCATCATGCGAACGGTCTGGCCCTTGCGGATAGTACCCTCCATGATGCGGAACAGCACCACCACGCCCACGTAGGGGTCGTACTGGCTGTCGAACACCAGCGCCCGCAGCGGCGCCTTGGGGTCGCCCTTGGGGGCGGGCACGTTCTGCACCACGTCCTCCAGTACGGCGTCGATGTTGATGCCCAGCTTGGCGGAGATCTCCGGGGCCTCCAGCGCGGGCAGACCGATGATGTCCTCCACCTCCTGCTTGGCCTTCAGGGGGTCGGCGGCGGGCAGGTCGATCTTGTTGAACACCGGCAGGATCTCCAGATCGTGGTCCATGGCAAGATACGTGTTGGCCAGCGTCTGGGCCTCCACGCCCTGGGTGGAATCCACCACCAGCAGCGCGCCCTCGCAGGCGGCCAGCGACCGGCTGACCTCATAATTGAAGTCCACGTGGCCCGGGGTGTCGATGAGGTTCAGGGCGTAGGTTTCTCCGTCCTGCGCCTTATAGAAGATCTGGACGGCGCGGGACTTGATGGTAATGCCCCGCTCCCGCTCCAGATCCATATTGTCCAGCAGCTGGTTCTCCATCTCCCGCTCCGGCACGGCGTTGCACTTCTCCAGCAGGCGATCCGCCAGCGTGGATTTGCCGTGGTCGATGTGGGCAATAATGGAAAAGTTGCGGATATGGGACTGGTCAAACATAGTAGAAAGCCTCCTTTGGAAATCCACGCTGCCCGCGTGGAGCGCGTACAAGCGTTTTGCAGGGCAAAACCTTGCCGCAGGCGGAATCCATTTCCGCCGAGGATGTCAAAATTATTTTCACCGCTTCGCCGCCAGGTCGTCCACATTGTGGACCACCTGCGCCGTGCTCTGCCCCACGCCGGGGGCGGCGGTGAGCGCATCGGAGTTCAGCTCCGGCACCTGTTCCGCCTCAGCCAGCGCCCGCAGGTATACCGCGCGGCTGCGCAGCATAGCGGCGTCCACCGTGCCCGCATCGAAGTCCACGCTGTCCACGGCGAAGAAATCCTCGTTGCCGCCGCCCCGCCGGTAGTAGTGCCGCAGCAGGGTATACAGCGCCGTGCTGAGATAGTCGCCGGCGGCGGTGATGGCCGTCCGGTCGCCGCACTTGCCCAGCAGGTCGAACAGCACGCCGGTGGTGTTCACCACCAGCTTTTTCTGCAAGGTGGCCAGGATACTGCCCTTCAGCGTTCCCTTTTCGTCGCTGGCGTCATACAGCTCCGCCGCCTCAATGATGGACCCGTCGCGGGAGCTGGTGCGCCCCAGCAGAAAGTCCGCCGACACGTGATAGAAGTCGCAGGCCCGGGCCACGAAGGCCAGTCCGGGCTCGCGGATGCCATTTTCGTAGTGGCTCAGCAGCGCCTGACTGATGCCCAGTGCCGCAGCGGCCTTCCGCTGGCTGATGCCCATCTCCTGCCGCAGCAGGCTCAACGTTCTGGAAAAATCCGTTGCCAATTCTCTCACCCCGTTTATTTTTATACAGCCCGTAAATCATACCCTATATAATACGGATTGTAAATACATTTTTCGCTCCGTGCCCAAAAAATTTGCACCGTCCTCCGCCGTGTGCTACAATAGGTGCAATAAAATCTGGAGGTGCTGCAACATGGAAGAACAACTGATCCTGTACGTGCGCTACACGGCCAAGCCCGGCTGCCGCGAGTCCTTCGTCCGCGACATCGTGGAGGAAGGTATCCTGACCCAGATCCGGCAGGAGGACGGCTGCCTGGCCTATGACTACTACTTCTCCGCTCAGGACGAGAACGAGGTCCTGCTCATTGAGCGCTGGGAGAGCGCGGCCCACCAGCGCGTCCACATGGAGCAGCCCCATATGGCCCGCCTGCGGGAGATCAAGGATAAATACATCGCCGCCACCAAGCTGGGCCGCGTTCACCTGGAGGACTGACCCATGCTGTTCGATACCCACGCCCACTACGACGATGAAGCCTTTGACGCCGACCGCGACGCGCTGCTGACGGCCCTGCCAGACTGCGGTGTAGGGCTGGTCATCGATCCGGGCTGCGACCTCACCAGCTCCCGCAGAGCGGTGGAGCTGGCGGCGGCCTACCCCCACGTCTACGCGGCGGTGGGCATCCATCCCGAGAACTGCGGCGGCTGCACCGACGACGATCTGGCGGCCCTGCGTCCCCTGGCGCAGCAGCCCAAGGTGGTGGCCATCGGCGAGATCGGGCTGGATTACTACTGGGAGGAGAACCCGCCTCGGGAATTCCAGCAGCAGGTGTTCCGCCGCCAGCTTGCACTGGCGCGGGAGCTTCAGCTGCCGGTGATCGTCCACGATCGGGAGGCTCACGCCGACACCCTCTCCATCGTGCGGGAATTCCCCGATGTCACCGGCGTGTTCCACTGCTTTTCTGGCAGTCCCGAGATGGCGCAGGAGCTGCTGAAGCTGGGCTGGTATCTGGGGTTTGATGGCCCCGTGACCTATAAGAACGCCCGCCGCGCGCCGGAGGTGGCGGCGGTGACGCCGCTGGACCGGATGCTCATCGAGACGGACAGCCCCTACATGACGCCGGTGCCCTATCGCGGCAAGCGCAACGACTCCGGCTATGTCCGTCTGGTGGCGGAAAAGCTGGCAGAGTGGAAGGGCGTCGCGCCGGAGGAGATGGCCCGCCTCACCACGGAGAACGGCAAGCGCCTGTTCCGCATTTCCTGACAACTGGACAAAAAAGGACCTGAACGCCATGCGTTCAGGTCCTTTTTATCGTTGTGTCAGATGCTCAGCACAGCTTGGCGCCGGCGGGCACGCTGTCATCGATGAGCATCAGGTGCAGCTTCTCCTCGCCGTGCTCCTGATGGACGGCGGAGATCAGCATGCCGCAGCTGGGGATGCCCATCATCTTGCGGGGCGGCAGGTTCAGGATGGCGATGGCCGTCTTGCCAATGAGCTGCTCCGGCTCATAGTACTGGTGGATGCCGGAGAGAATGATGCGGTCGGTGCCGCTGCCGTCGTCCAGCGTGAACTTCAGCAGCTTGTCGCTCTTCTTCACAGCCTCGCAGTTCTTGATCTTCACGGCGCGGAAGTCGGACTTCAGGAACGTGTCGAAGTCCACCTCCTCCTGCACGAAGGGCTCCACCTCCACGGCGGGCAGCGCCGCCTTCTTCTGAGCCTCCTGCATGGCGTTGAGCTTCTCCAGCGTGGCCTCGGCGTCCACGCGGGGGAACAGATTCTCGCCCTTGGAGACCTGAGCCTCGGTGGGCAGCACGCCCCACACGTTGGCGTTGTCCCAGGTGCGGGCCGCCGCGCCTGCGCCGATCTTGGCAAAGATCTTCTCACAGGTGTCCGGCATCACCGGCATCAGCAGCGTAGTACACACGCGGATGGTCTCCAGCAGGTTATACAGCACCGTGGCCAGCCGGACGTGTTTGCTCTCGTCCTTGCCCAGCGTCCAGGGGGCCGTCTCGTCGATATACTTGTTGGCGCGGTCAATGACCTTAAAGATCTCGTCCAGCCCGTTCTGCAGCTGGAGCTTGTCCATCTCCGCCTCATAGCGGCCCCGCAGGGCACACACGGTCTTTTTCAGGTCGCAGTCCTCCGGCGCGTCCTCGCGGGCGGCGGGCAGCTTGCCGCCGAAGTATTTCTCCACCATGCCAGTGGTGCGGCTCACCAGATTGCCCAGCTTGTTGGCAAGGTCGGTGTTGATGGTGCTGATCAGCAGCTCGTTGGAGAAGTTGCCGTCGGAGCCGAAGGGGAACGTCCGCAGCAGGAAGAAGCGCAGGGCGTCCACGCCGAACATCTCTGCCAGCACGTAGGGGTCCACCACATTGCCCTTGGATTTGGACATCTTGCCGCCGTCGATGACCAGCCAGCCGTGGCCGTACACATGCTTGGGCAGAGGCATACCCATGCTCATGAGCATGGCGGGCCAGATGATGGAGTGGAACCGGACGATCTCCTTGCCCACGATGTGGTAATCGGCGGGCCAATACTTGTCGTAGTCGTTGTAGCGGTCGTTGTCCAGGCCCAGCGCCGTGCAGTAGTTGAACAGGGCGTCCACCCACACATAGACCACATGGCCGGGATCGAAGTCCACGGGGATGCCCCACTTGAAGCTGGTACGGCTGACGCATAGATCCTCCAGACCCGGCTTGATGAAGTTGTTCACCATCTCGTTGACGCGGGTGCGGGGCTGCAAAAAGTCCGTATCCTCCAGCAGGTGCTGCACCCTGTCGGCGTACTTGCTCAGCCGGAAGAAATAGGCCTCCTCCTCGGCGTCGTGTACCTCGCGGCCGCAGTCGGGGCACTTGCCGTCCACCAGCTGGCTCTCAGTCCAGAAGCTCTCGCAGGGAGTGCAGTACTTGCCTTTATAGGCACCCTTATAGATGTCGCCGTTGTCATACATCTTCTTGAAGATCTTCTGCACGGCGGCACAGTGATAGTCATCGGTGGTGCGGATGAAGCGGTCGTTGGAGATGTTCATCAGCTTCCACAGATCGCGGACGCCCCGCTCTCCCTCCACGATGCGGTCCACAAAGGCCTGGGGGGTCATGCCGGCCTCCTCGGCCTTGGTCTCGATCTTCTGGCCGTGCTCATCGGTGCCGGTGAGGAACATCACGTCATAGCCCTGCAAGCGCTTATAGCGGGCGATGGCGTCGGTGGCCACGGTGCAGTAGGTGTGGCCGATGTGCAGCTTGTCCGACGGATAGTAAATGGGCGTTGTGATATAAAACGTCTTCTTCTCCATGGGTCTTTATCTCCTTTTCCGCCGCCCCGAATGGAAGGACGGCTTAAAATACTGGCAGTCATTTATACTATTGTAGAGCACGCGGCGGGCTTTGTCAATCTATCCACCATCATGATGGGGAAAACTCCGCGATTTTTGCGTAAAAAGCCATTTACAGACTGAGAAAAATTTTGTATAATGGAGAATAGTGATTTGCGGGGCGCGTGAAAATGCGCCCGCCGGAACAAATGAGCTTAGGAGGAACCCCCCATGTCTTACAGAATTCTCGTCATCAACCCCGGCTCCACCTCCACCAAGATCGGTGTCTATGAGGATGAGCAGCTGCTCTTTGACAAGACCCTGCGCCATAGTGCGGAGGACATTGCCCAGTTCAAAACCATCGCCGCCCAGAAGGACTGGCGCCGCGATCTGGTTATGCGCGCGCTGCGCGAGCAGGGCATCGACGCCCGCACCCTGTCCGCCGTCAGCGGCCGCGGCGGTCTGCTGCGTCCCATCCGCGGCGGCACCTACGCCGTCAACGACAACATGGTCACGGACTGCACCATCGGCATTCAGGGTCAGCACGCCTCCAACCTGGGCGGCCTGATCGCCCGCGAGATCGGCGACGAGCTGGGCATCCCCTCCTACA